>ERZ857922.2667-NODE-2667-length-17571-cov-8.087006_pt1 | contig 17571 bp, 10 predicted proteins | sample MGYA00519579_ERZ857922 | MGnify/ENA primary metagenome ERZ857922 (study PRJEB31778, sample SAMEA3449375) | human gut metagenome | biome: human gut; feature: human-associated habitat; material: faeces | place: United Kingdom | collected 2010/2012 ... | reverse complement strand
TAGTTCACTTTCGCTTATTAACATAACATACCCACAGGGTTTTCGGACTGACCCGTTTAATGGGAACCAACAAGCTGATATCTTGGCCGAACATCCCGTAATGGTGGTATTATGGGCAGGATACGCTTTCTCCAAAGATTATCTAAGTCCCAGAGGGCATATGTATTCCATAGAAGATCTATACAAAAGCCTGCGGACCGGCTCTCCCATGACCCCGACGAGTGGCCCCCAGCCTGCCGCATGCTGGGCATGTAAAAGTCCGGACATACCCCGCTTATTAACGACCACCGATGCCAAGACCTTATATAAGAAGAAATGGGCGGAGCTAGGCAACGAGATCGTAAATCCAATCGGATGCGCAGACTGCCATGAACCGCAAAGCATGGGATTGCGCGTGACCCGCTCATTCTTGAAAAGTGCCTATAAGCGCAACGGATTACGTATAGAGGACGCAACCGAGCAAGAGATGCGATCTCTAGTATGCGCCCAATGCCACGCCGAATATTATTTCCAAGGAGAAGATCGTATACTAACCTTACCTTGGGATCAAGGTTATACGGTAGAAAATATAGAAGCCTATTACGACAGCATAAACTTCACCGATTTCACCCATAAATTAAGCCGGGCACATTTGATAAAGGCGCAACATCCGGATTTCGAGTTATTCCAGATGGGCATTCACGGGCAAAGAGGCGTTTCCTGCGGAGAATGCCATATGCCTGCTGTCGGGGAAGATGAGAACCGGTACAACAACCATCATATCAAAAGCCCGTTGGCGATGATAGACCGTACTTGCCAAGCCTGCCACCGGGAAAGTGAGGAGACCTTACGCAAGGATGTTTATGAACGGCAAAACAAAGTCTACGCCATACGCATGCGTGTAGAGGAAGAATTGACAAAAGCCCATATAGAAGCGAAATTCGCTTGGGACAAAGGCGCTACGGAATCTCAAATGAAAAACGTATTAAAACTGCTCCGGCAGGCACAATGGCGTTGGGACTTCGCCGTGGCCTCACACGGGGCGGCTTTCCACGCGCCCCAAGAAGTCACACGTATCTTGGGCAGCGGACTCGATAAGGCTACCCAAGCCCGCATCCAGATCATGAAGGTCTTAGCGCAGCTAGGCTATACCCAAGATGTTCCGATGCCGGATATCTCCACAAAAGCGAAAGCCCAGCAATATATCGGCCTCGATATGGAAGCCGAGCAACAGGCCAAACAAAAGTTTTTAGAAACCGTCATCCCCCAATGGCAGGAAGAAGCGAGAGCCAATAAACGATTCATCGAAGGTAATTAAGTTCTTTCCTCCAGCTCCAATCCCGGGGTATAAGGTAGCGAGATCGTAAACTTACTACCTACGCCAACCTCGGATTCCAACGATATGCTTCCATGAAACGTATGAACGATACTCTGGCAGATCGCTAACCCCAAGCCTGTACCTTGAGCAAACTCATCCAGTTTCTGGAAACGCTCGAATACCTTTTCCTTTTTATCATCAGGAATGCCCTTACCCGTATCTTTCACGGAAATAAGGATCGATTTTCCATCTGCGCTAAGTTCGTATCCGATCTCGATATATCCCTTAGCGGTAAACTTCACCGCATTATTAATGAAATTGGTACAAACCTGCGTCAACCGGAAATGATCCGAACGGATGATAAGAGGTTCATGGGGAACCCTTATCTTTAACTCCACTCCCTCCGGCATCATCAATTGATGCGTATGGAAGATATCTCCCATCAGTTTACTCAGATCGAGGTTCTCATAAGAGAAAGACATGCTACCGGATTCTATGCGTGATAGATCCAAGATATCGTTGATCAGCTTAAGCAACAGGTCACTGTTTTTGGTAATCAGATCTATAAACTCCGCCTTTTCCTCCGGTTCCAAAGGCATATCCGAATTGAGCAATTGGGAGAAGCCTACGATCGCATTCAGAGGCGTACGTATCTCATGGCTCATATTCGCCAGAAAGACTAATTTTATCCGATCGGATTCCTCCGCTTTCCGGCGGACGGCTATAAGGCTATTCTCCGTGTCTTTTATCCGCTGGATATTCAAGCATAAGCCACTTACCTCAACAGCTTCGTCATCGGAAACCGAATCTTTCTCATTCTTATTTTGGGCATAGCGAAATTCCCACCACTCATACCCCTTCTTATTAAAGTTACAACGACGTTGCGTCACTTTCCGGGAAAGAAAGCCACTATCCAGCAGATTCCGGTCTCGAAGGAAATTATCCAGTTCTTCAGGATGTATAGCATCCTGAAACTCCTCGATTTTCATCGGCACACAGGGCATACCTAAGTAATGGTAGAATCTATTATCAAACTCGAATACCCCTTTGCTATACCGAAAAGCGAAAATGTTGCCGCTATCCAACGCAAAAGAAAGAAAAGTCTTCTCCCTTTTTAACTTCTCCTGCGCATCCTTCTTATGTAAAGCCTCCTGTATATATCGCTTTCTTTGGTAACTAAAAAGCAGAAGCAACATCACCACCAGAATAAAGCCGGCAGCCCATATATAATATTTATATTGAACGACAAACGGCATATTCGCGATAATAGCTCCTTCCGGCAATTTACTACTATCAATGCTCCATCGTTCTAACACACCGTAATCAAAAACATAAGCCTTGTTACTCTCTTCGATTTGCGGAAAATCGGACGGGGGCGTTCCTTTCAAGATAGAGACGACCCGGTTTACAGCTGCCTCTACCTCATCCTTAAAGACAGTTACATACCCGCCAACTACGCCATTCTGATTTCCGATCAACTCATTGATCACGGAGAAACATGGAAAGGCGCTGAGCCGCCCCAACGAGATTGTCATATAATCCCTCTTGGTTGCCAGATACGCTTTATTATAATAATTCTCGCCGAATCCCTTAATCAGGGCATTCGCCGATTTCGTACTGAGTGTGCTTATATACATCGTATCCGGCTTTATCTTAGGTATATCCGATATCGAAATCCCGTTCTTTCCGGATAAACGTACCCGATCCAAGGAATATATATTGTTCACGGCACAAATATCCTGAATCTGCGCATTCATGTCCGCCAGCATCATATTATCCTGAAAGGTATCGTCCGAGACTCTTATGACGATGCAATTACCAACAAGCCGCCGTATCAATTCTATATTCCTCTTATAATCCGGTTTATCATAAAAGCCCATCATATTCGGATATTTCCGGATGATCGGGATATTGGGATAACTAACCCCCATAAACACGACCGGGATCGATTTAGCGAGGGGATGCCTGCTACTTATCAAAGCGTTCAAGGATTGATCGTCATTGACCAGAATAATATCCGGGTTCCATGTCGATAACTCATTCAGTTTCTTGAATAATTTCTGTCGCTGTTGCTTCTCCGAATATTGCTCACAATCCAAATAAAAAGAATAGACACTCGCATGTATCCCCTTCTTCCGCAAATCACTCGACATGATTTCCTTCATCTTCTCATAGGCGGGAAAATGTTTTTCGTAAGATTGAATCACGAGTATACGCTTCTCCTCCGATAAGTCTGTAGAGGATTTACATGATATACAGGTAACAAAGAGAAATATGATGGATATTATTCCAAATAAGCGCTTAGCTGGCATATCGTTCCTTTAAGGTGTTTTCTATGACTTTACAAAACTAAAGATTTATTTCGTACATTTGAGCATATTTTTCACGAAATACAATCAAAACATCAAATATATGAAACAAGAAATCCAACTGAACGAACACAACAAGCAAGAGTATCCTCCTATGCACACGGCGGAACATATCTTAAACCAGACAATGGTACGGATGTTCGGATGTCCCAGATCCAAGAACGCACACATAGAGAGGAAGAAGTCTAAATGCGATTATCTATTGGCGGAAGAGCCCAGCGCGGAGGTCATGGCCGAGGTTGAGAAGAAGATAAACGAGGTGATCGACCGGCACCTGCCCGTAACCATCGAGTTCATGCCAAAAGAAAAGGCCGGCGGTATCGTGGATTTAAGTAAATTGCCCGATGATGCCAGCGACACATTACGTATCGTACGCATAGGCGATTACGATGCCTGCGCATGTATCGGATCGCACGTGGCGAATACATCCGAGATCGGACATTTCAAGCTGTTGAATTACGACTATGCTGACGGGAGATTACGGCTACGTTTCAAATTGGTATAAAATTTAAAGCAAGCGCAAACGGTCAAATAAAAATATTTTATGTAAGTTTGCAAGCGATTAAAGGAACATTTTAATACAGACATTAAATACAATAGTTATGCAAACAATTGACAATTTCAATTTTGCCGGCAAAAAGGCATTTGTAAGAGTTGACTTTAACGTTCCATTGGACGAAAACTTCAACATCACCGACGACACCCGTATGCGTGCCGCTCTTCCTACATTAAAGAAGATCTTAGCGGATGGTGGTAGCGTAATTATCGGTTCTCACCTAGGTCGTCCGAAAGGCGCTACTGATAAGTTCTCCTTAAAGCACATATTGAAGCACCTTTCTGAGTTGTTAGGCGTAGATGTTCAGTTTGCAAACGACTGTATTGGCGAAGAAGCCGGCGCTAAGGCTGCCGCTTTGCAACCGGGCGAAGCTTTGTTGCTTGAGAACCTTCGTTTCTACGCTGAGGAAGAAGGCAAACCAAGAGGTTTGGCTGAAGACGCTTCTGACGAGGAGAAGAAGGCTGCCAAGAAAGCCGTTAAAGAAAGCCAGAAAGAGTTCACGAAGAGATTGGCCTCTTACGCTGACTGCTATGTAAACGACGCGTTCGGTACCGCTCACCGTGCTCACGCTTCTACGGCTTTGATCGCTGACTACTTCGATACGGACAACAAGATGTTCGGTTATTTGATGGAGAAAGAAGTGAAGGCTGTCGATAAGGTTATGAACGACATCCAACGTCCGTTCACCGCTATCATGGGTGGTTCTAAGGTTTCCTCCAAGATCGAGATCATCGAGAACTTGTTGAACAAGGTAGACAACTTGATCATCACGGGTGGTATGACTTATACTTTCACGAAAGCGCAAGGCGGTAAGATCGGTAAGTCTATCTGCGAGGACGATAAGCTGGATCTTGCTCTTGATTTAATCAAGAAAGCGAAAGAAAAAGGCGTAAACTTGGTATTGGCTGTTGACGCTAAGATCGCTGACGATTTCAGCAACGACGCTAAGACTGATTTCGCTCCGGTAGATCAGATTCCTGATGGTTGGGAAGGTCTTGACATAGGTCCGAAGACCGAGGCTATCTACGCTGACGTTATCAAGAACTCTAAGACGATCCTTTGGAACGGTCCTACGGGTGTATTCGAGTTCGAGAACTTTACGCACGGATCTCGCACGGTTGGCGAGGCTATCGTTGAGGCTACGAAGAACGGCGCTTTCTCTTTAGTAGGTGGTGGCGACTCTGTTGCTTGCGTTAACAAATTCGGTTTGGCTAACGGCGTATCTTACGTTTCTACAGGTGGTGGCGCTCTTCTTGAGGCTATAGAAGGTAAGGTTCTTCCGGGTATCGCAGCTGTAAAAGGCGAGGCTTACAAATAATCAGATAAGTAAGTGATTTAATAAAAAATCCCCCGGGACGCTCGGTATTCATCGAGATGTCCCGGGGGATTTCTTTGATTTAGTTCCGTATTAATCTTGTTTCAAGATCAAGGCGGAAGAGGCGCTTACGGTAGTTTTACCCTGTACGGAACCTTTACCGTCCAGATAAATCCGACCGTCTTTACAAACCGGAATCCATGTTCCTTCCGGCAGAGAAACCGTTACCGCCTTCCGGTTCCCGTTAAAGATAACCATAATCTTCTTCCAACTATCCCCGTTCGCATGTTCCCCTAAGGTATACGCTACGACACCGGGCTGGTTCACTTCTTGGAATTGAAGGGCCTCCCTCACTCCCTCGGCCGTGGCGATACGGAAAGCCGGGTGCGACTTACGAAGGGCGATCAAATCCTTGTAATAGTTGAAAACATCCTTGTTTTTTGCCTTCAAAGACCAGTCGATCTCATTGATTGAATCGGGCGATTGATAGCTGTTATGTACGCCCTTCTTATCGTGCAGCAACTCCTCTCCTGCCCGCATGAAGGGTACTCCTTGCGAGGTGAAGATGATGGTCTGGGCCAACTTGCCGAATCGTATCAACTCATCTGGGGTAGCGTCTTTCGGGGCCGAGAGCTTCAACTTATCCATCAAACAAAGATCATCGTGGCAAGAGACATAGTTGATCACTTGCGTAGGCTTGTTCGCATAAGGCGCTTTGCAATATAATATTTGGTTATAGTCGATTTGCGGATGGCGGATAGCGCCTACAATACCGAACTTAATAGACTCCTCGTTACCTTCCGGCTTTCCGGAGGCGAAACCGGCCTGTGTAGTCTCGAATACGCTTCCTTTTAAAGCATCCCGCAGGTCATCGCTAAATACGGCCACATCATTCAGTTTCGGGGCGTTTACCTTGATCGCCCTCTGATCCTCCGGTAGCGGGGAATCGCTGGCGGTCCAGCCCTCGCCGTATACGAAGATGGAAGGATCTAGTTTGGTTAACTCGGCTTTTACCTCGTTCATGGTCTCTACGTCATGGATGCCCATCAAGTCGAAACGGAAACCATCCACATGGTATTCCTCGGCCCAATATTTCACGGACTCCACGATATAGCGGCGTACCATCGCCCGCTCCGAAGCGGTCTCATTACCACAGCCGGAGGCATCCGAATAGCTTCCGTCCGGTTTATAACGGTAGAAGTAACCGGGAACGGTCAAACTGAAATTCGACCCATCCCCCACAAAGGTATGATTGTAAACCACGTCCATGATCACACGGATACCATTCCGGTGCAACCCCCGCACCATCTCCTTGAACTCACGGATACGAGCCTCGGGATTGTAAGGATCGGTGGAATAGCTCCCCTCGGGGGCGTTATAGTTCTTGGGATCATACCCCCAATTGTACACATTATCTTGCAAGCGAGTCTCGTCCACCGAGCCATAATCATAAGAAGGAAGGATATGGACATGGGTAACGCCCAACTCCTTCAGATGATCCACGCCGGTAGCCACGCCGCCCGGCCCTTTCGTGCCCTCCTCCGCCAAGGCGAGAAACTTACCTTTATGCGTCACGCCGGAGTTCGCGGCGATCGAGAAATCCCGATGATGCATCTCGTAGATGATAATATCGGAGAAGCTTTTCAACTCGGGAGATTTATCCGCCTCCCAGCCCTCCGGATCGGTAGCCGCCCAATCGATCACGGCCGCACGGTTTCCATTCACCCCGACGGCTTTCGCCCAGATACCGGGAGTCTCATCCAGCCATTTATCGCCGATACGGATCTGGAAGGTATAGAAGGAACCTTTCAGATCCTCGCTCACGGAGATACGCCACGTACCCTTGTCCGAGGATTTCATCGGCAACTGGCGGATAGGCTCCCCTCCCTCACCGGAGGCGTAAAGATTCAAGCGGACTTCTTCCGCCGTCGGGGCCCAAAGGGTGAACACGGATTTCGTGGGGGAATAGAACAACTCCAGATCGTCTCCCTCATAGGAAGGGTATTCATCAAAGGATTTGTATTCTTTCGGTGAGTTGCAGCTAAGCAACAGCGACAGGTATATAGATACCGGAACTAAGTGTCTCGTCATGGCTGATTCAGTAATTTGTTTTCAATCACAAAGATAGAAGTTTCGAATCGGATTCGCCAACGAAACAGAAAAGAAGAGGCGAAAAATCTACCGCAAACGTTTTCGCCTCTTTCGCTCATTCATGCTATATTAGAACGGAACCTCGTTACTGCTACCTTGACTCAAGAAGTCAGCTCCCGCCGATGGGATCGGGGGCATCGGGTCTCCACCGTTCATGGTCGAGGAGAATTCCCTTACCGCTATATCTTCCTCTACGTTCATAAACTTGGCGAACTCGCTCTTAAAGCGCAGCCGGACATCCCCCACTGCACCGTTACGATGCTTGGCGATAATAATCTCGGCGAGGCCGATCAGGGAATTTCCCCGCTCGTCTTCCGTAATCTTATAATATTCGGGACGGTGGATGAAACATACCATATCGGCATCCTGCTCGATAGCTCCGGACTCACGCAAGTCGGCTAGCTGCGGACGCTTACCTTCCACGCCTTGACGAGCTTCCACACCACGGTTCAACTGCGACAAGGCGATAATCGGGATATTCAATTCCTTCGCCAATCCCTTCAACGAGCGGGAGATCGTACTCACCTCCTGCTCACGGCTACCGAAGTTCATACCGCTAGCGTTCATCAACTGAAGGTAGTCGATAATGATACATTTAATGCCATGCTCACGCACCAGACGACGGGCTTTCGTTCGCAGCTCGAAGACGGACAAGCTCGGGGTATCGTCCACGAAGATCGGGGCGTCGTAAAGCTCCTTGATCTTAAAGTCCAGCTGTTCCCACTCGTAGCTCTCCAAGCGTCCGCTCTTGATCTTCTCGCCCGGTATCTCGCAGACATTCACGATCAGACGGTTTACCAACTGCACGTTACTCATCTCGAGCGAGAACAGGGCGACAGGCGTATTGAAATTCACCGCCATATTCTTCGCCATGGAAAGCACGAAAGCCGTCTTGCCCATGGCCGGACGGGCAGCGATAATGATAAGGTCTGAATTCTGCCAACCGGAAGTCATCTTATCCAAGCCCTCGAAGCCCGTGCGCAATCCGCTCAGACCTTCCTTCTGGAGGGCCGCCTTTTGCAACATCTCCATAGCGTCCTTGATGACGGGGTTGATCTGGGTGACATCCTTCTTTACGTTGCGTTGCGAGATCTCGAACAACTTGCCCTCCGCCTCTTGCATCAGGTCCTCTACATCGAGCGTCTCATCAAATGCCTTTCCTTGGATCATCGCCGTGAAAGAGATCAACTCCCTCGCCAGATATTTCTGGGCGATGATCCGGGCGTGATACTCGATATGGGCGCTGCTGGCCACCTTGCTGGTAAGTTGAGAGATATAGAACGGTCCGCCTACATCCTCTAATTCTCCCCGTTTCTTCAATTGCTCCGTTACGGTAAGCATATCCACGGGACGCTGGCTCAACGCCAAGTCTACGATAGCGGCATAAATCTTCTCATGCGCTTTCTCATAGAAACACTCCGGCTTCAAGATCTCGCTGACGATCGAGTACGCGTCTTTCTCCAGCATCAACGCACCCAACACAGCCTCCTCCAACTCACGGGCCTGTGGCTGAAGACGCCCCATATCGGGGAGCATCTCCACAGGCTTTTTCCTTCCTCTTCCTGTATTTCTTGTTCCTTCTGCCATCATTCTTTCTATTTGGGGAGTCAAAGGTAATATCTTTTACCCATTTCTGAAAAAGATTCTTTATATTTAGGAATTAAAACCTGTCGAATCATGAAAGCGTATTTTATCGGATTAGTTATCATGGGAGGTTGCCTATTATACGGCTGCCATACCAAACAAGAGAAAGGGGAAAACAGTAGCGACTACTCAGCCGACTCCCAATCCATAGCACGGCAAGATACCCTACCGTTACCGATTGATACCCATGCCGCATCTTCAGTTTCCACGGAAGGATGGACCGCCAAGCAGATACGGGACAGCATAGAATTGTTCTTCGGCAAGGAATACGATACCCTTCCCCCGCATCTCCGGAAGATCCGCAGAAACATGGCCTCCCTCTGGAACACGGACGACTCCGTCTTCCTACAGCTTATCATAGCGGAAACCCCGTATGTAAAAGCGTTCAAGACCTACGTATTCGACTCGCCCCTCATCCAGATCGGCGGAGGCCCTTACGACCGGTCGCCCGAGGAATCTCTTTGCGAGGACACCACCCACTTCTCCATGCGAGTAAGTCCGAATGTCTACCCAACCAACATCGAACGGATCGAGATCGCCATCACCAACCATACCGACCTAGAAGGGATGGGAGGCGAAAGTTATTTCATCGAGCATTTCGACGGGAAGGCATGGAAAGGGGTCCCGCAACCCAACTTTTTTGTTGATATCGGCTATCCGATCTTTCCAAACGAGACAAGAGACGATTTCTCGGCCACCTTGATGCCTGAGCTCAAGGAAAATCCACCGGGATTGTACCGGGTGCATAAGACCGTCATCACCGGACAGGGCGCCGGCATCGTCCATTATCCTTTGGCCGCCACGTTCTACCTATCCGATAACCCGGAAGATTATGAGGAATACACACGCTTCGCCAGCCGGCTCCACGAGCCTCGCCCCATGGCCGAGTTCAAGGGAGGAAGAGAAGCCATGACCCGTTTCTTCGAACAGAACCTGCGTTATCCCAAATCTTATAAAGGTACGGGCACGAAGGTACGACTCTTCTACTCCTTCACGATCGATTCCTTAGGAATGTTACAGAATCCCGTAAGCCTACCCGAGAATATACTGTATCCTCGTGATACGGGGAAAACCTATGATGAGTTCCGCGATGAAGCCTTACGGGTACTCCGGTTGATGCCCGCATGGGAACCCGCCGTAAGCCGTATCCATGGTCCGGTCAGCATAGATACCGGGCTCTTCTTCTACTTCAACGAAGAGGGGAAATGCGGGATTGAATAGATGGCCAGTACTGCCTAAGAAGTATTGGAGTACTTCTTAGGCAGTACTCGGGTACTTCCATGAAAGTACTCCAGTACTATTACCAGAAGTATCGCAATACTCTCAGAGAAGTAAGCCTATGCTAACGTAAACTGGCAACAATATTGCTGTCAGCATACAGCGACATAACTTTACTTACGTAAAAAAGTATTATCTTTGTACCCGTAAAAAGTAATTTTCAAATTATGGACGACAGTATCCCGCTAGAAACAGAACAGAGTATGAACTAACGAGGTGGAGGGTTTCATTGATCCTCTGCTCGGATTAAACACGAAAGGAGGCAATAATGAGACAATTTCTTTATTGTGAGGCCGGTTATGTGGAGAAGAACCAATGGCTTCCTAACAGTTGGGTAAACGTAGAGTGCCCGACTCCCGAAGATCTTCAATTCTTGATGGATCGATTTAACGTACCCGAATCATTCTTGAGCGATATAGCCGATACGGACGAACGTCCCCGTATCGAGTACGAGGGGAATTGGTTGCTTACCATCTTACGTATCCCGTTGCAGAACCAAGATCATGACATCCCGTTCAATACGGTGCCGATCGGTATCATCACGAACAATGAGATCATCGTAAGCGTATGTTACCATAAGACGGACTTGATCCCCGATTTCATCCGTTATACCCAACGGAAGGAACTCCAGATTAAAAACAAGTATGAGTTGATCCTCCGGCTGATCCACTCATCGGCCGTATGGTTCCTTAAATACCTGAAACAAATCAATTACGCCGTCACCGAGGCGGAAAAGGCGTTGGAGAAAAGCATCCGCAACGAGGATCTGCTAGCGTTGATGAAGCTGGAGAAGAGCATGGTATTCTTCAACACCTCCATCCGCGGGAATGAGGTGATGCTGGCCAAGCTCCAGAATATTTTCCAAGAGCCGGAATATATCGACAAGGATTTGGTGGAGGACGTGGAGATCGAGTTGAAACAGGCCCATAACACGGTAAATATCTATAGCGATATTCTTACGGGTACGATGGACGCTTTCGCCTCTATCATCTCCAACAACGTGAACACGATCATGAAACGTATGACATCACTTTCCATTATCTTAATGGTTCCGACATTAATCGCTAGCTTCTACGGGATGAACGTCCCGATCTACATGGAGGATATGCCACATGGTTTCGTGGTTATCATCTTGCTCTCGATCTTGCTATCCGCTACGGCCTTTTTTATATTCAGGAAGATCAAATGGTTTTAGGATATCAAAAAATAAACCGGACGCAGATCACCCGTGCTTGTCGGTGTCATCTGCGTCCGGTAAATATCAAATTCGGTATATCTTTATCTTGGCTTACTTATGCGTATCCTCGAGGATATAACGCAAGGTTCCGGCATTTACCAAGTCCTCTTGCGAGATGGTGTAGCCCTTTAGCTTTTTATCGCCGGCGAAAACGTCCTTGATGTAGATCGCTTCCGGATTACTATGCTTAGACTCGATTACCAATTCGCCTTTAGGATAGAATTTCTTGTCGAGCTGGATCGTAACCTTATCGAAAGTCGGGGAAGTCAATACATAGTTCACGTCGCCCGGACAAGCCGGATAGAAGCCCATCATGGAGAAAATAGCCCAAGCGGACATAGTGCCTGTATCCTCGTTACCCGGGACACCGTTCGGGGCGTTATGATAGCAATCCTTCAACAACTGACGGACCAACTTCTGAGTACGCCAAGCCTCTCCCTTGAAATAACTAAACAAATAAGGATAAGCGATATCCGGCTCGTTGGCGGGATCATAATTGCCGTCATCGAATACCTTCTGCAAATGATCCACAAATTTCTTATCGCCTCCCATCAATTTGGCCAGTCCCTTGATATCGTGAGGAACATAAAACGTATAATTCCATGCGTTGCCCTCATGGAAACCGGGACTAGGCTCGAAGTTCTCGCCTTGTTTCGGATCGAACGGAGAGTAGAAAGTGCCATCCGGCAAGATAGGACGCAGCGTTCCAAACTCCTTGCTATAATAATGTTTGTAACCTAAAGAACGGTCACGGAATAACTTGGCATCCTCTTTCTTACCCAAAGCTTGAGCGAAATTAGCCAAGTTCCAGTCGGCGATATAATATTCCAGCGCATGAGATACGGAGTTATCGTATTGCTCACGCAAAGGAACATAGCCCTTGCTGAAATAATCGTTCGCGTCCGGACGAAGCAGGTTGAACTCTCCCGGGGTAGTAGCGCCTTTACGCATCGCCTCATAAGCGGTTTGCTCATCAAAGTCACGCAAGCCGCGCATCCATGCGTCTACGATATACGGGATCGAGGGATCGCCCTCCATCGTAAAGGTCTCACGTCCGTAAAGCTCCCATTTCGGTAACCAACCGTTTTCCCGGTACATATCCAGCATCGTACGGATAATATCCAATTGACGCTCCGGATAGAGCAAGGTCATCAGGGTACTTACGTTGCGGTACGTATCCCACAGGGAGAAGACCGTATAACGGTTTCCGGTGGTATGGCCTACTTTCAGGCTCTCCATCATCGGGTACTCGCCGTTCACGTCTTGCAGGATATTCGGATGGATCAGCAAATGATACATACCGGTATAGAATATCGTTTTCTCGTCTTTCGTACCTCCTTCCACTTGTACCTTGGAAAGATCCTTGTTCCACATCGTGCTAGCCGCCGTACGGACCTTGTCGAAATCGAAGCCGGGCTGCTCCGTATTCATGTTCAGGCGGGCGTTCTCGATGCTCACGTACGAGATACCCATCTTCACCTCGATAGCCTCGCCCTCGTCCGTATCGTAATCGAACCATACGCCGACATCGTCTCCGCTCATCTCACGGGTATAACTGGTATATAACTTATACTTGCCGGAGTAGATATCCCATTCGGCCTCTACCCCCTTCATCTCACGTTGTTTCTTCCAATAACCCATCTTCTTCGGGGCCTTGTTTACCTTCATCACGAAGTAAACCGGGAATACGGCCTGTGGATTATAGCAGAACGTACCTAAAAGCTTACTCCCCTCGATCTCCGTATCATTCACGATACGTACCGTAGCGCCGGTCTCGTTCGTCAAGCCCTCGCCTAGGTTCAAGAGGATATGGCTCTCCCCTTTCGGGAAGGTAAAACGGCTCAAGCCCGTACGCATGCTGGCAGTAGCCTCCGCCTTGATATTATACTTGGTCAAGGTATTGCTATAATAACCGGGGTGAGCCACCTCGTCCTTGTACTCACTGCCGTAAGCCTTGTAGTCCACGTTCAACTCGCCCGTCGTCGGCATCAATAGCAAACCTCCCAGCTCCGGGCATCCCACACCGCTCAAGCTGCCGTGGGCGAATCCCGTAAAGAATTTATTGTCTGCCGAGTAAGGAGTAGACCACCATTGACTATCCTTGTCAAAACGGTTCTTCTCCGACCCCATGACGTTGAAAGGAACCACGCTCATCATACCCTGCGGACAAGCCGCACCGGGATTCGTCGTACCGTAATTGCTCGTACCGATGAAGGGGTTCACATAATCTACCGGTTGCTGCGCCGTAGCGAACAGACTGCCACACAACAGGAAGGTCATTAACTGTTTCTTCATTTGATAAATGTATTTTAGTTGATAATTAATTGATTCATACTTACCAGATCACGATCTCATCCGTGAAGATGAAACCCTTATTTGCCTCTTTTGCCTTGATACGGATATAACGGGCTTTCCAATCGCCGTTAAACGTATATTCCTGAAAAGACAGGTCTTTATCCGTATTGGATATCGTAGTAGGGATAACTCCCTGCGAGATATAGCTCTCCCCGTCTTCCGATGTCAGCAACTCCACCTCTCCCGGTTGGTACACGCCCGGGCCGATCAATTGCATAAAGCGGGACGATACCTTATGGATATCCGTCACCTCGCCCATGTCCACCACGCAATCCAAGTCATTCAAATAACCCTGCCAACGACCGTCCAGATAAGTCAAGCCTCCCCTGTAGCCGTCCAGCAAGGCGTTCATGCCACCCGCCATATAACCGCTATACAGCTTACTATTATAATGTATAGGCTTATTGATACCCCGGTGATAATCCACCTTCTTCTCGGTAGGCGTTTCTTGAAGCTGCCCGTCACGGAAGATAGCGGCCTTGATATCAGCGGAGTCTTTCACCACGATCGGGCCGTTATAGACCCGGGAAGAGGCGGCGGGAATAGAGCCGTCTGTCGTGTAACGTATCTCCGCCGGATATTTCTCCGCATCCAACATGACCTTGATCTCTCGCCGCAAGGTATCTACCTCCATCGTGGTCTCGATCTCGTCCGAGAGCGTGAACGTATTGATACCCATCCGTTGCAGAACCGGGATATTCGCGTTCATACGAGGCTTAAAATCCTCCCAACTACGATCCTCTTGCGGAGTCCATCCGATCTCGGCGACCGCTAAGGCACGAGGGAACATCATATACTCCAGATGCTTCTCATCCTTGATATACTCCGTCCATGTATTCGCCTGTACCCCTAGGATATGCTTGCTTTCCTCGGCAGTCAACGAATCCACAGGCACTGGATTATAACTGTACGCCCGCTTGATCGGCGTATAACCGCCGATGGCATACGGCTGTGTCTTCGGATCGGCTTGATAGAAATCGAAATACATATAACCACCCGGTGTCATGACCACGTCGTGTCCCATGCGGGCGGACTTGATTCCCCCTTCCTCGCCCCGCCAAGACATGACGGTAGCCTCCGGAGCCAAGCCCCCTTCCAGAATCTCATCCCAACCGATCAATTTGCGGCCTTTGGAGATTAGGAATTCCTCCGCACGGTGAATCATATAGCTCTGCAACTCATCCACGTCCTTCATCCCGTTCCGGCGCATCAAGCCTTGACATTTCGGGCAGGTCTTCCAAGCTCCCTTCCCGGCCTCGTCTCCCCCGATATGGATATATTCGGAAGGGAACAACTCGATCACCTCGGACAATACATCCTCCATGAACGTAAACGATTTCTCGTTGCCGATGCAGAAATCACCCGTCGTATAAGGTTTGCCGGCACAACTCAACTCCGGGTACGCCACGAACACCTCGTCCGAATGCCCAGGGAATTCGATTTCCGGTATTATATTAATATGCCGGGCCGTAGCGTAATCCACGATCTCACGGATATCTTCTTTCGTAAAATAACCGCCATATGCCCCCGGAGTTCCTTCCGGCAGATACTTGCGATCCTTTCCATCCCACCATTTCTGCCAATCGGATTCCGTACGGAAAGCCACGTCCGTAGTCAGTTTCGGGTATTTATCCATCTGGATACGCCAACCACCGGCATCCGTCAAATGCATATGAAGCGTATTCAATTTATAATAAGACATGACGTTCAATAACTTCATCACCTCCTCTTTCGGGAAGAAATGACGGGAGACATCCAGATGCAAGCCACGATACGGGAAACGGGGATTATCTTGGATCGATACGCAAGGAATCCCTTTCGACGTATACAGCTGGCGCAACGTTTGTTCCCCGTAAAACAATCCGGATTTAGAGGCGGCTCTCAACTCGATCCCCTTCTTGGTCACGTTCAACGCATATCCCTCCGGATTTCCGCCGTTGAAAGACTCATCGACCACGTAACGGATCGTACCCGATTGATCATTCCCGAATACGAGATTACTATCTACTTTGAAATAACCGCCAGTCACCTCGATATGGGCCGGCTTAGGGATTAAATTCACCTGCGAAACCTCCTTGGGAACACAGGAAAAAAGTAGCGAGGAGCAAGCGAGAGCAAGTCCGGTTACTTTCATGCAAGACCGTTTTGGCAACGTCATAATACTTATTTTTTAGTTGTGTTATTCTTGGTGCGTAAATATACGACAATAATGGACAATATCAAAAAAGCGGAAAGACTATCGTCTCCCCGCTTCAAAGTTATTTTAAAATGTATATCTTCTAAAATTAATGTCTAGGAATTGCTTCTTTTACAACCATCTGACGACCTTCGTACTCAGCTTGGTTTAATTCCTCGATAGCTTTTTGAGCCTCGTCTACGTTAGGCATTTCAGCGAAAGCAAAACCCTTAGAACGTCTAGTATCACGATCAACAATTAACTTTACTGAATCAACAACACCATACTCTTCTAATACTTGTTGCAAATCAGACTCTCTTACTCGATAACTCAAGTTTCCAATGTAAATATTCATACGAAAAAAATTAAAAATAAATTAATAATAAAACAAGTGATGTTAGTGAAGATCGATTTCTAGAAGAATATATTATCATTACTGAGAATAGAAACTCGAAGATAAAGAGCAAGACAAACTATCTTTTGTTTGTTGGTACAAAGGAAAGCATTCTTTTTGGATTACCAACTATAAAACCTAATTTATTTTCAAAATAATTTACCTTGCCTTTACGAGACTACTTATATGAGCCAACGAGACTACCAGCATAAACCGCATAAAAAAAGAAGAGAATCTGATTAAAGATCCTCTTCCCTATTTGAAAAAGCCGCACTGTAGATGTGAACAAACTCCGTATGACAGGATTTGAGTGCTTTGCCACCTTTGTAATCCGCCGTGCTAAGCATACCCCGAAGGGCGCGGCCCGCCATTGGCGACAAGAGCTATGTCTCGGAATTAAAATAAACTGATGAGTTTCCCAATCGAACAAGTGCGGCTTAACTCATTCCCTGTTTATCTTTTTCTTGTTACAAAGATATGTAATCGTATCGACATAACCAAACAAAAACAACAAAAAAAGAGCCTCCTTTTCGGGGAGGCTCTTTATTAACTATATAGCAAAAATCTTATTTTACTTTAGCTACGATAGCCTTGAATGCTTCCGGATGGTTAACGGCCAAGTCTGCCAAAACCTTACGGTTGATCTCGATACCGGCAGCGTGCAAAGCACCCATTAGGCGAGAGTAAGACAAACCTTCCATACGAGCGGCAGCGTTGATACGCTGAATCCACAAAGCACGGAAATTACGTTTCTTGTTACGACGGTCGCGGAAAGCATAAGTCAAACCTTTTTCCCATG
>ERZ857922.2656-NODE-2656-length-17615-cov-5.104670_pt1 | contig 17615 bp, 19 predicted proteins | sample MGYA00519579_ERZ857922 | MGnify/ENA primary metagenome ERZ857922 (study PRJEB31778, sample SAMEA3449375) | human gut metagenome | biome: human gut; feature: human-associated habitat; material: faeces | place: United Kingdom | collected 2010/2012 ... | reverse complement strand
TGCAGCCGTCTCAGACTGCCTCTGCCTGCATCAGCAGGTCACTGACCATAAGGCTCTGGTCAGCCGCCCATCATCGGGAGTGTCATTATGATTCCGCTTGCTTTCAGAAAAAGAAAGGTCATGGCAGAACTCCTGGTAGGCTTCCAGGGTGCACTTATCAATTGTCAAGGTTCAGCGAAGGAACATTCCAAAACGTCCTCTAATTACTAAAGTCAAATGACTTGACATGATGCAAAAGAATCGTGATATTTTTTTGCATTTTTATCATTTTTTCTTTTAATTTCATTAGTCCCTTCACATACTCTGTACTGGGACGAACAAAAACGGACATGATTTTGAAGAATTTTTGAAAAATAATTGTTCCTCTACCTATAAAGCGTTGGAAACAGTATTTACCAACCCTCTTTTGCGAGTTTTTTTCGCAGAAATGAAATATTCCCTCACTAATCGCAAGTTTCAGAGGGCGTTTGGACGGTACTTTCGCAGAAAAAATTTTTTTTCTACTAATCACACACGGGAAAGCAGAGAATGTCAGATGATTTTGAAAAAATCAAAAAAGAAGCATCAACCACTATTGCAGCCAATGCTTCTTTAAATTACTTTCTTACTTACGAAAGAGATTTCAATATGACTTTTATTACTTTCCTTAATTTCAATCCATCTTTCAGTCCCAGACGATAAAAAAATTCTTCTGTATCTGCTCCACTGCTGAATATGGCATCACAGTATTTTGTAATTGCCTCTTCTTGTTCTGGTGATAATGAAGCAATTACCTTTTCATATTCCTCTTCAACTTTATCTGGCTCTGCCACAGACTGCTGTTTTATTTTCCATTCTGCGTACTCTTTCCCCATATGCTCCGTTATTGTTAGATTGATAAATTCTTCAATCTCCTCTGTCAATTTCATAGATTTACACCTGCCCTTTCCATGTTATCTCACTGTTTCAGATAACTCCGGTAACTATCTAGAACTGAATCGGTAACACCACTTTTATATATTTTACGAATATCAACAATCTGTTCATCTTTCAGCAATTTCAACCAATCCAGTAAATCTTTTCTGCTGTTTGCAAAATTGCAGCATCTTCCATCTGCATATTCAATCCTGTATCTCATACGCTCCTCCTATACATATACCAATTCACTCAATACAATTTCCTGCACACGATTCCTGATGTTGTTACACTGTCGCACCCATTCCATAGGATTCTGACTCTTCAATTCCTCGGTAACTCCAGCCGCAATTCTCATTTGTGCTTCAATCAGCTCATACCATTCCTGTGCCTGTTCGTTAAGATCTGCCAGATAGCGATCCAGTTTTCCGGTCAACAAAAGATAAGAATACATCCCTGATTTATGTTTTTTCAGATATTGTTTCCGAAGTATTCCCCAGTAACCAATCGGTCGGTTTTCCTCCGGCAAGGCTAACATCGGCATGTAATAATCTCCCACCAGCACATAATCCAATCCATTGTTATCATCATGTATTATTTTTCTCTGTTCACTCATGTTCTTCTCCTCCATCAAATCTTCCTCTGCTCTCGCAGATACGCTTCAAATATACTTCTACGAATCAGTACTTTCTTCCCAATCTTATATACTGCTCCGGCTTCATGTGCCATACGAACTACGGGCTTGATTCCCAGTCTGTAATATTCACATGCCATATTGTAGGTCACGTAGTCATGGCTCATAAATTCCAGATCTTCATCATCAATCTCATCTGAAAACATCCATACATTACCGCTCATCCATCATTTCCTCCCTACCTTTTCCTGTCGCCGGTTCATGGAATCGTTCCAGATAAGTATCAAAAATATCCTTGTTAATCAGTACCGTTCCCTCTATTCTGTAAATCGCACCTGCATCACTTGCAAGTTCCAAAAGTTTCTTATGGGAGATACTGTAAATGATTTCTGCCTGTTGATAGCGCAGATACTGTCGGCGTAATTTTCTAAGCTGCTCTGGTACTTCTTTCATACTTGTAATTTGTTTATAACTTTTATCCATGATGTTTTCCTCCAAAATTAGATTTGCTGTTTTACAGAAGCTGACCGCTGGGATGTGACTTTCCAAGGACGAAAAAAAGCACCTCTTAGATTAACTCTAAGAAGTGCTCTTACTTCATTGCCCAAACCTGTGCCCTTTCACCTGAAATTCGTCATGCTTCATAACGATTCATCATTCTCCCAAATTTTGTTGTCAAATTGTTGTCAAATGCGGTCTGACATCATGGTTTTAGACATTTTATATTTAATTTTAGTACAGCTTTGCACCAGCCGGAATATGGTTATCAACCATCAGAAGATGAAGTTTTTCTTCGCCCTCTTCCTCGTGGATTGCACTGAGAAGCATTCCACAGGATTCAATTCCCATCATGACTCTCGGCGGCAGGTTAGTGATAGCGATAAGCGTCTTTCCAACCAGTTCTTCTGGTTCGTAATAAGCGTGAATACCGCTTAAAATCGTACGATCTGTGCCTGTTCCGTCATCCAGAGTAAACTGTAACAGCTTCTTGGATTTCTTAACTGCTTCACACGCTTTTACTTTTACAGCTCTGAAATCTGACTTGCTGAAAGTATCGAAATCGACAAATTCCTCAAATAAAGGCTCTACCTTTACCTTGGAGAAATCGATAACTTCTTCTTTCTCCGGTGCTGCTGTGGAAGTGCTGTTTTCTGACTTCGCAGATTTCTTGTCAGCGTCCAGGGACTTCATCGTCGGGAACAGCAGTACGTCTCTGATTGCCTGGCTGTCTGTCAGGAGCATAACCAGACGGTCGATTCCGTATCCGATACCACCTGTAGGCGGCATACCAATCTCCAGTGCGTTCAGGAAGTCTTCATCTGTGTGGTTTGCTTCCTCATCACCGGCGTCAGCAAGAGCATCCTGGGCTTTGAAACGCTCTCTCTGGTCGATCGGGTCATTCAGCTCGGAATATGCGTTACACATTTCCCATGTATTACAGAAGAGCTCGAAACGCTCTACCTTGCTCGGATCAGAAGGTTTCTTCTTGGTCAGCGGAGAAATTTCGATCGGATGATCCATGATAAATGTAGGCTGGATCAGTTCTTTCTCACAATACTCCTCGAAGAACAGGTTGATGATATCACCCTTCTTGTGGTGTGCCTCATATTCAATATGATGCTCGTCAGCAAGCTTTTTAGCTGCCTCATCATCTGCTACTTCATCAAAGTCGATTCCTGCATATTTCTTAATTGCTTCGTTCATTGTCATTCTGGCGAACGGCTTACCAAGGTCGATTTCCACACCATTATAAGAAATCTTAGTGGATCCGCACACTTTTTCTGCCAGATAACGGAACATGGACTCTGTCAGTTCCATCATTCCCTCATAATCTGTATATGCCTGGTAAAGCTCCATCAGAGTGAATTCCGGGTTGTGACGTGTATCAACACCCTCGTTACGGAATACACGGCCAATCTCGTAAACTCTTTCAAGTCCACCAACGATCAGTCTCTTCAGATAAAGCTCCAGAGAGATACGAAGTTTAACGTCTTCGTTCAGTGCATTGTAATGTGTCTCAAACGGTCTTGCGGCTGCACCGCCGGCGTTGGAAACCAGCATTGGAGTTTCGACTTCCATGAAGTCACGTCCTGCAAGGAAGTTACGGATCTCTTTGAGAATCTGGGAACGTTTGATAAATACATTCTTGCTGTCCTGATTCATGATAAGGTCTACATATCTCTGACGATAACGGGTATCTGTGTCAGTCAGTCCGTGGAATTTCTCCGGAAGGATCTGTAAACTCTTTGTCAGCATAGTCATTTTTTCAGCATGGATAGAGATTTCGCCTGTTCTTGTTCTGAAAGCAAAGCCTTCCAGACCGAAAATATCACCGATATCAGATTTTTTGAAATCTGCATAGGATTCTTCTCCGATTGCATCTCTTGCCACATAGACCTGAATATTGCCCTGCAGATCCTGAATATTACAGAAAGAAGCTTTGCCCATGACACGTTTGAACATCATACGACCGGCGATTGCTACGTGGATCGGGTTCGCATCCATGATTTTTCTTCTTTCTTCATAGTCCTGTTTGAGGACTTCTCTTGCCTGTGCTTCATCAAGACCTTCTACATCTGGAGTCTTGTGGTCTTTTAAGATCTCTGCCTCATGCGCTTCATAGAGATTCTTTACCTCAAGTGAGTGATGTGTCTGGTCAAATTTTGTGATCTGAAACGGGTCCTTGCCATTTGCCTGCAAATCTGCAAGCTTCTCACGACGAACCTTCAGCAGCTGGTTTGTATCCTGCTTCTTCTGCTCTGCCACTTTGTTGGCCTCCTTCTGTTTTTTGACTTATTTAAACGTTTCTCTGGATCTCCAGAACCTTGTATTTCATGATTCCCATTGGCATTTCTACATCAACAACATCTCCTGTATGTGCACCGATCAGAGCTTTTCCTACTGGAGATTCATTGGAAATCTTACCTTCCAGGCTGTTCGCTTCTGTAGAACCAACGATCTTTAATTCCATATCTTCATCGAATTCATAGTCATGTACTTTAACCTTGCATCCAACGTTGATCTTATCAAGATCTACTTCATCTTCTACAACGACTTCTGCATTTTTAAGGATTTTTTCGATTTCTTCGATTCTTGCTTCGATGTCTCTCTGCTCATCTTTTGCTGCATCATATTCAGCATTCTCAGAAAGGTCACCCTGTTCTCTTGCTTCTTTGATCTTACCTGCAACTTCTTTTCTTTTTACTACTTTTAAATCATGCAGCTCATCTTCCAGTTTTTTAAGACCTGCATATGTTAATAAATTCTTCTTTTCTTCCATAATCCTTACACCCTTTCAAAATAGCCGGATATTCATTGGATATACATTCCCGGAATAATTGCTGTCTACATAACTTCTCAAAACATCATACCTCAAAACGGGCAGACTTATTCTAGGATATTCACAATTTCTGTATTATACCCAAATCTGTATACCTTGTCAAGAACCAAAAAAGCCGGAATTCCGCGATTAACCGCGAATTCCCAGCTTCTGTAATTTTCCTTGTTTTATCTCTGAACAGTAACATCCAGCAGCTTTTCCAATTCTTCATAGCTGCTGACCAGATTGGAATCTCTGCGCAGCCCTGCACTATGTCTCATTCCTGAAGTATACCATGCAATATGCTTACGCATTTCACGGATTCCGGTAAATTCACCTTTCAGTTCGATCTGCATTCTTGCATGACGAAGAATCATCTCTCTGATTTCTTCCCAGGATGGACGCGGAAGCAGCTCTCCCGTAGTAAAATAATGGTTCATCTCACGGAAGATCCATGGATTTCCTCTCACTGCGCGACCAATCATGATCCCATCACAGCCTGTCTCACGCACCAGTGCTTCTGCTTTCTTTGGAGAATCCACATCCCCGTTTCCAATGACTGGAATAGATACCGCTTCTTTGATCCTGCGGATCGTATCCCAGTCCGCTTCGCCTGCATAATACTGCTGTCTTGTTCTTCCGTGGACCGCAACTGCAGCTGCACCGGAATCCTCAATGATCTTTGCAATCTCCACTGGATCTACCGGATATCCCTCAAAACCAATACGAATCTTCGCCGTTACCGGTTTCTTCACCGCATGAGAAACTTTTGTCACAATTTCCCGGATCAGTTCCGGATTTTTAAGCAATGCAGACCCCTCTCCGTTGTTGACTACCTTCGGGACCGGGCAGCCCATATTGATATCCAGGATATCAAATGGCTGTTCTTCGATACTTTTTGCAACTTCTGCCATCAGATCCGGCTCACTTCCAAAAATCTGCATGGAAACCGGATGCTCCACCGGATCGATCTGCATAAGAGAGATTGTATTTTTATTATGAAAAGAAATCGCCTTTGCACTGACCATCTCTGTGCACAACAGACCTGCCCCCTGCTCCTTGCAGAGAATACGGAATGGAAGATCCGTAACTCCAGCCATTGGTGCCAGAATAAAAGGATTCTCGATCTCTACAGAACCAATTTTCCACTTCATTTTCATAAGTGTTTCCATAGATCAGCTTTCCTTACCTATCATTTCGCCATCATCTTCGATGGTCTCACCAAGGAAAAATACCTTATAATACATTTCCAGAGACTGCAGAAGTTCTCTTTTTTCGGTCTGCAGCTGTTTGATCTTAAGAACACTTCCAATATCATCATACATGGCATCAGAATCCAGTGCCTCTGTTTTGAACTGCAGACTGCCATTATCATCAAACTCCAGTGTCAGGATTCCGCCGATATCTTCGGTATAAAGGACACACATGATATGCAGTTCCTGCTTGATCGATTCCGGAAGAGAATCAAAATCCTGATTAAAATAATATTTCTGCTCATAAGCGCTTGCACCGCAGAGCACAACATTTTCCTGATACATATAAAAACTCCTTTGTTAAATATGTTCCCGTCCACAGCAACTTAAATATAGCTGTACAATCCTCTTACAGACACTTCTCCGGAGCACACTTTACGAATCTCTCCGCTCTGCACACGCACCAGAAGTGCTCCATCTTTATCGATTTCCAGAGCCACGCCTTCATACGGGCTGATCTTATCCAGAACGCGGACCGGCTGGCTCTTATTTGCCAGCAGCATGTTATAATCATCCAGCATCATGGAAAGATCGCAGGTTTGGACAAATTTCTCATAATTGATTTCAAATTTCTCCATAACAAGCCCGATCAGACGGTTTCTGTCGTATGTTTTTCCCGTTTCCAGGTACAGAGAGGTCGCTTTGTCTTTCAGTTCATCCTGAATTTCTTTCAGATTTACATTCAGTCCGACACCGATCACCACTTCTCTGATCTTTCCATCCTGCACTCCCATTTCTGTCAGTATTCCGCAGATTTTCTTGTGGGAAACGACCACATCATTCGGCCATTTGATAGAAACTTCCACACCAAGCTCGCACACTGCCTGCGCTACGCTCAATCCCATTACAAGTGTCAGCATAGACGCATATTGCGGTTCAAATTCCGGTTTCAGAAGAATGGACATCATCACTGAACTTCCCTCCGGTGCCGTCCATTTACGTCCCAGCCTTCCCTTACCGGCAGACTGAAATTCTGCAACTGCCAGTGTTCCGTGTTCCGCATTTTCTTTTGACATGCGCTTGCACCACTCATTTGTGGAATCTGTTTCCTTTGCAAAATGGACGGTTTTGCCCGCCCATTTTGTGTTTATCTCTTTTGAAATTGTTTCTTCATTATAGATTGTAGTTATCATTTGTTCTCCGGCTCTCCAAGAGTTGCCACCATAACTGCTTTGATCGTATGCATACGGTTTTCTGCTTCATCAAATACATGAGACTGTGCAGATTCAAATACTTCATCTGTCACTTCCATATCTGTCAGGTTGAAACGTTCTCCCATTTCCTTGCCAATCTTTGTCTTGAGATCATGGAATGCTGGCAGACAATGAAGGAAGATTGCTTTTTCCCCTGCATTTTTCATAACATCAGCAGTTACTTTGTATGGTGTCAGGTCTTTGATACGCTCTTCCCATACTTCATCCGGCTCACCCATAGATACCCATACATCTGTATAAATTACATCTGCATCTTTTGTTCCTGTCTGTACATCTTCTGTCAGAGTCACACTTCCACCGGAAGCCTCTGCATAAGTCCTGCACAGATCTACAAGTTCCTGATTCGGGAAGTATTTCTTTGTTGTGCATGCTACAAAATGCATTCCAAGCTTGGAGCATGCGATCATCAGTGAGTTACCCATGTTATAACGGGCATCTCCCATGTATACCAGACGGCGGCCCTTGAGATCTCCAAAATGCTCACGGATGGTCAGCATGTCTGCCAGCATCTGTGTCGGATGATATTCGTTTGTCAGTCCGTTCCATACCGGAACGCCTGCATATTTGGCCAGTTCTTCAACAATATCCTGTCCAAATCCTCTGTATTCGATTCCTTCATACATTCTTCCGAGAACTCTTGCGGTATCGGCAATACTTTCTTTCTTGCCGATCTGAGAACCGGTCGGATCCAGATATGTACTGCCCATTCCAAGATCATGAGCAGCTACTTCAAATGCGCAACGTGTTCTGGTGCTTGTTTTCTCAAAGATCAGGGCAATGTTTTTGCCTTTATAATATTCATGAAGCTCTCCTGCTTTTTTCTTTGCTTTTAATTCAGCAGCGAGATCGATCATGTAGGTGATCTCTTCTGGTGTAAAGTCTTTCAGCGTAAGAAAATTGCGTCCTTTTAAGTTCATAACAGTTACTCCTCTTTTTTCGTGTTTCTTTATAAAAAATTATTCTTCTGTTTTCTTATCCTCAACAACGATCTCTTTCAGAGATGATGCAAGTCCTGCCAGTCCCTGGATCTCAGACGGGATAATGATCTTGGTAGCCTTACCATCTGCTGCCTTTCCAAATGCTTCCAGGCTCTTCAGTGTAAGTACTGCCTGATCTGCCCCGGCTTCACGGATCATACGGATACCTTCTGCATTGGCTTTCTGAACTTTCAGAACTGCCTCCGCCTGTCCTTCAGCCTCTTTGATCATACGTTCTTTCTGCGCTTCTGCTTTCAGAATCGCAGCCTGTTTCTCAGCTTCCGCATCGAGGATTGCAGATTCTTTTTTACCTTCTGCAACAAGGATCGTAGATTTTTTCTCACCTTCTGCGCGGAGAATTGCTTCACGTCTTTCACGCTCAGCCTTCATCTGTTTCTCCATAGCTTCCTGGATTGCTGCCGGCGGAATAATATTTTTCAGTTCCACACGATTTACTTTGATACCCCACGGATCTGTTGCCACATCCAGGGATGCACGCATCTTAGTGTTGATAACTTCACGGGAAGTCAGCGTTTCATCCAGTTCCATGTCACCGATGATGTTTCTAAGGGTTGTCGCTGACAGATTTTCGATTGCCATGATCGGATTTTCCACACCATATGCAAAAAGCTTTGGATCTGTAATCTGGAAAAATACAACAGTATCGATCTGCATTGTTACGTTATCTTTGGTAATAACCGGCTGTGGTGGAAAATCCACAACCTGCTCTTTCAGATTGACTCTTCTTGCCACACGGTCAATAAATGGTGTTTTGAAATGAATACCTGTGTTCCATGTTTCTTTGTATGCCCCAAGACGTTCTACAACGATTGCATATGCCTGTGGCACAATACGGATACAGGATGCCAGGATCCAGAGTACAAGTACGATGAGTACTATAAAAAAAATAATTCCTGCCATGTTACTTACCCTCCTTTTCTTCTTTCACAATCAGTTTTACTCCCTGAACAGCTTCAATTGTTACAACTGTCTGTTCCGGAATCGTTACTTCATCAGAAGATGTTCTCGCCATCCATTCAATATCATTGATACGGACCTGCCCTGTCTGCTCCAGATTATTGATCTTCTGAATCACAACAGCTTTTTCTCCGATCAGGCTGTTTACATTGGTCTTTGGCACACCCTTATTCATATATCGAACTGCCAGTGGTCTTGTAAAAATCAGCAGGACCAGTGAAATGACTAAAAACAGGATCCACTGCACCAGTATACCTGCACCTGCGCCTGACGCAATCGCTGCGACCAGTGCGCCTCCTGCAAACCAGATCGTAGTCAGTCCTACCGTGATTGCCTCGATCACAAGAAAGACCGCCAACACGATCAGCCACATTAAAGGTTCCATCTTATCCCCTCCTCTGCCTTGCCGCCTCATACATGAGTATTCCAGCCGCCATAGCTGCATTGAGGGATTCCACCTGCCCACACATCGGGATCCGTATCAGACAGTCTGCTGCATCCGCAGCCTGGTCTGTAAGGCCCTTTCCTTCGTTTCCGATCAGAAACGCAGTTCCGTCCTCATAGGATTCCCTGTCATATGAGTTTTTACCCTGTAAATGTGCGGCAAAAAAGCGGATTCCTCTTCCCTGAAGTTTCTGTTTTAATGATACCACATCTTCCACATAGAAAAAAGGAATTCTGTAAACAGATCCCATCGTTGCACGAATTACCTTTGGATTTGTAATATCCACACAGGTTTTTGTCAGGAAAACCCCACTCACTCCGGCGCCTTCTCCGGTTCGGATGATTGTCCCTGCATTTCCGGGATCTTGCAGATCCTCCAAAACCATAAGAAGTGGTTTTTCCTCTTTCAGAAGATCTTCCAGTTCGTAAGAAGGCTGTCGGAGTACGGTAAGGATTCCCTGTGGCGTCTGTGTATCACACATCTGCCTGAACACACCGTTCTCAACTGCTTCCCAGGAAAATCTCCGTACCTTTTTCATTACTTCTTCATCTTCGAGCATTGATTCTGCCACATAAATCTTCTCGATCCAGTCATCCGGAGCTTCGAGAAACATCTTTCTTCCCTCTGCGATAAACAGTCCCTGCTCTCGTCTTGCCTTTGCCTTCTGATTCAGCTTTATTATATTTTTGACCTGTGTATTCTGTGCACTGGAAATCATACAGCTACTCCTTTAATCCAGAACGGAGGCCGCCTGACGGTGGCCTCCGCTGTAAAAAACGTCATATTTTTATTTTTTGTAATTATGAGAAAGTGAGTTGCATACCTCCCACATGTATGGAGATACATCTTTCTGCATAGCAAGTGCTTCATTGATATCGAAGTCCATGAATTCACCATGACGATATCCAACAACTCGGCAGGATTTGCCCTGTACGAGAAGATCTACTGCAAGTGCACCCATCATAGATGCATATACACGGTCTTTACATGTCGGGTTACCACCACGCTGCATATGACCGAGGATCGTAGCACGTGTCTCAATACCTGTAGCTGCTTCAATACGTCTTGCCATAGCCTCAGAATGACCGATACCCTCTGCATTTACGATGATATGGTGTTTCTTTCCTGCTTTACGGCTTGCGATGATGTTGTTGATCAGCTTCTGCTCATCATAATCATATTTCTCAGGAATCAGGACATCCTCTGCTCCGTTAGCGATACCACACCACATAGCAAGGTATCCTGCATTACGTCCCATAACCTCGATAATACTACATCTTTCGTGAGATGTGGAAGTATCACGAACTTTATCAATTGCCTCCATTGCTGTATTTACAGCTGTATCAAATCCGATTGTATACTCTGTGCAGGCAATATCCAGATCGATCGTACCTGGAACACCGATTGTGTTAATTCCAAGATTAGCCAGCTTCTGTGCGCCGGCAAAAGAACCGTCTCCACCGATTACTACCAGTCCGTCGATTCCGTGTTTCTTACAGATTTCTGCACCACGTTCCTGTCCTTCCGGTGTACGGAATTCTGCACATCTTGCTGTATAAAGAATTGTACCGCCTCGTTCAATTGTGTCTGATACGTCTCTGGCAGTCATATCAACGATTTCTTCATTAAGAAGACCATTGTATCCTTTATAAATGCCTTTTACATTCAGTCCGCTGCTCAGTCCTCGTCTTACAACAGCACGGATTGCAGCGTTCATTCCCGGAGCGTCACCGCCACTTGTAAGTACACCGATGGTTTTTATCTGTTTCTCTGCCATGATTCATTCCTCCATCTCCAGGCTTCCTTTCATCGCTTGCATAATAATAGGAAACCTTGTTATCTGTTCTACACATATTCGTTGTATAGTGTAAAGCATTTTTAGAAGTTTTTCAATACTCTTTCCACAACTTTAACGTTGGAATCACCATATTTTTTCTTTAATTCTTCTAACAGAAAATCGCTGATCTGCACATGGTATCCTGCCGGAAGACGTTTTATCGCCTTCACATCTTTAAGGTAGATTACTACCGCAGAAGTTCCCACTGAACCTCTCAGATAGTTCAGAAGTTCCTGCTCTTTCTGTGCATAATCCTCACGGTCTTTAAACTGAATCCAGATTTCTCGTGGTATATCATCAAAAGCGCGTACTTTTTCCAGAATTAGCTTACTCGGCTTATCATCTTCTGCATTGACACGTCCCTGGATAAAAACTCGCGCATCTTCATTGATCAACGTCTGCCATTTCTCATAATCTCTCGGGAATACAACGATCTCCACAGTTCCCATCAGGTCTTCTACCGTCAGGAACGCCATCACCTTATTGTTTCTTGTATACTTGATCGTCTTCTCTGTGATCATACCACCAATGATCACTTTCTGACCGTCATAAACCTTCGGAATACCAGTTTCATCGTCCGGCTGGAAATCAATCGTTCTCGCTGAGATCATCTTTTCCATAATATTCCGGTATTTCTCCAGAGGATGTCCACTCAGATAGATTCCAAGAACATCTTTTTCAAAGCCAAGGATCATATCCTTATCATATTCTTCCACATCCGGCATCCGGATCTCATAATCTTTTTTATCTTCTTCACCAACCAGATCAAACAGACTCATCTGTCCTGCAAAAGAATTCTTCTTCTCCTGCGCGATGCTGTCCACGATCTGACTGTAAACAACCATTTTCTGCCGGCGGTTTCCCTCCAGACAGTCCAGTGCTCCAGCTTTGATAAAGTTCTCAATCGCACGTTTATTTACCGTACCGGTCAGTCTCTCGATAAAATCCTTCAGCGATCGATATTCTCCGTTTGCCTCCCTCTCTTCCACCAGGGCATCGATCACTGGTCTTCCCACACTCTTGATTGCAGAAAGTCCATAACGGATTGCACCATTATCCACAGAAAATCCATAGGCTCCGCGGTTCACATCCGGCGGCAGGATCTTAATGTTCATCTTCCTGCATACCTGAATATACTCTGCCACTTTGATCGGCATTTCAATCACAGATGTCATAAGAGCAGCCATGAATTCGACCGGATAATAATATTTCAGGAATGCCGTCTGATAAGAAACTACAGCATACGCTGCCGCATGAGACTTATTAAATGCGTATTTTGCAAAATCGATCATATCGTCATAAATCTTGTTTGCCGTCTGCTCCGGAATTCCATTGGCAATACAGCCCGGCACGCCTTCCGCTTCATTTCCATAAACAAAGTTCTGGCGCTCCTTCTCCATAACAGCCGCTTTTTTCTTGGACATCGCACGACGTACCAAGTCGCTTCGTCCAAGAGTATAACCTGCCAGATTACGCACGATCTGCATAACCTGCTCCTGATACACGATGCATCCATATGTCGGTTTCAGGATCGGCTCCAGCTGTGGGCAGTCATATTTGATCGTATCCGGGCGATTTTTTCCCCGGATATACTGCGGAATAAAATCCATCGGCCCCGGACGATACAGGGAAATTCCCGCGATCACATCTTCCAGGCTCTGTGGTTTCAGTTCCTTCATGAAGTTCTTCATTCCCGCACTTTCCAGCTGGAACACACCATCTGAATGGCCTGTTCCAAGAGAATCCAGGACTTTTTTATCATTATAATCGATATGCTGCATATCCAGCTTCACACCGGTATCCTGTTCTACCAGATGTACCGCATTCTGGATAACTGTCAGTGTACGAAGTCCCAGAAAGTCCATTTTCAGAAGTCCCAGTTCTTCCAGAGTTGTCATTGTAAACTGGGTAACGATCGAACCATCCGATGCTCTGGAAAGCGGTACATATTCCGAAACATCCTTCTGGCTGATCACAACACCTGCTGCATGCATGGACGTATGCCGCGGCAATCCCTCCAGACGTTTCGCTGTATCGATCAGTTCATGGATTTCTTTATCCTCTTCATATACCTTCTTAAATTCCGGATTCATCTGCAGAGCTTTGTCAATCGTGATATTCAGCTCCTGTGGAATCATTTTGGCGATCGTATCCACCTGCGCATAAGGCAGATCCATCACACGTCCGACATCCCGGATAACGCCTCGCGCTGCCAGTGTACCAAACGTAACAATCTGAACGACACAGTCATCGCCATATTTTCTTCTGACGTAATCAATAACTACCTGTCTTCGTTCAAAGCAGAAGTCAACGTCAATATCCGGCATGGATACTCGTTCCGGGTTGAGGAAACGCTCGAACAGCAGATCATAACGAATTGGATCAAGCTGTGTGATGCCCAGTGTATATGCAACCAGGCTTCCCGCTGCAGATCCACGTCCCGGTCCGACCATGATATCATGATCACGGGCATATTTGATAAAATCCCACACGATCAGGAAATAGTCAACGTATCCCATGTTCTTGATCGTCGTCAGTTCATAATTCAGCCGCTCTTTCAATTCCTCGGTCACTGGCTGATAACGTTCTTCCAGTCCTTTGAAGCAAAGCTCATTTAAGTACTCCCAGGAAGTATATCCGTCCGGAACGCCAAATTTCGGCAGCTTGGTTACACCGAATTCAATCTCTACATGACAGCGCTGTGCAATCTTATGTGTATTTTCCAATGCTTCTGTCGCATATGGAAAAAGACGTTCCATCTCTTCCGGAGATTTCACATAATACTGACCGCCCTCATAACGCATGCGATCCTGATCTGCCAGTTTCTTACCGGTCTGCAGGCAGAGCAGGACATCATGTGGCTGGGCATCCTCTGCAAGGGTATAATGTACGTCATTTGTTGCAACCAGATCAATTCCGGTCTCACGGTGCATCTTAAGAAGCTGCTGGTTTACATTCTGCTGTTCCGGAATGCCATGATCCTGTAATTCCAGGAAAAAATTTCCTTTTCCAAAGATATCCTGGTACCGAAGTGCGGCCGCTTTTGCATCTTCATACATACCTCTTGTAAGGAATCTTGCCACTTCACCTGCAAGACACGCACTCAACGCAATGATTCCCTCATGATATTTCTCCAGAAGCTGCAGATCCACACGCGGTTTATAATAAAATCCTTCCACAAATCCCTTGGAAACGATCTTCATCAAATTGCTGTAACCCTGGTTGTTCTCTGCCAGAAGAACCAGATGGTAATAACGGTCTTCTCCACTTCCTGCTTCACGGTCAAAGCGGGATCCCGGTGCAACATAAACTTCACAGCCCAGGATCGGATTGATTCCCGCAGCTCTTGCCGCACGGTAAAAATCGATCACGCCGTACATCACACCATGGTCCGTAATAGCCGCACTGTCCATGCCAAGTTCTTTGACACGGTCCACATATTCTTTTATTTTATTCGAACCATCCAGAAGGCTGTATTCTGTATGGACATGAAGATGTGTAAAGTTCATACTCTCATCCTTTACCTGTTATTTCACCAGATAGATCCTGCGGTCTTTGATCTGAATTTTTCCTTCTTTAAGAAGATGTCCGACTGCACGCTTAAATGCATTTTTACTTAAACCGAATTCTCTGCGGATCACTTCCGGTGAAGCCTTGTCATCAAAAGGAAGTACTCCTGCAAATTCTTCAATGATCTCCAGAACATTTTCCGCATCTTCGTTGATCTGAAGATATGCTTCCTGACGGTCACTGACATCCATCTTTCCATCTTCTTTGACTCTGGTCACACGCAGGTCAAGAACAGTACCAGGACGATATTTACCTTTTGCTTCTCTTGCAGGGATCAGTGCAGAATATTTATTATCGACTGCAACAAATACTCCAAAATTCTCGCTGATCTGGTATACACGGCCTTTTACCTGGTCACCTTCTTTATAAGGTGTTTCTTTGGACAGGTAAGGATAAACTTTCATAGTTGCACAGAGACGGCTGCTTTTATCCACATAAACAGCTACCAGACATTCCTGCCCCTCAAAGATACGAGTTGTCTGCTCATGATATGGAAGCAAAAGATCTTTTTCCAGTCCCCAGTCAAGAAATGCTCCGATTCTTGTTACCTGTTTTACTTTCAGAAGTCCTGCCTGCCCCACCATAAGAAGTGGTTCATTTGTTGTCGCGATCAGACGATCCTGAGAATCTTTATAAATAAAAACTTCCAGTTTATCTCCTGCTTTTGTCCCTGCCGGAACCTGTTTGGCCGGTAAAAGTACCTGATGCTTTGTATCTGCATTCATATCTTCTGCAAGATATACGCCAAACTCTACGGACTTCACAATCAGTAACGTCTGTTTCTTTCCTAATTCGATCATATTTTTCCTCCAATTTTATTTAAACTCAACAACTGCATACGGTTCACCCTTCTGATCATTCAGAAGAACTGTTGTTTTATTTTCATCTACTGCTCTTGCCGGACAGATCACATCATTCAGTCTCGCCTGCTGCTTATATTCCGCACGCATCTGATGTATCTTGAAATTCTCCGGCAGATAATCCATTGCCATCTGTACATACTGACAGTTATTTACATGATGGTTCGTATCCAGATGATGTTTCTGCACAGCAAAAGAATCCTGCTGCTCATAATCTTCCGGAAGTACAATTTTACGCGGTGCATATTCCATATCCAGTTTCGATTCCATCTTCCCGTCTTTTCCTCTGTAAGCATCTGTATCTTTCGCTTCCAGACGGACTGGCAGTCCGTTTTCCGCATCAATATAAGTCCAGAAAGTATTGGCATACGCCAGACGTTCTCCGCCCTCTGTTTCCATTGTAAAATTACGGAATCCCATAAATCCACGGAATCCATATGCCCAGGTAGATGTTTTGATTCGTTCTCCCATATATGGATAACGATCTACAACCACCTGCCATGCCGACAATACCCAGATACGTTTCCATTCCTTCAAAATATCGATTCCAAGTCCAACTTCCTCTGACTGAAAGGTACTGCAGTCCTGAAAATAATTCAGGATTCCCGGCAGTGTCAATAATCCATTTTCTCCAATTTCACTGTAGCGGACACGTCCACTGAAACTATATGCCATGCATTCACTCTCTTTCCTCATTTATAACTATCAACTCGTTCTCTGCAAAATTTTGCTTTACTTTTTATTTTATCATGTATTTTATACTAAGGTCAATCAACAAAAAATATCTCTGACCACACAGCCAGAGATATTTTTATTCAGTCATATAAAACTATACAAGATTAACTTCTTATTCCGTTACGATCATTCTGCTTCTGATCTTTTTGGAGATTTCAGAATATGCAACTGCAAGGATCAGTACGATACCTTTTACAAACTGCTGTACATAATCGTTAATACCACACATGATCATACCAGTTGTCAGTACACCCATGATCAGCATACCAATAACAACCATATGTAATTTACCTTCTCCACCATTCAGAGAAACACCACCAAGTACTACAGCTGTGATTGCATCCATTTCATATCCGGAACCTGCAGATGGCTGTCCGGAACTTGTTCTTGATAACAGTACCAGACCAGCGATTCCGGCGAGGAATCCACTGATCAGTCCATAAATCAGTGACAGAATGAGTACCAGGATGCAGGTAACAGGAATCGGAAGATTATAGCTCTTTAAGAAAATAGCTGCTGTTACAGCTGATACACCTGCAACAGAACCAACCGACAGGTCAATACCTCCAGTGAGCATAACCATTGTCTGACCAATACATACAATACCTGTAATAGAAACCTGTTTCAGAATCGTAAACATTGTGGAAGTTCTGAAAAAGTTCTTGGATGCAAATGAAAAGATTGCAATCATAAGCAGCAATATTCCACATGCATCTGGTCACATCCTCGCGGAGCGTTTTTGTGTAATAGGAACGAAGTTCCCTATTACACAAAAAAAGGGGCGGAGGCTTTCTGCCTCCGTCCCTCTTCTCTGTTCCTGTTTTAGATCAACCCTCACGCTTTCACTGCTGCCGTCAGTTCATTTCCGGAGACATCAATCAGAATCGTATCTCCCTCCC
>ERZ857922.2655-NODE-2655-length-17616-cov-2.976767_pt1 | contig 17616 bp, 12 predicted proteins | sample MGYA00519579_ERZ857922 | MGnify/ENA primary metagenome ERZ857922 (study PRJEB31778, sample SAMEA3449375) | human gut metagenome | biome: human gut; feature: human-associated habitat; material: faeces | place: United Kingdom | collected 2010/2012 ... | reverse complement strand
CCATGCCGTATGAGGAATGAGTCCCAATTACGGACGGTACATGTTCAACGCATCTGCAAGACTATTTGCCGTACCACGGGACACCGCGCTCTCGCCACCAACGACATAGGCGCCATTAACATTGCCATACTGGTTCATATACTGCCTGGCAAACCCAGTGGTCGTGTTCCCATTAGGTTCGGCAAGCAGCAGGAACGCCTTATTACGACCGGCAAAAGGACCAGCCGCAAGCGCGTCCGGAAAATTCGAACCAGTTGCGAACACCGTATCGCCCATGTGAAGACTCCCTTGCTCGGAAGCCCACTGGGCGAATACGACACTCGTTTCATAACGAGTGCTTCCTGAGATGCGGGATACAACAGCTTTAGAGGAACACCTAATCTGATTCATCACCGAATCCGGAACAGCATGCTGTCCACCCACGATAAGAATTGTGTCGAACTTTCCGCTGGATAATGCCTCCAACTGTTCGAAAGACAGACCAAAGTTAACATCAGAAAGAAAAATGGGGCTCTTTGACGAGTACGCGTACGATGAAATAGACAGAGCATCCGCAAACCCATCTGAACCGCTTCCGCCGGTGACGACAAGTGCCGTTCTTCCCCACTCGTTCTCACCTAAGGCGGTGCTGTGATATAGTCTCAAAGCCGTATCGCCTCGAGTGGCTCCTCCGATTCTTTGTACTGGAGCGTACTCATGCAATGATTGTTCCACATTCTCGGATACCGCGTTCCGACCGCCGACGATGATAATCCTTTCTGGCTTCAAACGTGCAATCTGACTTTTCGTCTGATTGCTAAGGTAAAGCGGATCCGTCATAAGAATCGGAGAGTCCTTCACTCCCGCGAAACCCGACGCAGCCAAAGCATCCGGATAATTCTCTCCAGACGCAATCACAACCGTAGACGCGGTATCCGGAAAGGCAGTGTCCACAATCCGCGACATCGTGTCATAGCGTGTTATCCCCGACAACCGAGTCAATTCACCGGACATGGGCTTGTCCGGTGTAACGGGTGTATCAGGATTTGATGGCTCGGATGGAGATGCCGGAGTGTTCGGAATCGTATTATTACCATCATAGAGCGGAACTGTTTGACCAGACGGACACTGTGCAAGGGAAGTTTCCATCGCGTTTTTCTCTGAGGAATCTACCGCCAGATGGTAATGCTGCTTAATACCAATCTGCCTGCTGACGTATGCGCAATCATAACCATGACCAGGCAACCAGTGAGCGGCGTCTTTATCCGATTTGGAAGCATTCGCGGAGCCTTTTACCGCGAGCAGCACATAAGAATCATTCGCATAGGCGACACGTTGATCCTTGGTCCAATGATCAGCACCGCTCTCATATGCTTCTCCTACGGCAACAACATGGTCAATCTGCACCGCGTTCGAGGTGCCTTGTCCACGATGGAACGCAATCATCTCGCCGGTATAGGGATCGTCCAGAACGCCCGTGGCAACATGTCGATCGCTGGTATAAGTGACATTCTTCAAATCTCGGCTCAAAATATCATCTCTGGTAGTGGCGTTGCCGCCAAGAGTCTCGCTATGAAGCCATGCGCCAAACAATTCCGCGCGATCCGCAGAATGATAATCGGCTGTCTGTCCTGCTACAGATAGTGACTGTAGCGCGGATTGCGCATTTTCCCCTTCATTCGCGCTTGCCAAAGGCACACCTTGCACGGCAAAAACGGCAGCTATCAACATTCCAGCAATACATGTCGCATGTTTTGCAATGCGCATCATTCCACACCATCCCCTCACTTACAGTAAAGAATAACCCTTCCTAAGGAGTCACCCTTCTATATACTTTTAGATAACCACAATCAATGAGGAAGGGAACCCATGGGCATGAAACATCACTACTCACTCAGAAAAATCGCAGCCGCATTATCATGCATTTTCATAGCTTCCGTCACATTCGCGGGAACCAGTCTGACAGCCAATGCAGCCGCAACATCAATTACCAGAATCTCTGGCAACACCAGATACGAAACTATGGGGATGGTGTCGAGAGCTGCATTCCTCTCTGCACCCCCATCCAAAGCTGCAGTGGTAGCATCTGGCACCGATTTCCCCGATGCGCTTGCGGCCTCTTCCCTCGCAGGGCATCTCAATGCACCGATTTTACTCACTGATCCCAAATCGCTTTCCAACGAAACGGCCAACGAGCTTAATCGACTGGATGCCAATGCGATTTTCGTCATCGGCGGCAACAAAGCCGTCTCGCATAATGTTGAGAACGAGATTCGAGCAACCCATCCGTCTGCTACCATCACACGTCTCGCGGGAAGCACACGTTTCGATACCGCACACAGCATTTACAATGAGCTTGCCACACTTGGAGCGAAGCCCCAAACTGCAATTATTTCCACTGGTTTCAACTTCGCCGACGCGCTTTCCATATCCCCATATTCATATATGCAATCCGCGCCATTTTTCCTAAGTTCTCAGTCAGGGCTTGACGAAGCATCCCTCAATACGCTCAGAAACTTCCAAACTGCAATCATCGTTGGCGGCGAACAAGCAGTCCCAACATCTGTCGAACAGCAGCTTAAATCCATCGGCGTCTCAACAGTGAGAATTCAAGGAACGACTCGTTATGAAACCAGCTTGGAAATCGGCAAGTTCACACTGAATAATCTCTCGCTTGATCCCTCTAGCGTCGTATACGCCACTGGAGCCAATTTCCCGGACGCACTTTCAGGAAGCGCCCTTGCTGGTATCAATAAGACAGTGCTGTTGCTTGCACAAAACGATTCCTCCCCAACAATCAGTGCATCATCCATGCTGCCGAATGTTGAATCCGTGTATGTGCTCGGCGGGCAGAATGCCATCGGCCCGGCAACGTTCAATGCAATTTCCAGCAGCTTCGGTCTGAGCGACAGAGAATACGTTCCGCAGCCAACGCCTAATCCACAGCCTGAACCAGACAAGCCGCAGCCCAACCCGAACAATCCGGTTTACGGCACTCATAAAGCAGGCCAATTCTGCAAAAAAGCTGATCTGAACAAGACAGACCACGATACTAGGAATGGCAAGCTAATCGTTTGCAAAGTAGCCAATGGCGATAAGCAACCTCGTTGGCACTATGTCTGAGACATTGCTTGAGTGGACGACCTAGCAAGCCGTCCGCTCAAGCAATCAAAGCATCCAAGCTAGGATCGGCAACAAGCTTGTCAAAATCGTCAGCCAGCACACCCTTGGCCTGCAGCTCTCCCAGAATCGCCTTTAACACAATGTTGTTGACGCCGCTTTCAGTGTTCTGATGGCACAGCGCTTCCTCACCCTGCGTACCAGGCACATAATTCAGCAGCTGATCATCCGTAGCCGCAACCACGGGAATACCGGCCTTGACCTGCATGACCTTCAGCCACAAATCATCCGCCGTCAGACAGGTCTTCTTAATCGTCCCGGCATCAAATGTCTCTAGCGGCATCACATGCGGCGGATACAACGTACCTGCCCCATTCGTGGCGAAAATCCGCATGGATGGCACCCCAACAAGCGCAGGATGATAGTGCGGCGCCTCATAGATCCAGTCCTCATAATTGGTACGTGTACCGTCTTCATTGAACATAATCAAATGAGTACGCACAGCTGCAATCGCATGGGGATGAGCCTCGTGCGCGGCCAGCAAATCGCCAATCATCGTATTGCGGTACAGCAAATCATCGTCAGTAGTAATGACATAGTCATCGGAAAATTCTTGCAGTGACCAAAAATACTTCTTGTGCGGTTTCAAATCGTCATCGACCCAACGCACTTCGACATCATACCACAATACATCGCGCAGATTCTGAGGTAAATCAGCTTCACGATTCGGAAAGTCCGACTTACATAGCCACAGCACAATCTTGTCAGGTAGCACTTTCTGAGCAAGCAACGAGCGGATAGCTAGATGCACCGTATTGATACGTGCCGGATATGAGGTCATGGAGACGATGATTCGCGGATGATGTTTGCCCAACATACGCATCATATGCGTGCCTACACGGCGAAGTTTATTCTTCTTGACGCCCAACCATTGTGCGACCTGCACTCGTTCTCCTCACATACACAAACATCTATCGGATTTTCTTTATACTATCCCGACGTGTGCTTTTCGGCTCAGAACAGTACACTGTTACAAGAGAATAAACATAAAAGCGTATCCGCAATGGGGGAAGTCAATGCCCAAAATTTCAATCGTCATTCCCGCATACAATGTCGGCGATTACTTGCAGGAATGTCTTGATTCGGTACGGAATCAGACTTTCTCCGACATCGAGGCGATTGTCGTGAACGATGCAAGCCCAGACAATGTCGGAGAAATCGCAGTGCAGGCGGCTGAACAGGATCCACGCATTCGAGTAGTGACCAACAACCCGAATATGGGCACACACCGCACTCGTATGGCCGGTGTAGAAAACGCTTCGGGGGAATATACGTTCTTCCTGGACGGCGACGACGCGCTCAAGCCGGACATGTGCGAACAGCTCGCCGCGGAAATCGACAAACATCCAGTGGACGTGCTGCATTATGGCCTTACTGTTGTCGCCGCCAGCGAGCTACTGGAAAACGAGCGCCAGGCCTTCGAAACCTTCAACAACACTCCTACGCCTGATTCCATCGGAGAAGACATTGTCCGCGATATTTTCGATGAGACTCGCGGCTACAAGGTCGATTGGCGTGTGACCCAGCGTCTGTACAAGACCTCCATGCTTAAGGAAGCTTTTAATGCCATGACTCGCGACCGTCTAGGCCGTTCTCAGGACGGCTACGAGTGCTTCGTGGTTTCAGCATTTGCCAACAGCTACCATTCCTTCAAGGAATGTCGTGGATACGTGTATTACTATGGCCGCGGGATCAGTGGCACCAATATAATCGATGCAGCGAAGTATGCCCGTTATTGCGGCCATTTCAAGGCGGATTTCGATGCAGCCTACGAATTTGCCGATGCACAGCATTCCGACATGCTTCGTGATTGCGCACAAGGCTTCCAACGCAAGGCAACCGAAATCCTTGCCAATGATTGGAAGGTCAGGGTTCCGGAAGAGGAAAAGGCGGAAGCCGCCAAGCAAATGGAGGCTGTGTTCGGTCCGGCCATCACGGGACGTGAACTGTACCGTTTCGTGCGCGATGATGCCTATGACCGAATCGTCAAAGAAAACTTCACTCCCGGCATCTCCAAGCTGCAAACATGGTTCAATATCGCAAACAATTGCAAGCTGCCGCAGAATGCGGAAGGACCTGATGTCACTCGTTTCCATGAGATGAAGCAACTCGCATCCATCCACATGCATGATCTCAACGAACGAATCGAAGCAGCGAAACTATCAACGAATACAATAAACAGCACATCCGCATCTTCGTCACCACTCACAAAAACGTTGACACCTTCGACAGCGCCATCATGCAGCCGGTGCAGGTCGGACCTAAGAACTATCGCTTCCCCTGGGCATTCCACGATGATGAAGGCGAGAATATCGCCGATCTCAACCCACGTTACTGCGAACTGACCACGCAATATTGGGCTTGGAAAAACATCGACGCCGACTACTACGGTTTCTGCCATTACCGCCGTTACTTCGACTTCTCGGACACTCCGCATGAGGAAAATCCCTACGGCGAAATCATGGACGACTACATCGATGCCGCCGCGGCAAAGAAGTATGGCCTGGATGACGAAAACATCGCCAACGTGGTGAAGCAGTATGACGTCATCACCACGCCATTCGGCAATCTCGAAAAAATCATCGATAAGCACGGCACTCCGCGTGCATTGTGGGAAGCTGCTCCTCTGCTTCATGATGACGATTTGAAGCGCTGCTATCAGATTCTGTGCGCCATGTATCCTGATTATAAGGAGGATGCACAGGATTTCTTCAATGGCAACAAGGCGTGCTTCTGCAACATGTTCATCATGAAGAAGGAAATCTTCTTTGACTACTGCGAGTGGATGTTCCCAATCCTTGAGGAATTCGACGAGAACACCGATTACAGCACGTACAGCAAGGAAGCACTGCGTACGCCGGGACATCTTTCCGAACGCCTGCTGAATATCTATCTCATGCATCACAAGCGCATCGGATCCAATTGGAAATTCAAGGAACTGCAGTGCGTGCACTTCACCAATCCGGAACCAGCCGAGCAGCTCAAACCACTTGACGTCACTGATAAGCCGATCATTCCAGTGGTGTTCGCAGCGGATGACAATTACGTGCCGCAGCTGACCGCTACCGTGTACTCAGCCATGAAGAACGCTGATCCGAGCTATTTCTACGATGTCACCGTACTGCAGCGCAACATCGCTTGGGATAAGCAGGAACGTATGCGCGTGTTCTTCAAGCGGTTCCCGAACATGAATCTGCGATTTACCAACGTGGACCGAGAACTTGCCGGCTATGATCTTTCCACCAACAACGCGCATATCAGCGTGGAAACATACTATCGTTTCCTGATTCAGAAAGTCCTGCCGTTCTATGACAAGGTGCTGTACCTTGATTCCGACATCATCATCAACGGTGATATCGCAAAACTCTACAACATCGATTTACAGGGCAAGCTGCTTGGCGCAGTGCGCGATATCGATTTCCTTGGCAATTTGAACGTAAAGCATGGTAAGCGTATGAATTATGCGAAGACCGTGCTGAAGATGAAGAATCCATACGATTACTTCCAGGCTGGAGTGCTGGTGCTCAACACCAAAGCGATGCGCGAGCATTACACCATCAGGCAATGGCTTACGTATGCGTCTAACCCTGCGTTCATCTATAACGATCAGGATGTGCTTAACGCACATTGTGAGGGAGAAGTACTGTATTTGCCGTGGGAGTGGAATGTGGTTCACAATTGCGGCGGACGTGTCGGCAACCTCTTCGTACAAGCGCCAAACGACATCTACGATGCATACATGAAGTCGCGTAACAACCCGCAGATCATCCACTATGCCGGTTTCCAGAAGCCGTGGACTGATCCGGATTGCGATTTCGCTTCCATTTACTGGCGTTATGCGCGTGAAACACCATTCTATGAGCGTTTGTTGAAGCGTGTGGTAAAGGCTACGGCACCGAAAGCTCCTGTCATCGTCACGCCAGCCAAGCCGCCTCGCGCAGTGGGTGAAGATAACCCAATTCGTAAAATCATCGACCCAATCATGCCGATTGGGTCGCGCCGGAGGGAACTCCTCAAGTCAATCGGACGAACAGCACGAGGCCGACGCTAATTAACACCAAATCTAAAGCCGGTGAAAAGCATTAATACTGCCTTTCACCGGCTTTAAATTTATTCTCGCTTTACCGCTCATCCTCAGCTGCCTGTGCGCTGTTTGCTTGCTCACCAGCCCCGAGCATTCCAAGCATGAGCGGCGCAATCATAACCATTGGTATGAGATATCTCATGCCTTCTATGGTCACGGTAGCCGGTGAAATCCATAGAAACAGGAACGTGACAACATAAGGTGCCAGCCACGAGCAATGTCGCTTTTTACGACGTATACACTCGTAGAGAACAAACACGAATATCCATGTCGACCACACCGCACGCGAGCACAATAGATTCACTATTGGAGCTCGCGCTATGTGATCATTAATCGTTTCCTGAAGTTTCTGCACTGCATTTTTGAAGCCACTAAAGCATAGCCCTAATTTCACCGAATCAGGTAACGCATAATGATCGCTTCCTAAAGCGTACGTCTGCATTACTAAATCACCAGCATTCGAATCAGTAGGTGAAGGAATGCCCAGCCAAGCCTCCTGCAAAGCGACATACGCTTCAGCATATGTTTCCGGATGAGATGCCAGCCCATGGATCCAAGCAATCGCATATTGACCTAAATATTGATCATTCTGAGAATCCCAAGAATAACCTTTCACATTGTCCGATGCCCACCATTGGTACCGGTCGGCTACATCATCACCCAAAATTTTGTAGATAACTTCTAGATCCTGTCTCGAAACATCATTTTCATGCCGCTTCACCAGTAACGCGGATTGCTGCAACGGAACGGCAAGCATCTCTTGTTTTCCACCTTCCTGTATATGGAATACAGGGAAAACAATTTTCGGCATCAGTATCATAAATACCGATATAACGACAGTAAAAACACCAACAACACGCTTACGAATAATCGAAGATACTGCGAAAAATAAGATAATACAGCATATAAGCACGATGTAGACGCCAGTTTTTTTCGTAAGCCCCATCAAAAGCGCAGTCAATAAAAACGCCGTAAAAAACTGAGGCTGTTTGAGTAATAATCCCTGAGTTCTTACCGCTTCAACAAATATCATGGCAAACCAGATAAAAAACGGCATGAACAACGAATCTTTGACCATCGTCATGGAAAACAGCGCAGTAAAAGGGAATACCGCAAAGAAAATCATTTCAGCAAAACAGAATCGCCATCCAGCGCCAATATGACGACAGTAAAGAATCATTGACGCAAGAGCTGCAATGGTGACCAGTTCGATAACTATGCACCCTAGGTACAACCCTCGATCAGCCGAGCCGAAAAACGCTCCTAATCGCAGAAAAGTACCAAATATCATAGTGTCGAAAACAGGATGGTGATCAGAGAGATAGTGACCATCAGTAAAAGTATTCGGCTGGCCATTCCATTGGAGCAGTTGCTGCTCAGTGTCATACCAGATGACACCCGGATAAGTAACAATCAGATACGGAAGCCAGCACAGCACCAACACAACCGCAATTAATGCAAACTGTTTCTTCGACGTCTTAAAAGAGAAGATCTCCCGCAACTTACGCGAAACGTTTCGATACGTTTCAGGCTCCCGATTCAACCAAGCCAGCACGCGCTCTAAAAGCAACACGAAAAGGAAGAAGAGGATTGCGATTACGAGCGTATACCAAAGCATGCGTGGAGCCAGAACCAACTGATCATGCTGACGAATGGAGTCAACCAGCGATGCCAGAAAACCACAGATCATCGCCAAAACAACAAGTGGCACACGCCGCTTCATGCCCTTTTGAACCACAGTCATCCTTGTGTCCTCCAGCGTTCTCCAATATCGTCCAACGCAAATAAATCAGCTTATTAGAAGCACACTGCTGGTGGCGTAGATTTCTCTACGCCACCAGCAACGCCCACTATTCTTCTACGTTCTCTTGGCTTCGGCTCTTAGCCATTAAAGTCAAGAAAAGTGGCGCAATACAAATCATCTGCAGAGCGTATCTGGTAGGTTCACCTCCCATGCCAGATACCGGCACCAACAACAAATACACAAAGGACATATCTACCGGCATCATGGACGCCACACGACCTAGCTTGCCTTTCCCTGGCCTCAGCGCAAAGAAAAGCATCAAGCATGGAAGAACAGAAGCCCACAAAGATCTGGAAAAAAGTATGTTGACGACAGGCACACTCTGTTCCATGTTGTATATGGAGCGTGCCGTATCGCTCTTTGAAGCTTTAACAGGCCATTGCGGAACATACTTCATTATTGGATCGTAATACCAAGCAGATTCTGTGCAAACTACCATATAGTTAGGAGAGCCATCATTGTTTTGGAATCCAAACCAACCCTTAACAAGGCCAATCCATGATTCGAAATGCCCAAGCGGGTGTTCCACAGTTTTTTTGATCCACAGCTTGATAAAGTCGCCAAAAAGGCTTTCATCCTTAAGCTTTGTTCCCTTCACTGGATCAACAATTTGAGGATCATAGCTATCAGCTATTTTCGAATAATCGATGGTCAGGAAATCAGACACCAACCCCTTCTCATCTTCGGTCATATCATCACCGTTGTATTTGATATCGTGTGCGACCTGCTGAATAGCGAAAGGAATGCTTTCTTGCTTTCCGCCAGGCTCAACACCAAGTGCAGGCATGATACATTTAGGAATTAAGATCAGCATGATAACAGCTACCGCCATCCCTACTGAAATCAAGATTGCCTTCGCTTTTTTTGAAAGAACCATCAAGAAAGCAAGAACAAGCGAAGGAACGACAACATACACCCCCGCCTTCTTCGTTAAGCATGTAAGCAATCCACAAAGAAACAGCCCACTAATGACCCAAGGATTAGTCACAATAGCGCCTTTTGTCCTAATTACTTCGACAAAAAGAAGACAAAAAGCCATAAGAAACAGAACCGAAATAGTGTCTTTCGCAAGAGAGCAAAACATTACAGGGAACACAGGGAACAGCGCAAAAAAAGCAAGTTCCACATGACACGCTCTTCTGCTAAGCCCCATCTTATGCGTATACAGCACAGTCACAGAGAGAAGCATAATCGCAGCAATCAGTTGTAATACGATTAGGCAGTACAGTCCCAATATTGGATTTCCGAAAGTTTGTTCTCCAAAATCTGCAAAAGCCCCAAATAGGTATGTCAAGGCAAACGGATGATGATCAGTAAACTCTTCTACACCATAATGAATCAACAATTGCTTAGAAGTATCAGACCAATACACTCCAGGGAAAAGAAAAAAGATATAAGGAAACCAGCAGATAAAAATAATTACCGCATTCTTCAGAACACTTTTGATTGTCCACTCATACCTCAAAAACCTCACTTCGCGATTCTTCTCAAGAGCGTTCCATTTCATCTTTTCCACTGCTGAGTCAACAGCAATAAAAAGAAACACAAAAAGCAGGCAGAAAAGTAAAGCTTTGTAAAAGAAGGCGGTTCTTAAAGTCAGAATCTTCCCTTCGGAGTTGGACGCATCATCCCCGAAGGCAAACATGATGCCCAGTATCACGGGAATAACGATTCGAAGACCTATACGATTGTTTTTAATCATGAGACTCCCATTCAATTTTTTTTATAGAGAAAAGAGACGCCCAACGACAGGTATCCGCCTCAATAACACGGAAACAATAAGACACCCGAGAAAAACAAACAGCGCCATGACAATATTCATCAGCGTCACAAGGATGGAATTCATATTGCCCAAACACGAGAAAACAGGCAAAGCTTGCAGTCGACTCATCAGAACTAGTCCAATCATATGAAGCATATAAATACCAAAAGTATTCGCACCTACAACTTTCGATACAGCTGCTACACCACCCTCCATTTTCACATTGACAAGCAATTGCAGCACTAAGATAGTGGCGAGAAACGTTGGGAAAAGCCAATAACCATAATCCACCGTTAAATTCGTTCCTTGTACAGCATGCTGATATCTCTGAATAGCAAAAGTCGCAATATAACACAGAAGAACAGCTAACAATGCAACCGTTGGCTGCAGCCTAAACCTATCAAGGCAATGTCCCCCAGCACGACTTACAGATGCGCCTATGAGACCACCAATTACGAAATACATGAGCACATATCCATAATCACCGAAAATATAAAATTGACCTACACCATCAAGGACTGACGCAAAATCATGATGACTGACTGAACCTAACATCTGCAATATAACTCGTACGGTATCTTTCCCGACAGAAAAAACAAAAATAACCGCCAATAGGCAACTCATAGCAGATTTATCATTCGAATCGAAAGCTATTTTAATCAGTGGATATATCAGATAGACCGCAATCAAAGCGTTCATAAACCAAAAATACCCAACTGGGTATTCCCCAAACCCTCCACCAAATAGAAAAACGACTAAATTCTTTACTCCAACAGAATGAGAGCCATCCACATAAACAAAGAAAGCTGCAATAAGCAGTTTCCATATGCTCACAATCGCAACAACGGTGCATGTTTTTTTATAATGTTTTTTAACATCAAAAGTTCTCGGCAACAAAAGTGCGCCATTGACAGCGAAGAAAAGTGGCACACAGATTACGCACAGTGTGGTTACTGCAGTGCCCGCAAGTCCGCCAGAATAGTATCTGGTATAAAAAGCGAAATGTAACAAAACCACAAAAAACATCGCAATGCTCTTCGCAACATCATACCCAACTATACGTTTTCCCATATAGAATCATTTCTTAGTACCGATCAATCCACTATTGCAAAAACAAAATTTAGACTACACACATGACTCTCTGAATAAAGAATCCCCGTACTGGGCTTCATCTCCAAAAAGACAATCAGTGTTTAAATCGCCATTTAAGCAGAGTCCTACCTTTCTCCGACCATAGCGGAGGCTATAGTGTCTTACATGCTCGAAAAGAATCCAAACCCCTCCGTTGCTGTGCTGCTTCCTTGCTATAACGAGGAAGTGACCATCGGCAAGGTCGTTCGTGATTTCAAAGCGTCTTTGCCACAAGCAGACATCTACGTTTACGACAATAATTCCACTGACCGCACTGCAGAGATCGCTGCCGCAGAAGGTGCTGTCGTACGTAGGGAGCCACGTCAAGGCAAGGGCAATGTCATTCGAGCCATGTTCGAAGATATCGATGCTGACGTGTACATCATGTCTGACGGCGACGATACGTACCCAGCTGACGCAGCACCTGCTATGGTCGACAAGATTCTTGAAGGCTACGACATGGTGATTGGAGATCGTCTGAGCTCCACGTACTTCCAAGAGAACAAACGCCCATTCCACAACTTCGGCAATAGGCTCGTGCGCGGATCCATCAATGGACTGTTCGGAGCTCACGTAACCGATATCATGACCGGCTACCGAGCGTTCTCCTTCACTTTTGCAAAGACCTACCCAGTGTTGTCCCGTGGTTTTGAGGTCGAAACTGAAATGACCATCCACTCGTTGAACAACAATCTCCGTCTTTTCGAGATGCCGATTCAGTACCGCGATCGTCCTGAAGGTTCCGTCAGCAAACTTGATACCGTTGGCGACGGCATCAAAGTGATGAGCACCATCTTCCGCATGATCCGCGAATACAAGCCACTGCCGTTCTTTGGCGGTCTCGGCCTAATCGTCGGCATCGTCGGTCTAATTCTTTGCGGCAGCGTAGGCATCGACTTCATGCACACCGGCATGGTCGCACGCTTCCCCACGCTCATCGGCGCGGTAATGCTTGTTATAGCAGGTCTTCTTTTGATTGTTACAGGAATCATCCTTGACGTCATGGCAAAGAATGATCGCAAGGCATTCATCGTTGATGCCAACCGCTTTGCGTTGATGAAGCGCCAAGGAAAGTGACCTCTCAACATCATTAAAAGGGCTTGGCTCCAACAGACATTCGGAATCAAGCCCTCATTTATTCATTAGGTATCGCTACTTCACCCACTTTTGGGCATTTGTTCCGTTGGAAGTATACAACTGAACGTTAGTGCCGTTTGCGCTGGAACCACCATTCACATCCAACACCGCGTTTTCCGCGAGCGCCGACTGGAACGTGTATGAGCCATCGGAGTTTTTGACAGCTATCCACTTCTGAGCGTATGTTCCATTGGAATCGTACTGTTGCACGTTGGTTCCGTTGGCAGATACGCCGCCATTCACATCCAAAACTTTGCCGGAGTTCACACTGGTCAACGTCACATACCCGTTGGAATCATGCATCACTTTCCACTTCTGAGCATTGGTACCATTACCTGCCCAGATCTGCACGTTTCCATAATTTGAACGGGAAGCGCCGCTTACATCCATCTTCATAGACGTATTAAGCTTCGATCCGAACGTGTAGGTTCCATCCGGCAGATCTTGCCTATGCTTGGCTGCGGTTTCGTTCAAACGTTCGCGCAACGTTAACGGCGCCTTTGCGACCAACCATTGCTGAGCAACAGTGCCATTCGGCGAATAAAGCTGCAACTGAGCCTGCTGCACAGCATTACCACCTGGAATATCGACAGCTTTGTTGGCGTTCACCGACACCAACGCAATCTTGCCACTGCCGTAATTCCACACCGTCCACTGCTGAGCAACAGTGTTATTACTCGTATATTGCTGCAACGCCGCTCCATTAGCAGTGCATCCGCCAGCCACATCCAGCACCTTGCCCGAATTAGCATTAATAATCTTATAAGTTCCATTGCCAATTGATTCAAATCGATATTTCTGGGCGTTCGTATTATTACTTGAATAAAGCTGAACTCGTGCCCCGTTCGTCGTCGATGCACTCGTCACATCCGTGACAAGTTTTTTATTCGCAACCGAAGTGATAATCATCGATACTCCAGTAGCTATGTTGACATCGCTTGACGAAACAACAAACAGCTGTGAAGCAGTGCCATTTGGCGTATACAGCCGAATCGCAGCACCATTCGCAGTATTTCCACCGCTCAAATCCAGAACCCAATTACCGAGAGCGGATTGCAAATAATATCCCGCTCCAGAATCACGAATAAACCATCGTTGAGCTTGAGAATTATTTCGAGAATACTGTTGCACTATAGCGTTATTCTCAGCAACACCATTACGCACGTCTAAAGCCTTGCCGGAATTCACATTGACGATTTCGTAACTCCCATCAGACTGCCTAGTAAAAGTGAACTGCTGAGCCTTGGAACCGTTACCGGAATACAACTGAATGGCGGTGGAATCTGCAGCACTTCCACTAGGAATATCAACACTGGACGCGACTTTGGAACGAACATTAATGTAATAATTGCCATTCGGAATGGTAACTGCAGTCATTTTGTGTACATCAATGGCCGCTTGTAAATCATTGCTACTCCCACCATTCACATACGCTTTATTCCCAAACGCATTCATATCCACATTGCCACTGATGCCGTCCACTTTGCCGGAGCTGGTGTATTGCCATCCGCGACTGTCTGTCGGGAACGAATCAAATCCCATGCGAGCGCCGTACTGCGCCACCCACGTGGTTTTAGCGTAAAGGTCGGCATGTTTCAGCGGGCCTTGCAGATAGCTGGTGTACGAGTAGACGCTCAGGTTCTTGTATCCGGCGGACTGCAGTGCGCTGTACCAATTGTTGACGATATCGTTGTACACGTTCGGGTCGGTGGGCGGCTGATGCCCCTCCCAAGTCCACTTTTCCAGGTCGTAATACACGGGGTACGCCAGATCGCTCGGATTCACACCGAATTGCTTGAGTTTGGCGACCACGTCGGCACCTTCTTCTTTGGCAATCGACGGAGTGTCCGCGTAGGAATACCAGTAAATGCCGAACGGGATGCCGAGTCGCTTGCATTCGGAAATGTTACGTTGTGCTTTCTTGTCAGCATTGTTGCCCCAACCGTAGCCGAGGCGGATGATCACGCCTTCCACGCCGTCGGCTTTCGCTTTGGCCCAGTCGATGTCGCCTTGCCATTCGGAAACGTCAATCACGCCTTTGGCTTGCTGCACGAACAGGTTGTTCTGGTAGTCGAAGAAGGCTTTCGTATTGTTGTAAGTGCCCCAGTGCGCGCCGTATTCATTGCTTTCTAATTTGGAGAGCTGTACGTTCGCGTCGGCTACAGCATTTTTGACATCTTCCGCACTTACCGGAATGAAGGATTCGCCATTGGTTTTGGCGAGCGGATCCGGCTGCTGCTCCTGCGTACCGACCAGTGTCGCATCGGTCACGGTTTCGCCGGTTTCAATATTCTTGACCTCACCTTCGGAGGTAACGGCCAGGTCTTCCGAAACCACGGTAGCATCGTCGGAAATCTCGCCACTGACGGTGCCTGGAAGTTTCGCATTCGGATTGTCAGGCATGCTGGCCGCCAACTGCTGGTCGCCCGTCTGATCATCCGACTGATCGTCAGACTGCATAACAACGCCATTATCTGCAGTAACGGAACCGCTCTGTGCAACAGCATCCTCAATCGCAATATCCTGCAATGCGTAAGCCGGCGTAACCGCGACGGAAGCCGTCAACGCAACCGCAGACAGCGCAGTCGTAATCTTCAAAACATGATGTGGCGAAACCATTCGTCAGCCTCTCTTGAATAAAGTCATCAACCCCAAATAATTCGGCGCAAACGCCCTAATCGCCAACTCTAACCGCACCCCGCAACCCCAGCACAGCACTTCTCAAAAATTTTAAGAAGTTCCGGCAAGCATGCAAAAGTTGAAGAATGGCCACGTGCATTATATGAGGCAACACGAGTGTGGTAAATCGGGGACGAACGGGTATCGTACGCTGTATATTGGCATTTCAGGTGGGCACTCGGCACGGTCAGCATTGACCAGGACCGGAAGCCGGCACCGGGAATCACAGAATAGCAGGCAGATTCTGGAGGGGTTATGGCACGGCACGGCAAGAAGCCAAGCGAGGAAAATACCTCGTCACGCACACCGAGAACACTTGCCGGAAACGCAACGACCAACACTTCTGCCGACGGTATTGACGCCGCTACCAGCAGCAGCGCAGCCGACACCAAAGCAACCGGAACACGCACAATCGTCAGTGGCGACACGGCCGAGACCAGCGATCAGCAATCGCTCGAAGCAGACGGATCCGTTAAATCCAACGAATCCCGTCAACCGCAAGACTCGTTCGACGAGGTCATAGCGCAAGGCATCAGCGATGGCGACGCTTGGACGGACCAGCATGTAAAGCGCTTCTACCGCCAAATCATTATCACCGTAGTCGTCGTAGTTGTCGTTCTGGGTACGATCTTCGGATTCACAGGCATACGTACGTCGCAGCAAATGCGTGACCTGGCCGCGCTAAACGACTGCAAGGAAGCCGTCACGGCCATGAACACCTCCTATTCGAAAGCGTTCCAGCTGAAGGCAAAAATCTCCGAAGCGTTCACCAGTTTTGACAAGTCTTACGACCTCGACAAGCTTGCCGAACTTCACCAGACGGAAGTCACCGCTCCGAAAACGCTGAGCTGTGCCGCCGACGCCTCCTCCACCATCAGCAAAGCCAACGCCGCGAAAGCCGAGTATGACAAGCAGGCCAAGCAGTTCAAGCAGGCCCTGCAGAAGGCCGACGAATCCACGGCCACCGATGGCGGTGACGGAACTGACGGAACGGCCAGTGGCAATAACAGCACCAATGGCACGGAAGGTACTGATTTCCCAAATCAAAGGTAAGTAGATTGTGCTGAGTGCCGCTGATGGAAGTTCGAATCTTAACACGGTAACTCAAGTGCGTTATTGGTGGAGCGGGAATCCGGCTATTTCCAGTCTGCTCTATAACGATCTTGGATTGCCGGCAAGTCCATTTATTGCGGTTGTTGAGTAGGATTCGCAGCCTTATAACGTTAGTCGACGTAGTGCGGGGCGCTGGATGCCATGCGGGGCGTAATACCGTTATTGCCGTTGTCATCGTCATTACCGTCTGCATTGGAATCTTGCGATTTACGAAGCGAGCCTGCAGCCAATGAACGTACAGATCGAACGGAACGGCCAAGCTGCGACTGCTTTTCCTGCTCGTCCGACTGGATTGCAGGAAACGCACCGGTCACGGGGCGAACACGCCCGGTCGCAGTGGGAATGAAGCTTGGCGGCAGCACTTGCGTGGTAATGGCACTCGGCGATGATGCATGATAGTGGGCCATCGAAGCCAGGGAATCGCGGGTATCGAGTTCACGCCGAATATCTAGCTCATCGTCGGACTCAGCCATCGCAGCACTTCCTCTCTTCCGGCGCTCTCAGCCGACAATCTCTCCACTGGTAACTGTCACCGTTTTGAGCGTAACGCAAGGCAGTATGCCACTGCGAACGAAATCAGCGATATGTGCAACTCCCCCACTGTTTCGCAACTTTTTCGTCGCACATCTACGCAACAGGCCATTGTAAAATCACCGTTTTTGGTATGAAAAAAGGGCTTCCGGAATCATCCGAAAACCCTACTGGCGGAGAATACGAGATTCCGGTAGCGACTTGCTGTTTTCGGTG
>ERZ857922.2653-NODE-2653-length-17635-cov-9.788851_pt1 | contig 17635 bp, 17 predicted proteins | sample MGYA00519579_ERZ857922 | MGnify/ENA primary metagenome ERZ857922 (study PRJEB31778, sample SAMEA3449375) | human gut metagenome | biome: human gut; feature: human-associated habitat; material: faeces | place: United Kingdom | collected 2010/2012 ... | reverse complement strand
AATCCCGTCTGACTTCCTGTTAGAAATCAGACGGGATTTGTCCGTATGCACCCCGGCACCGTCAGCTAACAGTTGATAAGTGAATTAGTTCCTTATCACTGTTTAGCCAACGTTTTGCAGGATTATTGTCAATGTAAAGAACAGGAGTTGAGCCATAATACAGATCCGATTCAAATCCTATAGTAACAGAGCTTGATGCCAATTCAGAAGCGTAAATTTTGTATGCTTCCCCTCCGAATTCAACAGTCATATAATCTCTTGCAATATATCTTGAATCGCATATATCATTAGTCTGCTCCATTATTGTATCACAAATATACGGCAATGACAAGGGTAATTCCGAAATTTCTCTTTTGATAATAGTCTTTTGCGCAATTATCATCTGATCATGATTATTCTCGTATGGATTCATCAGCCAATATATATCAGATGATTCTTTGATATCAGATATATCAATTTTATTCATTGATTCATTAACATAATCATTGAACAAATGCAGTTTTTCATAGTATTTGAAGCTGATGTCAAGCTCATATTTTTGTCCGTCTATTTCAGCAGACACCCATGTGTGGTCAATATATATCTTATTACCACTTACTGTGCCAGACCTTCCTGCAATGCCAAGAACCTTTAATGCTGTTTCCAGATCATCTGTGCAGGTAAGCTTCATAACCTGTCGGCTGTCAAGGCATATTGTTCCTGTTACATATTCCGCCTCATATCCCATATATCTTAAGCAGGCAATTAGTAAGCTTGCACAGTCAACATCATTTCCGCCATTCTGTTCAAAAGTGCCTATTGCGCCCTTTCGTGAGCCTGTGTAAAACTCACAATTAACATTATTGTACAGATATTCATAAACAGCTGTAGGTGAAGTTAACTGTTCAATCATGTCAATCATTTCTGCTGTCAGCTTCACTTCTGTTTCTGCTGTCTGTTCGGGAATTACACGAACAACCGGAGACGGCTGATATTTATTTACATAATCACAATCCTCATCATATTCATTTTCATCATCGTCTTCTATATCGGCTCCGCTTTCGGAAATTGTAACTTTAATTCTCTTTGTAATATTGCTGCCGGCTTCATCAACTGCAGAAACAGCGATATCATATGTTCCAAACTGTTCGGGAGTATAGTTTGCCTTTGAATCTACGACTGCAACGCTTTCGTTATTAACTGTGCAGGATATTGTCTTTTCACCAACACCGCCCTTTGCGGTAATGTTGATATCAAAAGGCTCTCCCACCTTGATTTTTGATGTATCGATCTCCGCATTGAGAGTAAGCTCATCTGCAGGTTCGCTGCCCTTGGGATTGATGGTAATTTCATACTCTGCACTTGAAACAGCGCCCGCAGTATTCCACGCAATTCCAACAATGGTGTGTTTGCCGGCTGTTATTTTCTTTACTGTATAAGAGTTATTTTCATCAAGCTCTGCCTGCAAGCCATCATATTCAAGAGCCATTCCCGCAATGCCTATCTCATCGGTGGCAGTGACAGTCACAATAACATCATCGCCCTCCGCATAGCTGTCCTTATCAAAAATAAGGTCAACGATCGGCTTGCCTGAATTTACGACCTCTATGGTCGCAGAAGCTGATATGTTTTTACCTGAGCTTGTCACTGCATTAGCTTCAAATGTATATGTTCCCTCTTCTGCAGTATCAAGAATGTATTTTCCGTCAGAAGCCGTTACAGGCATACCGTTCAGAGTATATCCGATATCCTTTATCTTATCTTCGTGCGTTGCATTGACGGTAAAATACGCCTCTTCACCCACATTTACCTTATCGGAAGACGCTGTGATCTCAATAACAGGTTCATCTGCATAATACAATGAATCGGGGCTGGGATCAAACTCCACGCCATGCAGCTTATGACTTGCTCTGCTGCTGCCTGTCGCAGATGTAATTCCGAAATACACATACTCCTGACCTGCAAGGAGTTCATTCAGGTCAATATTATACGAGATCATTGCCTGCTGAGGTTTATGGACATTTCCGTTTTCATCATACTGAGCAGCCGCTACGTAGAGCATTTTGTTAACACCGTCATACTCTATCCATGTATCATGGACTGCTCCGTTATTATTCAGCTCTTCGTAATCACAAATAGCATAATGCTTGTCGCAATTTCCGTTGAGCATTACTCCGATATGATTTCCGTTAGGCTCGTTGTTTCTGTAATCATCAAACTCCACTGCCAGACTGGGTGATATATTGCCATAGCCTATGCCCTTGCCGATAGTGCCTGCCAAAGTATCATCTGTCTGAATCACAAACGCCAGTCCGTCTGCCAGAGACGTTGTGTAGTCTATTGAAAATGTAAATCTTGCCGAAAAGCTGAAATTGTCCTCAAGGCGCTTGCTTATCCTATAATAGCTGAAACCGCTCTTGTTATATTCGTTGGGGACCAGCTCTATCATTGCAGGCCCAAATGTTGTATCCTTTCCAAGGCTCCATTCATTTTCAACAAATTCGTGCTTATATCCGTATTTGCTTTCGCCCTGAGACAAAACCGAGTATTCGGTAGGGGTTTCAATATCAGTATCACCTATGAGATCAAGATCATCTTCGCTGCCCTTGATATTAAAAATGCTTCCGCTGAAATTGACATTATCTGCCCAGATACGTCCGTTTACCGTTGTTTCGTTTGCATTGAAAGACACCTTTCCCTTGGGCGCATACATAATGCCGTTTATATTGATATTTGTTCCGTTGACAGTGATATTGCCGTTTCTGGAATACAGCACAAGCCTGCCTGTGGTGTTAAGCGCATTTATGTTATATACAATATCTCCGTCTGCAATGATGTAGCAGTCACCTTCGAAATTTGTGCCGCTTATGATAACATCGCCTGCTACCATAATGCTGCCGTTGATGATATTCGTATCCTGAATATATGAAGGGCTTTCGGAATAATACGTATATTCTCTTGCCCTTGCAAGGATCGCTTCTTCAAGGTCAGGCATAGCTGCAGCTTCTATATTTTCATTCTTTTCGGGGATATTTATTTTCCAGCCGTTTGCAGTTACGGTTCCCACCGTATCAGCTTTGCCGTCAAGATAAAATTCCGAAAGATTGCATATGAAATCACGGCCCGAATATATGCCGCCTGTGATAGAGCTTTTCCAGCCATTAAGAGTAATATCTTCATTTATATTTGAAGAGAAAATGGTATATTCCGATAATATGCCTACATTATGCTCAGATCTATCATTTTCCCATTCACAAACAAACGGAGCCATTCTGTTATCATAACCATCGTCCCATTTGCCTGCACCACTGTAATTTATGTACAAATGATTCTGATGAGGATAGCTGTTGTTAGGCTCTCCGCTGCGCCAGTTGGTAAATGTCATTTCTGAACTGTCAAGCCATGTCCACTCTCCCTCCGAAAGCTCGTCCCAGCCTCCGAGAGCCGTGTAATAGTTCTTGGTTATCTCTGTAATAAATTCCTGTTCGGCTTCGGAATTTATATACGCAAGATGCCCCCCAAGCTTTTCGCATACCTCTCTTGCTTCATTCCAGAGCATCTCATTTTCAATAAAAGCATAGGTGTTGCCGTTAAATTCATATTTGGTATAGCTGTATTTATCAAGCTCATTCCGGGCTGCTGCCGTGCCGATATCTGCATTTTTTATCTGATTGCTCACTATCTCAGCATGAACAGGCAGCCACACATCAGGAACCATTGTGAATGCCATTGCTGCGGACACAAGTCCTGCTATAATTCTGTTTATCCTTTTTTTGCACTTTATATTCTGCATATTTATCTCCCAATAAATAATTATTCTACTCATTGAAGACATCATATCACGACATATTGTAACACATTCTGATATTTTTTTGTTATTTTGAACACAATTTCAGTCCCATTATAGTGTATAATTAACATTAAACAAGCATTTTAAGCGCACAATAGATATATTTTAGATATATTACATTTCCAAAATGGAATATAAACTAATCTAAGAACTTATAATAAATATAAAATATGTTTATTATGAGGTGATATTATGGCTATTAAAAGCTTATCTATCCGTATAGATGAGGAAATGCTGGACAAGCTGCACTGTGTTGCTGACTATGAAGGACGGTCTGCAAACAGTCAGATCATAATTCTGATCCGTGATGCCATTGAGAAATATGAAGAAAAACATGGTAAAATTGAAATCGGTCCCAAAAATGATTCTAAAAGAAAAAGAAAATAAAAAGGGGAATTGCTCCATATGTTTATGGTTATTGAAAACGATGATGACCGTGATTTCATTGCTGCACTTTATAGGGGTAAGCGAAAGCTTTGGGTCAACAAGGCATATGCTTTAACTCATGACTGGCAAACAGCAGAAGATATGGTCAGTGATTCGTTTGTTAAGCTTATTGACAAGATCGAACTTTTACGAAGCCTCGACTGTTACAAAGCGACCGCTTATGTTGTCATTACTATTGAAAACACCTGCAAAACTTATCTTTCACAAAATTCCAAGCACGGGTCCTATGTTGATTATTTTGCAGAATCGGGCATGGATCAAGTCAAAAGTGAATTTTCAACCGAAAATGCTGTTATGGACAAACTGGATCTGGAACTTGCAAAAGCTGCAATAGAAAAGTTGAATGATAGTGAAAAGGATTTTATTGTAAAAAGCTATTTCGAGCGTCTTGACGACCATGAGATATCAAGGCAGACAGGTATGAAATACAATAATATCCGTACATATCGCTGCAGGCTGGTAAACAAGATAAAAAAGCTTTGCCAAAAAGAAAGTGAGGGCAAGTTCAATGGCTGACCGCAAACTTATGGAAGAATATGAAAACTCTGTAATGAGCCTTGCTGTATCCGAAATGCTTGAAGAATTCGGAAAAGAGCTTGAAGAAGAATATAAGAATATGGATGACATTCCTGACAACCCGGAAGCAGGAGAAAAATTTTATAAAGCTCTTGACAGGGAATACAGAAAAGGCAGGATCCGTTCATTTGGCAAAAAGGCTGCAACATTCGGAAGATACGCTGTAACAGTATGTGCTGTTATAATTGTATTCTTTTCAATATCTGTAGTCTCGGTTGATGCACTGAGGATCAAATTTCTGGATTGGCTCACAAATATTCACTCCACGCATACGACATATAACGACAGTTATAACATCAATGATGTAATATCGCCGGGTTATCTCCCTGACGGATATAGCTTACAGTCATACAATAAAGAAGATACACTCACAACGCAGAAATTTGTCAACGGCAAAGGCAGCTCAATAAGTATATCAATCAGCACCAGCATTACCACTCCCAGCAATGTAGTCATAAATACCGATAACGAGTCAACCTCTTCAGAATTTATTGATGTTAATGGCAATACAGCTGTTTATACTCAAAAAGATGAAATTTCCTCGTTAATGTGGATTGACGGAAATACATCATATCTTATTACAACAAGCGATAATACAATAAGTGAGGATATACTTGTTAAAATTGCACAATCTTTAAAATAATATGTTGCAATCCTAAATGTTTATAGTTATATAATTATAAAAATGTTTAGGAGGTCATCATTATGATGAAAAAAGTTATTTCATTTATCACCGCATTAAGTATTATCGGAACAATGTCATTTGCAACATATGCTTATGACGAACCAATGATGCCTGTTGCCCCCACCTCGTCATATGGAGTTATGCCTCTTTATGACAATGTACACTATGTTTTATCCGGAATAGATATTAACGAAAGCAACAAAGCAATCTGTACCGGATCATATTACCTTTACTCCACAAAAAAATCAGTTATTACAATGACACTTATGAAATCAACTGATGGCGTATCAAACTGGACCCCAGTTGAATCATGGTCTCAGACCAGCACCTCTCAGGATCCTGCCGGATTTGTAAAAACAAGCACAAGTGCATTAAGCTCTTCATATTATTATTGCAACTATGTACAGGTTCAGGTATATAACAGCAGAAACAATGTTATTGAAACAGTAACCTGTTTCTCTAATCCCTGCCATCTGTAATGCTGCTGTTTCTTGAAGTAATTGACGACGCAGACACACGGGATTACTTCAACAAGCTGTATGAAGAATATCATCAGATGATGTTCTTATGCGCTCTTAACATTCTGAAAAATCAGCATGACGCTGAAGATGCTTTACAGCAGGTCTTTCTAAAATTATGGAAATATATGGATAATGTTCAAAAGGTCTCACCCGCGAAAATGAGAAGTTATCTTTATATGACCACCAAATACCACTGCTTCACCGTTCTTAAAAAGAATAAAAGCATCACAACTGTAAGCATCAGTGAATTTCCTGACCTTGAGCCAATGGTTGAAAGCAATCCTGAGATCATTGCAATCAAGGATTACGATAACCGTATGCTTCTGGAAGCCTTAAATAGGCTTCACCCACGATACAGACAGATAATTCTCGATAAAGCGATCCTTCACCTAAATGATGAACAGACTGCCGAGCATATTGGCATTAAAGCAACTTATGTAAGAGAATGTCTGTCACGTGCAAGGACATCTCTGCGCAAATGTTACTTGGAACTATTAACAGGCAAACAGCATATTCATTAAATAAAAAAGCTCCATTTCAAACCTTTCGGTGTGTTCTGCCGAATGATTTTTTAATGGAGCTTTTTATTTTATAACAATACTGTTTTTACCTTCGTTTAAACATTATATTTGACTGCTGCACACTAATTTGATGTAATATGCCTACCCCAAAAATCAAGGCGAAACAAGTCTCAATCAGATAATGTCAATTATACACTCGAATTTGTGATACATGTAACTATCACCTATCTTTTCTTTCATAATTAACAAAATTATTTTCTTCAGGCTCATAACCTGCTGCTTCAATATTTTCCAGCATAGTATTATCCATAAAATCAAGCACATCATTCATCTGCTTGGCGATTTCGGGTGTCAATTCGGAACTGTATTCCTCATATACTCCCATTCCGCTGTTTTCATAGTTTAACGGAATAACCTTCTGATTGTCATAATCAACCCTGAGATCAATTCTTGGATCATACATAAGGTCACCGTTCTGCTCATAGGTCTGACAGATCGTGAGGACATCGCCGTTCATTTCCACATGAAGATCCTCTCCGCCATTTACGCTGAATTTCATATATTCGCTGTCACCCTCAAGCACCTGCGGAAACATATCGGCAAGATGTTCAAAAACTTCCTTTTGCAGCGTATCATCTGTCATTTCAAATTTCGTCAGCTGGAGATGAACCTCCTCTATTTCGGTTTCGGCTTTCAGCAGCTCTTCCGCCTTTGAGAACGGCTTGTCCACATCAGCTTCCATCTGTTTAAGCTCCGACCTCATAGTTTCATTGGAGCTTTTCAGATCTTCAATGCTTTTCTGTATGTTATTGATGCAGTTATCCAGTCGGATAATGTTACCCACATCGGTTTCTGGGTTAAGATCGCAGTAATGATGCTTTTCACCGTCAAGGCAAGCCTTAACGTGCTTTGAAAGAGCGTCAAAGAATATGGAAAGCTTTAAACCACGGTATTCTCCCACTTCAAACATCTTTCCCTCCGCTATTCTTGCTGCATTGGCAGAAATAAGCGATTTAAGCTTTGTGCCAGCTTCCTTGCGGTCGTTATATACATCACCCATAAGCGTTACAGGATAAGTTTCCTTACCGTCTCCGTCAATAAATTTCGGAGTGCTGCTCGCTATATCAAAATCTTTCTGAAGATGCTGTATTACAAGCTCATTTGTGCGGAGCTTTTCGGGAATTTTTATACGGATATTATCCTGAAGCTCATAGATATGCTCGGAATATCGTGATTTCTCCATTTTCAAGTCCTTTATGAGAGCTTGAAGCTCCATCTCCTTCTTGATCAAAGGATTGCCCACCAAAACAAGAGAGCCTAAAAAATCTTAAAAATAATAGTGTATGATTACACCCTTTTCCACCGATATATAAATCTTCTCGATCATCATTCGGGCAAGATTGTTTTTCTCCTCGACAGTAAGCGTTTCCCACTTGTTAAGAGGACCGAGAAGCGGTGTGGTATCAATTTTCTTTACACGCCTGTCAACAAGCATAAGCTTCTTCTCAAGCTCATTCTTTGTGCTGTGGAGCGTTCCGATCCTGTTCTGAATATACCCGAAAAGTACCTCGTCTGCATCAGCAAGCTTTTCCATCAGCTTTGCAGTTTCCGCTTCAATTTTCAGTATCTCGGAACGTATCTTATCGGCTTCGGTTGAAGGTTTCTTTTCGATTTTTCTTGCTATCTCAAATTCCTCGATATGTTCCTTCATATCGTTATACACAATAGCTTCAACCTCATCAACATTCAGCTTGATACCGGAGGACTGACAGCCACGAACACTGTTGTAACCGCTGCAAGTGAAATACCGCCAACTGTTGCCCGAATTTTTGTTGTATGTATAATCAACCTTAACTGCGTGATCACAATGACTGCACCTAAGCAAGCCCGACATCCACGAACGAAGCACCTTGCCCTTTCTTAATGGAATATGATGATGTGAGAATTTATCCTGCACCGCAAGCCACACGTCCGCATCAACAAGTCCCTCGTGATACCCTACCTTTACATATCGGTCGGTCTTGCTTCTGTAATTGTGCCAGAACAGTCCGTGCTTTCCGTCAAATGCGTCCACATCATCTATAATGCGGTAATTATTTTTCAGCAGATATTCATATACATTCTTATCTGCCCTGACATAAAGCGGATTTTTCAGTACAGCAGCAATATTCGGAGCATCAAATCCTCTTGTAACTGTGCCGTCCCCTTTCGGGGCGTCCATCGGGAGATTGTTCTCGTTTATATACAGAATAACATCTCTGAGTGATGCTTCGGGATTTGCATAAACATCAAACATTGCTCTGACGGTAACAGCCGAATCATAGGGAACAAGTACGGAGCCTGTCTTTCCGTTTATGGTCTGCCTTGAACTCTGATAGCCGAAATAAACCACTCCGCCCTGATAAAAGCCTGTTTCCTGTGCTTTCGTATCGTATGAATCCTTTACTCTCGCAGCTATTGCTTCACGCTCAAATTCGGCAAAATTCAGAAGATTGTTCCTCATCATTCTGCCCTCTTTGGTGTCCGTATTGAACGGCTCGCAAAGGGATACAACACTCACTCCCAGCTTGTCAAGCTCATCGGTGATGTTCAGATACTCACGCATATTTCTGCTGAAACGGTCGTACTTCTTCACGACTATCTTGGAAACAAGTCCCTCTCGGCAGTCCTCGAACATCTGCCTGAATGCAGGTCTATGCTTTATGTCCTTGCCCGATTTTCCGTCTTCCTCGTAAACCTTGTAAAAAGCATCCTCCCCTACAAATCTGATGCAGTCCGCAATCTGTGCAGGAATAGAAAGAGAGTTGTTTCCTTTTTCCTTGTCACTTACGGAACGGCGAACATAAATTGCTATATACTTATTCATAATAAATTACCTCCGAAATAGTTTATAAATTTTCAGAGGCGATTTTACGTTATAATCATTATAACATATTCGCCCCTGAATTTCAACACTTTAAAGCGATATTTTCAAAATTATTTACGCTGTTTTCTCGGATTCGGGCTTGTCCGCTTTATCAATTCTTTTATCGGCAGCGACAAGAATGTCATAGATCTGATTGATCTTATTCTGCTTAAAGCTCTCGCTCACATCTTCGGGAATGTGAGAAGTGACCTTTATACCGTTAACGGTACGCTCGATTATTCTTTCTTTCATAAGCAAAAATGCTCCTTTCAAATTTTCTTTTGTTCATATAATGGAATAGCCTTTAGTTTGGTAAAAGCCTGCGGTCAACGTTCAAAATCATTGTATCTGCGGCTTTTTTCTCTTCTCATCTGTTCATCTCTTATCCTCTGCTCATATTGTCTGCACTGTTCATCACGCACAGCAATATGAGCAAGCTCGGCATTTCTTTCCGCCGTGGGTCCTGGTTCGGACTTGTATGTACCGTCCTTCTGAAGCTCCAATCCCTCATGATATTTTTCTATCTGTATGCGGAGATTTTCCTGTTCTCTGATCCTGTCATAATCGGATTTGAGAAAATCCTGCAAATATTCATATGCCGCTTCTGCTTCTGTACGCTCGGTCGATGTCCTGCCCAATTCGGCACCAAGGCTGTCAAGCTCTTTCAGATCATTTTTGAGTTTTTCTTTCAGCTTCGGCAGCCAGTTATCTTCGTGAGTATTCCAACCACCGATACCGCCGTTTTCTGCAAGCTGCCAATGAAGCTTCTCCAACCGCTTCTGCTGCGCTTCATCTCTATTTTCGGTTTTGAGCAGACAGGCATACTCATCTCCAAGATAGTTCAGCGTTTTCAGCTGCTCCTTTTTCTCGGTACACTTGCAATATCTGTGTAAAGCAATATCTTCTTTTCTGTTTGCCGCCGCAAGGCATGACTTCATATTATCAAGAGAATGAATATGATTGCTGTGAATAAAATTCAGAATCTCAAAAGATTTCTTTACCTCTGCATAAGTTGGATAATGTATCACAGGAGTGCGGTAAACATCAAGCTGCTTTTCACGAATGCTCACTGCAAGCTCAACCTGAAAACCGACAAACGCACTTATCTTTCCTCCGACAAATTCATTCTGCTTGTTGCTTATCCTCTCCATAAGCATCTGATAAGAATAACCGAATCCCAGCTTTGCAATGCAGCAGCCGTATTTCACGCCTTTCGGTTTTTCAATAAGTCTGTTTTCATTGGTAAATGTATATCCGCACTCTTTCATTTTTTCAACAAGTGAATAAATGTCCGTAACATCATCACTGTAGATAAGCCTGTCAATTGTATCAGCCATCTTGACCTTCCACGAATAGCCTTTCTTACGGGCATCATGTTCCTTGTAGCTGACAGTGCTTTTCTTTTTCGGATTTTTGATAATATCAAGATTATGTTCTATGCAAATTTCATCGGAAAGCTTGCGAACGAATTGAAGTGTCTTTGCGTTACTGTGCCAACGGATCCCGTCAAGGTCATAAGAGCAAACGGCAATGTGATTATGTACGCAATTTGTATTAACGTGTGTACTTACAATTATCGGTCTGTTCGCTCCGAATACTTTTTTCGCCCATTCCACACCTATGCGATGTGCTTCTTCGGGAGAAACGGAGCTGTCGAATGACTGCGTGTACGAATGAATACGGATATGCCGCTTTCCGCTTTTCTTTGAAGATTTACAATTATCGAAATCCTCATCATTGTACTTTTCAAATATTTCCTTAAAATTGTCATAAGCAGTTTCAAGGTCATCGCCGCAGCATATTCCTGTGACATATTTCATCTTTTCATTTTTCTCGGGATTGAGAATATACTTCAGATGAGCTTTCGGAGTTGTATGTATCGCCGTGTGCTTAACATAAGCCACATCACAGCACCTCGTAGGAAAGCGGTTTAAGATGCTCGGCAATGCTTCTGCTTATTTCATTAAACTGCTTTCTCAGATCAGTAACATCAGACAAATACACCGACCTGTTTGAGTTCACCACCGTGGCAATTTGGTTGATGTTGTTTCCGATTTTCTTAATATCGGAACGAAGTCCGAAAATATCGGCGGTGTTGTAAAGCACCACCTGACTGTTTACGGCAGCAGTCCTCAAAAATCTGCTGACGTTCATTCCTGCGGCAGCGGCTTTCCGCCTGATCTCAGCCGCTTCTTCCTCTGTCGCTCGGAATTTCATTACTACTGTTCTGTTCATTAAACCACCTGCCTATCTTTATATATATCGGCTATACCGTCTGTACCGGCGAAAGCCGCTGAATTTAGGTATACAAATTCTATGCTTGCTAAATCATAGCAGCCACCTCCTTCGTAAAAATCATGCAAATTTCTCCATTATCCGCAAGTGTCCTGCACTTATTTGCAAGACTTGCAGATATGTTATTTTTTACGTCCGAAGAAGGACTTTTTCGTGCTGTTCTGTTTCGATGCGTCCTGTTTTGCAGACTGCTTATCCACATATTTCTGAAGATTTGCCTTGAGATCCGCTATTTCTTTATTAAGCTTTACTATCTCATCGTCTCTCTTGGCAACGTCCATATTGCGGAAGTCCGACAGCAAGATGAACATTCGCTTCCGTAATTCCCGCAAGTGACAACTCCTGTGCGATTCCGTAAAGGGTTAGGTAATAATTATCCATATCGGTGGTCTTGTCAGCTGTGAAAGACTTGTGGTTCTCACCGATGCAGATGTACTTTCCGTCATATTCAAGAACGTCTTTCTTGAAGGGCGGCTCGTAATCATAAACCTTTACGCCCGATGCGGTCACTGTGTTTGCGGTCTTGAGATTTCCATAACCGTGGTCGATGCCGATTATGTATGTGTCGTTATACTTTATCATTTTCATCGTCCTCCTTACTGTCCAGCCAGTCGAAAAACTTATCCCTCTGAATAAACTTCCGACTGCCAATCTTCACAACAGGCACGTCCTCACGATTAAGGATACTGTACGCCATAGTACGGGTGAAGCCCATTGTCTGAATGTCGTTTGCCGATAACATCATCGGCAGATTTTCTCTGCTGTTCATTAGCAGTACCTCCATTTTTCTTTTGTTCGGCTATCGGATTTTCCCCTGAGCCTGCTCCCATTATATATCAAAAATTTCCGAAAACGCCGTTTTGACCTCATTCTTTTTGTTTCGAGCAACTCATTAAGCCTATGCGTGCAAATATCAAACAAATGCAGATAATTCCGTACAGTACGTTGCTAAAACGTGCAAAACGTGATATATAAAATCCAAAAATTTTTTGGGCGGATTTCATTCGGCTTTTTCCGAAAGGGGCGTATTTGTAATAATAGATCTGTTTGTTCTCCCCTTGACTATATTTATAGTTTGGGTATAATGGAATAAATCGGGTAGATAAGATGCCCGACAAGTCGAAATTGGTTTTGAGATATGTATTTTTGCGACAAGAAATATTGATACGTCCAAGTGGGATGGTGCCCACTTGGACTTTTTTACACAATACAATGATTCGTTGAGTACGAAACAACAAATTGATAATTGATTTGGTTATATCTTTATGCTATAATTTGAGTACACCGGTGATAAAATAGTTAGGAGGTATTAAATTGCAAGTAAATATTGGTGATAAAATCAAGGATTTACGAAAACAGACGGGAAGAAAACAAGAGGATTTAGCTACTGCTTTAGGTGTTACACCACAAGCCGTTTCAAGGTGGGAAGCAAATGGTGGTTATCCGGATATAGAGATGATTCCGTCTATCGCTAATTATTTCCATATAACGATCGATGAGTTGTTTGGATATAATAATGACAGGGACAGAATAATTCAGAAATATAATGATATGGCTCAGGAGTTGATAAATAATAACGATGATATGACGGAGTGTATTACTCTGATGCGAAGAGGACTTGAAGAATTTCCTGACAGAGTGGATTTTAAGACAAAGCTGGCTTGTGCCTTAAATATGCAGGGTTGGAAGAAGAAGGGCGAAGTTCCGAATATATTTTGGGAGGAATCCGCTAAAATATATGAGGAATTATTGGCTCACGACCAATCGTGTATCATTCCGTTAATATCTATATATTCCATGCTTGGTAAACATGAAAAAGCCGAGAAGAAAGCATCAGAACAGCCTGACCTTGAATTGTGCAGACAAGTACTTCTGGGAAACTTGGGAAGTATCGGCAGCATAAATGATGATAAAAGGGCTGCACAATATCGTGGGGATGCAGTGTTAGAACTGCTTCATGCCTTTCAAAAATCGCTGGATGAGGCGATAGTGTGTAATGCCGAATTGAAGAATAGTCGGGAAGGACTGGAGCTTCTTTTATTGACTCGACAGTTGTTTGAGAAAATCGTGGGTACTGAATGCTATGGATTTCATAGCGACTTATGTTTTATCAATATGGAATGCGTAAGGATCGCAAATAGTATTGGAGATTATGAAACTGCAATGGACTTTTTTGATTCAGCGTTTGAGCAATACATAAAATTTGAACAATGGAGAAATGGAAAAATAAAAGAACGGGAAGAACTGAATGATGAGAGCAGAAAGAATGGGAATAGCGAAGAACATTTTACTTCATCACTGTTGAAATCTGTAAATTCGTCAGGTCATAAAGTAATTGTTTGTGAACCAAGTTTTTTAGAAAAGGCAATACAGTCTTTTCCGGAGGATAAAAAGAAGATAATTATTGAAAATCCAAAGTACTCTTGTATTTTCAATTGCTGATTTTAGATAATCAGTAAAGGTGCGTTCATTTGACAAAATCATATTTGGGGAGTGTGAGCCAAAGACTCACACTCCTTTTTGCGTTATTACAACCATTGCACCCTTGCGTGCAAACATCAAACAAATACAGATAATTCCGTACTATCCGTTGACGAAACGTGCAAAACGTAATATAAAAAATCTATAAAATTTTTCGGCGGATTTCATTTGATTTTTTCCGAAAGGGGCATATTTGTTATGATAAATCTGTTTGTTCTCCCCTTGACTATATTTATATTTTGGGGTATAATGGAATAAGTCATGACCACCACTTCAAGTGGTGGTTTGAGATTAGCCCTATAAGGGCTTTATTACAAGCACGCCCTAAAGGGCGGATATCGCAAGCCAATTACCGGCTACCTCTGAAAGAGGTTATATACGCATATCTTCTCGCTTGGTTTCTTCTTCCTGTTCGGCAATATACTTTTTAATTGTTTCTTCATTTATATTGTCTATTGTGGTTACATAGTAACCTCTCGCCCAAAATTCTCTGTTCCATTTGTTCGCAAATTCCGGGTGTTTGTCGTGTATCATCAATGCGGACTTTCCTTTCAGATATCCAACAAATTCTGATACACTTAATTTTGGCGGTATGCTCACACATATATGAATATGATCCGAACATACTGCTCCTTCTATTATTTCTACCTTCTTATAGTTGCATAATGTCCGAAGTATCTCCCTCATATCTTCTCTTACCTTTCCATACATTACTTTCTTTCTGTACTTTGGTATGAAAACGATGTGATATTGACAACTCCACCTTGTGTGTGATAAACTATTATTGTCCATTTGGACGCCTACTATGATTTTTACTTTGGCTTGCGACACCATTGTTATTATATCATAGGAGGCTTTTATTGTCATCACACCCGATACGTCTTACTCAATTCTCCCCAGCATAGCTGGGGGGTTAAGCATTTCAATTATAGCAGGTGAAAGTATGAAAGACAAAATAAAAGCAATATTGAGTACAGCTATATTGGTGGCTTGCTTTTTGACTGCTGTCGGGGTAAGATACTATCAACAACATATGCACGACAAAGAGATCGCCTTTGCGAAAGCTGAAGCAGAAGATCATCTTGCCGAAAAATACGGTATTGAAGATATCAGCCTTGAACAGATTGACGCATTTATAACCTATTTCGGGGATAAAGACGACTATAGAGTAGCTTTTTCGGCAAACTGCGGCGGTGAAGAATTCAGAATTATTTATTTTAAAAATAATGGCAAGGCGGAATGCTTTGATGATTATCAATATGAGGAAATACGCTCTGCTTTGGAAAAGTATTTTTGCGAAAAATTCCCGAAAGGAAGCGTTGTTTCGCTGTATTTTCACGGAAAAGGCATACCTTATTCCGGCTTTATGTACAAGGACGTCCTTTTTAACGGCGAAAACATAACAGAAATATTAGAAAAATGCAATGGTGATCTTGAAATGGTATTTTATGACACGGAATTTTCGCAGTCGGATATAGAAAAGGTCATTCCCCAAAACAGCTTTAGAGTTGAGTTTGCTTCATTTGACACAAAAGAGCATTGTGAAGAGTTCCTTAACGATATAAAAAAGTGTGAACCATACGATTATTATTTTTATAAGGGGCTTGAAAAGTATGCTCCGCATTTGACGGACTATATAAAAATGAATAATAACGATGTAAGCGGCTACGATATCACTATTCTGGAGAATGATGAGTTTCGATATGCCTATTTTCCTGTTGAGCCGAGAAAGCTTGTGACAAGGACGGATATAACCGCCGAACCTGTGGAAAAAAGTAAGGTTACGGAAATATTTACAAGATACGGTGAGGAAAACTCGCTCGGCAAGCCTCTTTCAAAGGAATATTATTTCGACAGTATGTACGGTGATGTTTGGGTGTATTATCCGCTTGAAAAGCTTGAAGGTTATGATATTGAAAATGTCGGTCTTGCATGGCTCAGTGCCGGAGGAATGTCGAACAACCACAATATTGAAAAGGCGCAGATTTGCGGAGAGTACGCCGTGTTCAATATGCCTTTCGGTGAGGACTATTTTATGCTGGTGGTTACAAGTGGACTGGAAGAATATGTTCCGAATTACGACTAATTTTTTGTAAACAATTGCGATTAACACAATAACCTACACAATTTCATCGGGGAGTGTGAGCAAAAACTCACGCTCCTTTTTTGCATTACTACAACCATTACGCCCTTGCGTGCAAACATCAAACAAATACAGATGGTTTCGTACTATCCGTTGACGAAACGTGCAAAACGTGATATAATAAATCTATAAAATTCGCTTGTCGGATTTCATTTGATTTTTCAGAAAGTGGCGTATTTGTTATGATAGATTTGTTTGAGTGCTGTTCTGACATTGCATCTGTGGGCATAATCGTTGACTTTTCCGAAGATACGGAAACATATATTGTCGGTACTCCTGCCGATATTAAGGCTTGGGCATATGCAGGCTGTCCTATAAAAGCTCCAAAGGGACTTATGCGGCATAGTAACAAGGCTGGCAATCTCGTTAAGGACATAAACCGCCTTATGAAAGTAAAGTATGAGCTTAACGAAATTATGGAGATAAGCAACAGGCTGTGCAATGCGGACGCATTATGTGACGGCAGCTGCAACTTAGTCCTTGAGGAGCTTTCGGAGTATTACGATATTTCCGAATACGCTAATATCGTTAAAAACTATATTATCTACTTTTTATTCAGTAAATTCAAGCTCCACCAGCGTGATTTCAATAAAAAAATCGGGTTGTCCATAAAGGGCAACCACGATCGTGCGGAAAAATATATTGAATTGTTCAGAGCGGATAGTGAGAAAATCTTTCGTCCGTTCATTTCGGCAAGGGCAGCAGATATTTTTGATATACGAACCGCTATTCGGAGCAGCAACGAAGTGCTTGACAGTTCCCTTTACAGGGTACACGATGATAGCAGGAACATAAGCCTTTATGTGGCAAATGACTCCATTCTCACTTTGCTCGATATTTACTCCGATATAATGTCCGATGCAGGCAGACTTATCACAAACTGCGAAAACTGCGGACAGCTTATGATAACCAAACGTTCAAATGCTTCGCTTACCTGTGGCAGAACTACTTGCAAAAAAGAGCGGTTATACAAAGCGAACGATGATTACAAAAAACGTGCTATGGCTGATCCGATAAAAGAAGCGTATCTCAATTTTGACAACAAATGCAGGAGCTACCGCAAGAAGCTCTCCGGGTATCCCGACCTTTTGGAGAAATACAACAAGGCGTTTGACGAACGGCGTGAGAAAATTCGGGCTTTCAAGGGTGGTCTTACTGTCAACAGCAGCACCAAAGATATTGACCGATACAATCAGATGTGCTTTGATGCTTGTCAGGATTTGCAGGATTTG
>ERZ857922.2652-NODE-2652-length-17637-cov-3.525481_pt1 | contig 17637 bp, 18 predicted proteins | sample MGYA00519579_ERZ857922 | MGnify/ENA primary metagenome ERZ857922 (study PRJEB31778, sample SAMEA3449375) | human gut metagenome | biome: human gut; feature: human-associated habitat; material: faeces | place: United Kingdom | collected 2010/2012 ... | reverse complement strand
GCTCCTTTTATTTACTGTATTGCTCTCCGGCAGGCTTCGCCGCGGCTCAGATGCCGCAGCCGTTCCCGCCGCCCTCGGCCAGCAGGTCGGCGAGCGAAACGCTGTCGAGATAGTCGTTGATGAGCGTGTCGAGCTTCTCCCAGACGGGCAGCGAGAGACACTTGTCCGCGCGCGGGCAGGTGTTCTCCCCCTCCAGACAGGAAACGGGCGCAAGCGAGCCCTCCGTCAGCCGGACGATCTCGCCGACCGAATAATCCTTCAGCTCCCGGCTAAGGCGGTAGCCGCCGCCCTTGCCGCGCTGCCCCTCGACCAGTCCCGCGCGCGCGAGCACGGCGATGATGCTCTCTAAATATTTTTCGGAAATGCCCTGCCGCTGCGCGATCACCGGCAGCGGCATACACTCTCCCGGCTCGCCCTGCGCCAGCTCCAGCATGACGCGCAGCGCGTAGCGGCCCTTGGTGGAAATGAGCATAGCAAGACTTCCTTTCCTCTCACGGTTTCTTTGCTACCGTTATAGCACAAATGCCGCCGCCGCGTCAAGCGCGGGATAAAATCCGCACTTGCCCTTGCGCCGCTTTTCGGTTATACTGAAAAAAATATGTCAAACGCAAGGAGGTCCCCGCCATGGGTATCTTTTCCAAGGGTAAGCCCACCAGGTCTGAGGCGCCCGAATTCATCGAGGTCGGTCAGATCGTCAACACGCACGGCGTGAAGGGCGACGTGAAGGTGCAGCCGTGGGACGTGACGCCCACGCAGCTCGCCGGCTTCAAGGCCCTCTATATGGACGGCACGCAGTTCCGCCCCATCGACCGCCGCATACAGGGCGACATGGTGCTCATGCACTTCCCCGGCTGGGACGATATGACCGCCGCAGAAACGCTGAAAACCAAGATCCTCTCCATCAAGCGCAGCGAGGTGCAGCTCAAAAAGGGCGAATTTCTCGATGCCGAGCTCATCGGGATGCAGGTCTATGAGGACTTCATCCACCGCTATGTCGGCACCGTCGAGGAGGTCCTCACCTACCCCGCGCACAAGCTCTACAAGGTCCGCGGGCCGGAGAAGTGCTACCTGATCCCCGCCGTGCAGGATATTTTCATTGTGGACATCGACGCGGAAAAGCGCGAAATATATGTCAAGATGATCGAGGGGTTGGAAACCAATGCGGATTGACATTCTCACCCTCTTTCCCGACGCGGTGGACGCGATGATGCACGCGAGCATCCTCGGCCGCGCGCAGGAGCGGGGCTATATCACCATCAGGACCCACCAGATCCGCAGCTTCACCACGAATAAGCAGATGCAGGTGGACGATTATCCCTACGGCGGCGGACGCGGTGCGGTGATGCAGGCCGATCCCCTCTACCGCTGCTGGGCGCACGTCTGCGAGGAGGCCGGCTCAAGAGGCCATACCATCTATCTCTCTCCCTGCGGGCGCACCTTCACGCAGAACGTCGCGCGCGAGCTGAAGGAGACCTATGACCACCTCATCCTCGTTTGCGGACACTACGAGGGCATCGACCAGCGCTTCATCGACGAGTGCGTGGACGAGGAGATCAGCATGGGCGATTTCGTCGTTACCGGCGGCGAGATCCCCGCGATGGCGCTCGCGGACGCCGTGTGCCGCATGGTGCCGGGCGTATTGCCGGACGAGGAGTGCTTCACGGAGGAATCGCACTGGAACGGTCTTTTGGAGTATCCCCAGTATTCCCGCCCCGACGAGTGGCATGGGCGCAGGGTGCCGGACGTGCTGCTCTCCGGCCACCACGGCAACGTGGACAAATGGCGGCGCAAGCAGAGCTACATCCGCACGATGCTGCGCCGTCCCGACCTTTGGGCGCAATTCGACGAGAGCGTATGCAAAACCAAGGGCGAGCGCCGGCTGCTCGCCGAGGCCAAGGCCGAGGCGGAGGCGCTGCGTACCGGCGCGGAGCCTTCACCTGCCGATGATCAATGACCGAAGCGGCGTCCCTGTCTGCGGCAGGGACGCCGTTTTCTTTGCCGCGCTTTTCCTCGGAGGGGCGCGAAATTTGTCGAGCACTTTTTCGTCAGGTCGTCCACATTTTTGTTGAAATCCGAAAGATTTTGTGCTATTTTAGACAACAGAGAAAATTGTGTTCAAAAACACATCGGGGGAGGCAATCAAAACTGCATGGAACGGCGAAGATCGGTTTTGTTGGCAGGTGCCAACGAGGAGTTCCGCACGATGCTGCGGGACGCAATGGAAGAGACAGGCTTATTCGCGGTCGAGCTTGCCTGCAATGGGCATGAGGTTTTGGAAAGGATACACGCGCACGAGCCGGAGCTGCTTGTTCTGGATCCGGCGCTGCCGGGCATGGACGGCATCCGCGTCCTGCGCCAGCTGCGGCGCGAGGGCTGCGCAAGCGAGATATTTCTCATCTCCGCCTTCGTGTCCGATCACATGCTGGCGGAGGCGACGGAGCTGCGGGTCGATTATTTTCTGCCCAAGCCCTTTGCCTTCGAGGCGCTGTTTGACCGAATGCGCGGCGCAGCGGCGCAGAGCGCGCGCAGCGCTCTGCACCCGCCTTCCCTGCTTGTGACCTCCATCCTGCATGAGCTTGGGATGTCGCCCGGTCTCAAGGGCTACGGCTATATTCACGACGCCGCGCTGCTTGCGCTGGACGATCCCTCTCTGCTGCACGCCGTCACCAAGGTCATCTATCCCTGTGTCGCGCGTCGGAACGGCACGACCGCCTTCTGCGTGGAGCGCGCCATTCGTCATGCCATTGAGATCACCTGGGAGCACGGCAGCCGCGACGCCTGGGATCGGTATTTCGGTCACCTGTGCGCAGACGGCGGAAAGCCCGCCAACGGGATGTTCCTTGCCGAGCTTGTGGAAGCTCTGAAATACGAAAAGCTGGGCTGAGCGCAATGTGCTCAGCCCTTTTTTTCAAATTCCGCGGCGACGTCCGCCAGCAGGTCGCGGATATGTAGGTGCTGCGGGCAGACCTTTTCGCATTTGCCGCAGCGGATGCAGTCGGAGGCCCTGCCGCCGTTCTTGGTGTAGACCTCGCTATAATAGTAGTCCGCGTTCCAGTCGCGGTGGATCTGCTTGGCGTTCATCACCGCGAAGAGGTCGGGGATCGAGATGTGCTGCGGGCAGCCGGCCGTGCAGTAGCGGCAGGCCGTGCAGGGGATGAGGCTCTTGCTGCGGAAGATCTCCTGCACCCTTTTGACCGCGGCAAGCTCCGTCTCGTCGAGCGGCTTAAAGTCGCGCATGAAGGCAATGTTATCCTCCACCTGCCGCAGGTCGCTCATGCCGGAGAGCACCATCCTAATGCCCGGGAAGCCCGCCGCGAAGCGGATGGCGTAGCTCGCGCTGCTGCCGCCGTGCAGAGCGTCCAGCACCGCTGCGGCGTCCTCCGGCAGGCGGGCAAGATTGCCGCCCTTGACCGGCTCCATCACGATGACTGGCTTGCCGTGCTTCCGGCAGACCTCGTAGCACCTACGGCTCTGCACGGCGGGATCGTCGTAGTCCACATAGTTGAACTGCAGCTGCACGGCCTCGAGCTGCGGGTATTCGGTCAGGATGCAGTCGAGCATCTCCGCGCTGTCGTGGAACGAGATGCCGACATGGCGCACCTTGCCCTCGGCCTTGAGCGCAAACGCCGTTTCATAGGCGCGGCAGGCCTTGAAATGCTCAAAATTTTTCATGCTCTGCGCGTGCATCAGATAGAAGTCGAAATCGTCCACGCCGCAGGCGGCGAGCTGGCTTTCAAAAAAGGGCCGGATGTCCGCCTCCGTTTTGAAAAAGTTCGCCGTCAGCTTGTTGGTCAGAACATAGTCCTCACGCGGATAGCGGCTCGTCAGGCAGGCCTTCAGCGCCGTTTCGCTCCTCCCGTCCAGATAGCCGTGGGCGGTGTCAAAATAGTTGAAGCCGGCTGCCAGAAAGGCGTCCACCATCTGCTGCGTCTGCGCGAGGTCGACCTCCTCTCCCTGCATCGGCAGGCGCATAAAGCCAAAGCCAAGATTTTTTTTGATCTTTTCCATATCCGCTTCTCCTCTCGTTTCCCCTCCGACGTCGGTCCGTTGTTTTTTTATGATAGCATAACTCGCGCCGCCAGGAAATACCCTTTTCTCGTTTTAACAAAACTTACCTCCTTTCGCTTTGCATACCGACAAAAAATCCGGCAAAGCTATGTTTGCGATACCCAAAAGCAACAAACCCAACCAAACATTCAAACAAAAGGAGAAAATCATTATGTCCAGCAAGAATACCAACAAGCTCAACGTTCCCGAGGCCCGCGCGGCCATGAACAAGTTCAAGATGGAAGCCGCCAGCGAGGTCGGCGTCAACCTCAAGCAGGGCTACAACGGCGACCTGACCTCCCGCGAGGCCGGTTCCGTCGGCGGCCAGATGGTCAAGAAGATGATCGAGAGCTACGAGAAGAGCCTGTAAGCTCCTCTTATGGCAAAGAAGGAAGTCCGCCGCGGCGGACTTCCTTCTTATTTCCTTAAAACTTAAAACCATTTCTTGCGCTTGAAGTAGCGGATCAGCACGGCGACGATGACCACCGCCAGCACGATGACCACGGGATAGCCGTACTCCCAGCTCAGCTCCGGCATATCGAAGTTCATGCCGTACCAGCCGACGATGAGCGAGAGCGGCAGGAAGATCGTCGTCACGATGGTCAAAAGCTGCATGACGCGGTTCTGCGCGATGTCCACCTGCGACTGGTACTCGCCGCTCACCTGCATGGCGTATTCGCGCAGGCGCTCCGTCTCATTTTTCAGCGCCTCCACGCGGCGCAGAAAATAATTCATGCGTCGGGTAGAGCGCTTGTCAAAGAGGTCGTCCGCCTCCTCCAGCAACGACGCACCGAAATCGGCGAGCTGAGCGTAGAAGCGGTCCGCGCGGCTGACCTCCTTGCGGATGGCGCTCATGCGGTGGATGAAGCGGTCCGTGTTGTCGGCCAGAACCTCCTGCTCCAGATTCGTGATGCGCTCCTCAAGCTGCTCGAGCGCCGCAAGATCGTCCCGCACCAGCGTGAGCAGCAGATCGGCAAGAAAATTGTCCGCCCCGTCGGCATTATGCGGACGCATGGCGCGGATGGCGTCGAGGCAGTTCGCGACCACACGGTCGTGATCGACGATGAGCACATTTCCCTGCGACCACGAAAACGCGAAGCGGCGGGCGGCCTGACTGCCCCGCGCCGGGATGCGGACATGGCCGGTGATGCCGTTCTGATCGGTCAGGAGCGCGCACAACTGCGAGCCGTACACGCTGTCCGACGTGAGCGGCGGCGTGAGCGTATCGGGCAGCGTGACCGCGGAAAGCTCCGACGGCTCGAGCAGAGCCAGTACATTTTCCCATTTCTCCGGCGCTTTTTCGCCCAGCGGACGAAGCGCGTCGCCAAATTCATAAAACTGCATAACGCGGCCCCCCTATCTTATGCCTATGATAGCAGGGCCGCGTCGCCGCGTCAAGAGATTGGTTTTGAAGGACTCAGCCGCCGAGGTACGCCTTACGCACCGCGTCGCTGGCCATCAGCTCCGCACCGGTGCCGGTGAGCGAGATTCTGCCGGTCTCGAGCACATAGGCGCGGTCGGCGACGGAGAGCGCCGCCTGCGCGTTCTGCTCCACAAGCAGGATGGTCGTGCCCGCGGCGTGCAGCTCGCGGATGATGTCGAAGATCTGCTCGACCAGAATGGGCGCGAGGCCCATGGACGGCTCGTCGAGCATGAGTAGCTTGGGCTTGCTCATGAGCGCGCGGCCCATCGCGAGCATCTGCTGCTCGCCGCCGGAGAGCGTGCCGGCGATCTGACGGCGGCGCTCCTTCAGGCGCGGGAAGCGCTCGTAAACGTCCGCGATGCCCGGCTCGATGGTGGAATTGGGCTGCGTGTACGCGCCCATCTGCAAATTCTCCTCCACGGTCATCTGCTGGAAGATGTGGCGTCCCTCGGGGACCTGCGCCAGACCGTGCTCGACGATCTTATGCGGCGCAACGCCCTTGAGGTCATGGTCCTCAAAGAGGACGCTGCCCATCTTGGGGTGCAGCAGGCCGGAGATCGTGTTCAGAATGGTGGATTTGCCCGCGCCGTTCGCGCCGATGAGCGTGACGACCTCGCCCTCGTTGACCTCAAAGGAAACGCCCTTGACGGCGTGGATGCTGCCGTAGTACACATGGATATCATCAACTTTTAAGATCTGCGCCATCGTTACGCCTCCTTCTTCTTGCCGAGGTATGCTTCGATGACCTCGGGATTGTTCTGGATATCGTCGGGCGAGCCCTTGGCGATGATGCGCCCGAAGTTCAGCACGGCGATGCCCTCGCAGATGTTCATGACGAGGTTCATATCGTGCTCGATGAGCAGCACCGCGATCTTGAAGGTATCGCGGATGGAGCGGATGTTCTCCATCAGCTCCGCCGTCTCGCTGGGGTTCATGCCCGCCGCCGGCTCGTCGAGCAGCAGCAGACAGGGATTCGTCGCCAGCGCGCGGAGGATCTCCAAACGGCGCTGCGCGCCGTAGGGCAGGCTTCCGGCCTTGGCGTCGGCGAACTCCTCCATGTGGAAGATGGAGAGCAGCTCCATCGCGCGCTCGTGGACCACGCGCTCCTCGCGCCAGAAGCGCGGCAGGCGGAGGATGCCCTCGGCCATGTTGTAGTGCATCTGGGTGTCCATGGCGGTGGTGATGTTCTCCTCCACCGAGAGGTTCTGGAACAGGCGGATGTTCTGGAAGGTACGCGCGATGCCCGCGCGGTTGATCTGCGCGGTGTTGAGCCCGTGAATGTCCCTGCCGTTGAGGAGGATGGTGCCGTGCGTGGGCTGATAGACCTTCGTGAGCAGGTTGAAGATGGTCGTCTTGCCCGCGCCGTTGGGGCCGATGAGGCCCGCAATCTCCGTGCGGCCGATGGTGATGTTGAAGCTGTCGACCGCCTTCAGGCCGCCGAAGGTGATGCCGAGGTCGATGCACTCGAGGACGGGAGACTTGTCCGCGTCGCGCTCCGGCAGCAGCGCCGGCTCACGGGTAACGGGAACGAGCTTTGTTTTCTGCGTCATAGTCAAACCTCCTTTTCTTCGGCGCTGTGCCGGCGCGGGAGCAGCTTTGCGAAAAATGCCTTGAACCGGGGATTGTTGGTCGCGAGCATCACGAAGATGAGCACGATGGCGTAGACCAGCATACGGTAATCTGCGAACTGGCGCAGTGCCTCGGGCAGGATGGTCAGCGCGGCGGCGGAGAGGAGGCTGCCCCAGATGTTGCCAAGCCCGCCGAGCACCACGAACACCAGCACAAGGATGGAGGTGTTGAAGTTGAACTTGACCGACTGGAGCGAGGAGTAATTCAGACCGTAGAGCGCGCCGGCCGCGCCGGCGAGGGCGGCGGAGGTGACGAAGGCCATGAGCTTATACTTCGTGAGGTTCAATCCGACGGACTGCGCGGCGATGGGGTTGTCGCGGATGGCCATGATGGCGCGGCCCGCGCGGGAGCGCGTGAGATTGAGCACGATGATGAGCGTCACCATCACAAGGATGAAGCCCGCGGTAAGACCCGCGATGGTCTTGGTGCCGGTCGCGCCCTGCGCGCCCTTGATGATGGCGTAGCCCGTGGCGTCGAGACCGAGGTCGTCGATGGTCTTGGTGCCGGAAACATTGAAGAGGATGTGTAGGCCAGAAGCGTCATAGCCGACGAGCAGGCAGTTGATGAGGTCCGCGATGATCTCGCCGAAGGCGAGCGTCACGATGGCGAGGTAGTCGCCCTGGAGCCGCAGCACCGGCGTGCCGACGAGCAGGCCCACGATGGCGGCGAAGATCGCGCCGACGACCATGGCGATGGCAAGGCGCACCGGCGCAATGGGGACCGCCGTGAGCAGGCTCTGCGAGACGATGACGCCGCTGAACGCGCCCACGCTCATAAAGCCCGCGTGGCCGAGGCTCAGCTCACCGAGGATGCCGACGGTCAGGTTCAGCGAGACCGCCATGGACATATAGCAGCAGATGGGTACGAGCAGACCGATCGTCTTGCGGTTGAGCATCCCGCCGTTCTGCAAAACGGTCACGACGATGAAGACGGCGATCACGCCGAGGTAAGTCGCGAAGTCGACCTTGGTGGTCTTTTTCAAGGACTTGAATTTCGTTGTCAGCTTTGCCATAGTTGCCACCTCACACTTTCTCCGGCACATACTTGCCGAGGAGTCCCGCGGGCTTGACGAGCAGCACCACGATCAGCACCGCGAACACGATGGCGTTGGCGAGCGTCGTGGAGATGTACGCCTTGGCCAGCGCCTCGATGATACCGAGGAGCAGTCCGCCGAGGAACGCGCCGGGGATGGAGCCGATGCCGCCGAACACGGCGGCGGTGAACGCCTTGATGCCGGGCATGGAGCCGGTGGTCGGCATGAGCGACGTATTGAACGAGCAGAGCAGCACGCCGGCGATGGCTGCGAGCGCGGAGCCGATGGCGAAGGTCGCGGAGATGGTCGCGTTGACGTTGATGCCCATGAGCTGCGCCGCCGCCTTATCCTCCGAGCAGGCACGCATGGCCTTGCCCATCTTGCTCTTGTTGACGAAGGTGGTCAGCGCGAGCATGATGACGACACAGACCGCGATGGTCAGGAGCGAAATGTAGGAGATGGAGAGCTGACCGCCGAAAAGGCTCGCCGTTCCCTCGACCACGGGGGGATAAACACGCGCGGCGGCCTTCCAGATCAGCAGGGCGGAGTTTTGCAGGAAGTAGCTCACGCCGATGGCGGTGATAAGCACCGCGAGGCTGGGCGCCGAGCGCAGCGGCTTGTAGGCCAGACGCTCGATCACAATGCCGAGCACCGTACAGACGACGACCGCGAGCAGGACAGCTACGATGTTGGGCAGTCCCAGATAGAACATCGCGCAGAACGATACGTAACCGCCGATCATGATGACGTCGCCGTGGGCAAAGTTCAGCATCTTGGCAATGCCGTAGACCATGGTGTAGCCAAGGGCAATGATGGCGTAGACAGAGCCGATGCTGATGCCGTTGATCAGGTACTGAATAATTTTCATGATTGTCCCCCTCTTTCTTCTTTTTTAGGAAGCTCTGGTTAAATCGACGAGAGCTGTAAGCGAGAGATTTTTCGGCCAATCAAGGTATCGAAAGCGGTGGAATACTTTGTGTATTTCCCGTTTTCGATACCGAAGAGTGGACAGAAAAGATCCGCTCACAGCCGAAGGCGATTTAATCAGAGTTTCCTTTTTTACTCAACAGTCTATGAAAGCCCCGTCCGCCAACGAGGTTTTCATAGACTGCTGATGGATGATACCTCGTTAGGGGATGGGGCGCAAACCGCCCCATCCCCTTTGAGGGAATCATTTTTCCGGACTATCCTTAGCCCATGGGAACGTAAACACCGTTCTCGATCACCACGGCGGCGGGCGCCTTGGAGATCATGCCGTTCTCGTCCCAGTGCATACCGGTGCCGGTCAGGCCGTCAATGGTCATGGTGGCGAACTGAGCCTCCAGAGCGGTGCAGATTTCGGAAGCGGATTCGCTGCCGGTGATACCGGCGGCGGTCATGGCGTTGTACAGGGCGTAGATGACGTCATAGCCGTCAGCGGCGAACTGGTTGGGAACCAGACCATCCATCTTCTCCTTGAACTTGGCAACGAAGGACTGGGTCGCCTCATCGGAAGCGTTGGCATCGAAGGGGGTCATCAGAGCCAGGCCCTCGGCCAGAGAGGTGTCGAAGCCTTCCACGGTCAGGATGCCGTCCATACCGTCGCAGCCGAAGAACTTGGGCGCGTAGCCGATCTTGTTGGCGTAGGACAGAATCTGAGCAGCCTCGGTGTAGTAGATGGGCAGGAACACCAGATCCGCACCGGCATCCTGGCACTGGGTCACCTGAGTGGACAGGTCAGCCTTGTTGTCGGCGGTGAAGGAAGTGGTGGCAACGATCTCCAGACCAAGCTCAGCGGCCTTGTCGGAGAAGCCCTTGTACAGGCCGGAGGAGTAGTCGTCGGAGGAATCGTAGATCACGCCGACCTTGGTGCCCAGCGCCTTGGTGGAAACCAGCTCAGCGGCGGAAGCGCCCTGGTTGGGGTCGGTGAAGCACATCTGGAAGATGTTGGCACCGGACAGAGCCAGAGACTCAGCGGAGGCGGAGGGGGTCAGGTTGAACATGTTGTCGGCAGTGGACTCGGGAGCTACGGCCAGAGCGGAACCGGTGGTAACCTGGCCGGCCATGACCTGCATACCCCAGTCCTTCAGGACGTTGTAAGCGGACACAGCCTTCTCGCCGTCGGCCTCGTCGTCCTGCGCGTTGAACTCGATCTGCAGGCCGCCCTTGGCGTTGATCTCCTCAACTGCCACTTCCATGCCGGCCTTAACAGCCAAGCCGTAAGCGGAAGCGCCGCCGGTCAGAGGGCCGGACATACCGATCTTAACGGTACCGGCAGTAGCGGCAGCAGCAGCGGCGGTGGTCTCCGTCGCGGGCTTGCTGGAGGAGCATCCGGTGAACATTGCGGCTACCATCAGGGCAGCCATCAGCATAGCAAGTACTTTTTTCATGATAGTGTTCTCCTTTTTCATTTCTTACTATAAAAAAGCGGTTCGCCCAGGGCGTAACCGCTTCTTCATACCATGTGAAGCCCCGGTCACGCCGCTGCTGCCAGCAGCAGTCGTACAACGCAAATGGACACCGCCAGAATCATGGCAGTGTCCAGGATGGGGCTAATTCGCGCAGAGGAACATGCCGCTGCCATAGTGCAGCGGGTAGAGCTGTAAGTGGTAGAAAACCGTGCCGTCATCGTCATGTACCTCCCGAAGAATTTTAGCATATTGTATCCCACAGAAAGACATTTGTCAACGAGGAAAAGATTACAGAATCTTTTGCGTTTTTTCGCCTTTTTTGTGTATAACGCACAAGGGAACCTCCGATGAAATCGCCGCCGGTCAGAGGTGATTTCATCAGGGGTTCCCCAAGACATTATTCTCCATCCATGACGGCCTTGCAGGCGGCGAGAACCTTGCTCAGAACCGGCACGCAGGTGGCGCTGCCGTAGCCGCCGTTCTCCACCACCACGATGAAGGCCAGCGGGTACTGCTCGTCCTCCACGAAGCCCGCAAACATGGCGTTGGATTTCTGTCCGCCGCCCAGCTGGCTGGTGCCGGACTTGGCGCAGACGTTCATGCCGTTAAAATTCCAGTCGCCGTAGACGCTCTGCACATTGTTGCGCATGTACGCCCTGACCTGATCGGCCACGTCCTGAGACATAATGCGGCCGATGGTTTTCGTTTTTGCCTCGTAGGTCAGCTCTTCGCCGCTGCGAACCTCCGACACCAGATACGGCTCCGCGCCCACGCCGCCGCCCGCGATGGCGCCCATGAAGGTCATGTAGCGGGCGGGGTTGATCAGGTCGGTGTGCTGGCCGATGCAGCTCCACGCGAAGGACACCGGGGCAGTGTTGGAAATGTCGTAGTTGCCCTCGGCGGTGGTGACGCCGTCAAAGCTCAGGCTGTCCGTGACGCCGAACTGCTCCACGTACTTTACCATGTTCTTCTTCCCCACCAGCTCCGCGATCTGGGCGAAGGAGCAGTTGCAGGAATTGGCGAGAGCGGTTTTCAGGGTCAGGGTACCGTGGGCTTTTTCACAGGTCACCTTTTCCGTGCCGTACTCGTAAGCGCCATAGCAGGTGAAGGTCTTGTCCAGAATGTCCGGGACGCAGTCCAGCGCCGCGGCAGTGGTGACCACCTTGAAAATGGAGCCGGGGACGTAGGTCGATTGTAAGAAGCGGTTCAGGTACACGCCGTCATACTGCCCGGAGGTGTCCGAGGCGATGTCCGGCACATTGTCCGGGTCGTAGGTGGGCGAGGTCACCGCGCAGAGCAGCTCCCCGGTTTTGTAATTGTAGACGCCCACGGTCCCCTTCCGCCCGTTCAGCGCCCGGAGGGCCGTATTCTGCACGGAGGCGGAAAGGGTCAGCTTCTCAACGCCCGTACTCCCGGCATAATCGTAAAGGCCGTTGACCTTGTCGTAGCCTGCCAGCAATGCCGCATAGTTGGCGACGGCCTTGGCCTGGATGCTGCCCTTCCGGTCCCCCAGCCAGTGCATGGTGGAGGCCCGGGTCTCGGCGTTGTCGGAATAGCGGCGGCCGTCGGAGATATCCAGCAGGACGTTCCCGTCCCGGTCCACCACGGTGCCGTTGCCCAGGTTGCTGTTGTTATAGACATGGGGCGAACCGGTGGAGACCGCCCATTTGTCTGCTTTCAGCGCATACTCCCCTACAAAAAACAACATTCCGCCCAGAAGCAGCACCACGAAGACGGCCATCATCCAGGTTCTCTTGGTAACTCTGTTCATAGTCAACTCCTATTTGTGAAAGCGCACGGCAAAGCTGGCATTCTGCCGGGTGTCCGCCGCCTTGACGAAGGCCAGCAGTCCCCATGCGCCGATCATGCTGGTGCCGCCGTTGCTCAGGAACGGGAAGGTCACGCCGGTGAAGGGCAGAATATCCAGCGTGCCGAGACAGTTCAGAATGGTCTGAATGACCAGAATGCTGGCGGCGGTGCAGGCGCCGATGGAATAGAAGCTGCTTCGTGCGACCCGTGCGGTACGGATGGCAAAGAAGCCGTAGGCCGCCACGCACAGCACCATCATCACCGCCACGATCAGCCCCCATTCCTCGGAAATGGTGGCGAAGGCGATGTCGGAATCCGCAGCGAACACGTGCTTCAGGAAGCCCTGTCCCGGCCCCAGACCGAACAGGCCGCCGGAGGCCACGCACATCAGCGCCTGAACCTGCTGGTAACCGGCGTTCAGTGGATCGTCCCACACGTGCCGCCACACGGAAAACCGACGCAGAGCGTGGGGCGCGATCTTCAATGCCAGCACTCCGGCAAAGATCAGCGCCGTAACGGCCAGCGCCACGGTGCCCATACTGCCGGAACGAAGATACGCGATCACAAGGAAGGCGCAGAAGAAAATCAGCGCCGTGCCGAAGTCGTTCATCAGGGCAAGCAGGCCGCAGATGAGAATGGAATAGGCAATAAAAATGTAAATATTCCGCTTGCTCATGATTCTGTCCATGGTGGACGCGCCGGCATAGACGAAGCAGACCTTGCTCAGCTCCGACGGCTGCAAGGACAGGCCGCCGATGACCAGCCAGTTTTTCGCGCCGTAATACTCGGTGCCGAACACCAGCGTCACCATCAAAAAGCCCACGCCCGCCACCGTCGCCAGATACCGGACGACCTTCGCCCGCTCCAAGTCCCGCAGCGACCAGCCGATGACGAGAAACGTCACCACGCCCAGCGCCATGGCGGCAAGCTGCTTCACCGTCTCCCCCGGCTTTACCGTGGCGATGGCGGCCATACCCATGGTACACAGGAAGAACGCCATGGTCTCCACCTCAAAGGACTTCCGGCGGATCATGCAGTAGAAAATGTACAGCAGCCACTGGCTCAGGAAAATGCCGCCGAAGCCCATGAGAACGCTGGCGATCGTCTCCTGCTCCCCGCCCAGCAGGAAGCCCAGCAGCATCAGGCACTGCAAGATGGACAGCACCATCAGATTCGCCACGCTGTCCCAGCCGCTGGCAGCCTTGGTGCGAAGCTCCGCCTGACGCGCCTCCTGATGCTCCGTAATGGGCTGGAGCTGCATTTCCACACCGCCGATGGAGATACGGTCTTTTGGCTTCAACGCGCAAATTTGAACCTTCCTGCCGTTGACCAGCGTTCCGTCTTTTGAACCGGCATCCGTGATCGTCCAGCTGCCGTCGTCGTACCGGGTCAGGACCGCATGGTTCCGGGACACGGTGGGAAAGTCGATGGTCACGTCGCTGGATTTGCTCCGGCCGATGACGTTTTCCCAATGGGTGATGGGGATTTGACTGCCGTCAGTCATGTTCAGCCACGCCCAGATCTCCGGCTCCCGCCGGAAGGTCAGCAGAGGCAGGACGCAGCGCAGAAGCAGTATGGCGCTGAGTATCGGTACGGCATAGCGCAGAATCCCCATATAGGAGCCTGCGTAGTTTTCCTGTGCCAGCGTCAGGGATTCCAGAATATTCTGCATACCATCACCCTCCTTTCTTCGGGTAATTCTTATGTTTAATAAAATGACACATTTTCGTTCAGATGTCAAATGAACATTTTCTTAAGGCGAGCCGCAGTGTTGCCTTAAGCTTCCATTTCCCGCAGAATTTTGATTTCCCCGGCGTAGCCGGGCAGCTCGTTGGGGGTTTCCAGAATCATGGGCTTGTCCTTAAGCCGCGGGTGATTCACAATTTGCCGGAAGGTTTCCAGCCCCAGACTGCCCTTTCCAAGACATTCATGGCGGTCTTTGTGGCTGGCAAAGGGGTTCTTGCTGTCGTTCAGGTGCAGGGCGTGCAGCCGGTCCAGACCAATCACCCGGTCAAATTCCGCCAGTACACCGTTCAGGTCGTTCACGATGTCGTAGCCGCCGTCGTAGACGTGGCAGGTGTCCAGACACACGCCCACGTTTTCGCTTCCCACGGCGTCCAGAATGTCCCTGAGTTCCTCAAACCGTCCGCCGATCTCGCTGCCCTTCCCCGCCATGGTTTCCAGCAGCACCGTCACCGGATGGTCGTGGCGCAGGGCGTTTTTCAGGGCAGCGGCAATGTAATCGATTCCCGCCTGCGTCCCCTGCCCCACATGGCTGCCGGGGTGGAAATTGTAGAAATTTCCGGGAAGCGCCGCCATGCGCCGCAGATCGTCCTCCAGAATCCCCGCGGCAAAGGCTCTGGCGTCCGCGTCAGCGGTGCAGAGATTCATGGTATACGCCCCGTGGGCGACCAGTTTGCCAAAGTGATTTTCTTCCAGCATGGCGGCCGCTTTTGCCGTGTCCGCCGGGTCCTCCGGCTTGGCCTTGCTGCCCCGGGGATTCCGGGTAAAAAACGCGAAGGTATTCGCTCCGATGGACAGCGCGGTCTTCACCATCACCGCGTTTCCGCCGGATGCGGAAAGATGACAGCCAAAATAACCCAAAACACTCACTCCTTTTTGGGTATTATAGCATATTCCACGGGAAAAAGCAAATTTTCTCTTTCCCTGGGCAGCTCAGCTGTGCTATAATGTCAGAAATAACCGTCGGGAGGAATCCACATGCCCAAGTCAGACAATCAGAAGCTGAAAATCCTGTACATCCTCGACTACCTGCAAAAAAATTCTCACCAGGATCACCCGGTGAGAACGTCGGAGCTTCTTTCCATGCTGGAAGAGCACGATATTGTCTGCGACCGCAAGACCGTCTACTCGGACATCGCGGCCCTGCAGGATTACGGCGTGGACATTCTCTCCATTCCCGGAAAGAACGGCGGCTACTACATCGCCTCCCGGAATTTTGAGCTGCCGGAACTGAAGCTGCTCATCGACGCCGTCCAGTCCAGCCGGTTCCTCACGGAGAAAAAGTCCCGGGAACTGATCGAAAAGCTGTGCAGCCAGTGCAGCGTCCACGACGCAAGGCTCATGCGCCGGGACGTGCTGGTTTCCGGGCGGGTCAAAAGCATGAACGAATCCATTTACTTCAACGTGGACGCCGTTCAGGAGGCCATCGCCCAGAATAAGCAGATCACCTTCCGGTATTTTGACTGGGACTTGGGCGGCATACGGAAATACCGGGACAAAAGCTATCAGGCAAGCCCCTACGGTCTGTGTCAGGACAACGAAAACTGCTACCTGCTCGCCCACTCCCTGCGCCACGGCGTGACCTCCTACCGCCTTGACCGCATGAGCAATATCCGCCTGACGGGGGAAAGCCGCACCCCCTGCCCGGAACTGACGGGCAAGGCATTGGCGGAACATGCTTCCCGGCTGTTTCAGATGTTCTCCGGGGAGGAAACCGCCGTGAAGCTGCGCTTCGACCGGAGTCTGATCAACGTAGTGGTAGACCGCTTCGGCAAGGACATTCTTTTAATTCCGGACGGGGACGATCATTTTGTCTTTACCGTCAATGTGGCGGTGTCCCCCATGTTCCTAAGCTGGGTCATCGGCTTCGGCGGCAAGGCGAAAATTTTGTATCCCCAAAGCGTGGCCGATGCCTGCGTCCAGATGTGCCGGGAAGCCATGGCGCAGTATTCAGATCAGCTTGAATGAGTCAAACACGTCCCGCCACACGATCTGGGACTTTTCCGTGGTGTCCGCGTCCCGGAGGACGGACAGGCAGTAGTGGTAGTTCCCGTCGTCCAGAATCACCGCCCTGCCCAGCTGGTCGCCGTTCCCCCCCGCCGATGCCCAGACGAAGTCATACCGCTTTGCCCCGTCCTGCGCCGTTTCCATCACCGTCAGATTGTCCGGGGTGTAGCCGGAGATCCGCTGAATGGTGGCGCTCAGGTCCCCTCCGCTGACGGTCTCGACGATGATCTCATAGTCCTCGCTGAGATAGACCTGCTCCGAGTCGCTTTCCAGCACCGGCGCCACGGCGTTGTCCGGCAGGCGGACGGAAATTTCCCCCGGCTGCGCCATCACGGGCTGAACGATGTCGTCTGAAATTGTTTCCAGCGTTTCCTCCGAAGTACAGCCGCACAGAAGCGACGCCAGCGCCAGTAAAATCCATAGCTTTTTCACAAAAATCCCTCCCGAAAGGAAATCAGTATGAAAGATCTTCTCCTTCTTTACCTCGTTACAATCAATGCGGCCGGTTTTGCGCTTATGCTTGCGGACAAGCACAAGGCAAAGAAAAAACTCTGGCGCATTCCGGAAGCGGCCCTGATGACCGTGGCGGCGCTGGGCGGAACGATGATTCCCGTCGGGGATGCCAAAGGGGCGGCCCTTGCCCTGATGGTGGAAATCCTTTCCGCTACGCTCACGGGTGCCAATCACGCCTATGAAGCCAGCTCGTTCTTTGAGCCCACGGGAAGCGCGCCCGGCATAGGACAGACGTTCATCCTGCTGGACCCGAAACCGTTGAATCCTGATTTTTCGGCACGGCTTGAGGCCTTGTGCGGGCACCTGCTCGGACAGGAAGGCGTACGTCTGCCCGGGGAACGGCGTTTCATGCTGCGGGAACGAAACCGGGTTTCAGGCGTGAACCTGCCAGAAGCACTGTATAACGATCTCCGAAAAAGGGCCGGGGTTGCCTAAATCCGACAGAAGTTCGGTGGAACCTTTCTTAAAAAAACAGAACAGATTGATGGAAAGGGTATCCATGCTGGTTACCTTTTCCTTGATAGCCTTGTGGAGAGGCTTCAAACGATACGTTGAAATTGGAGTCCCATACACGAAAGCCTCTCCCGGCGGGCCGTGCCGCTCTCTCCCCCCGAGCGGTGCGGCCCTTTCCGTTGATAGCTGCAACCGGAAGCGGTGCTTCCGCCATCCCGAGGTTCTTATGTCGGTTGGTTTTCGTATTTTTACCCAACGTCCTCTGCCTGATCCCGAATTGGTCCGGGCCTATGGAGCGTTCGCCACGGCTCCGGTCGCGGATGCCATGCACCGGATGTGCGCCATGACTCCGGATGCGCGTCTGCTCTCGGACCCGGTCGGAACCATGTCGGGTGTGGCCTTGACCGTGAAGGCCCGTCCTGGCGATAGCCTTATGATCCATAAAGCCCTCAATATGGCGGAGGAGGGCGACGTGCTCATCGTGTCTGGTGGGGAATCGGGGCGTTCCCTTATGGGCGAACTCATGTTCCGGTATGCCGCGTCCAAAAAACTCGCCGGGATTGTGGTCGACGGCCCGATCCGGGATGCGG
>ERZ857922.2634-NODE-2634-length-17739-cov-8.205610_pt1 | contig 17739 bp, 15 predicted proteins | sample MGYA00519579_ERZ857922 | MGnify/ENA primary metagenome ERZ857922 (study PRJEB31778, sample SAMEA3449375) | human gut metagenome | biome: human gut; feature: human-associated habitat; material: faeces | place: United Kingdom | collected 2010/2012 ... | reverse complement strand
ACACAAGGACACAAGCACAAAACGAGCAGTTGCCTGTACAACATTTCGACAAAATCCGACATCATTGTCCGATAATTGCAAAAAGTTTCTTGACTTTCCCACCCGACTTTTGTAATATATAGATGACATGGCAAAGAGGAGGAAAGCGCATGCAGAAAATGATATGGACTGGAATCGGAGTGAGTGCGGCGGCAGTCATTGGAACTGTGAGTTTGTTTGGAACAGGAAGACTTCACTTCAATAATGTGATCCAAACTCCAGCTCAGTTAGAGCAAACAGCATCAGAAAATAATCAAACCACACAATCAAGCGAAGTATTAACAGAGCAATCCGTTTACTATGCGCGTAAGCTTGGAAAGAAGGCTTCAGATACAGAATACTTTAAGAATAGAATGATTTCAGATGATCTAATGGAATACATACAAAAGGCAGTACCACTTGCAGATGCAGTTCCGACGGAACTAATGAAGATCAATCTGGACTCATTTACAGTGGAAGAGATGGGAGATGACTTGAAAAGTATTGCACTGGCAGACACCACTGAAATCAGCAACATGATAGCAAGGTCACTTGCAACGATGATGGTAGGTACTTCTAGTGATACAAAAGCATTGGCTGCCTATGCGCTGCTTGAAGACAATCAATATTTAAATATGGAGTTGAATGCAACAGTTGGATTGTGGTTGTATTATGGAGAAGATTTGCCATCGGTATTATGCGTGTTTATTCCAAGAGAAGGCGGTACAGAGCTAACAGCTGGTGCATTAGATGCTGCAAGCTATGAGACAGTGCGAAAGAAAGTGGCTGAGTCATCTGATCAGAATAGTGATAACAGTGATGATGTTTTAATCGAAGTTTTGGCACAACGATCCAAGATTGACAGCGATTTGAGCTCACTTGCTTACTCCTACTTAGATCAAATGACAGATGATTCTTCTCAGACGGAAGGACTATTAGCAGCTGCCACCTTGGATGAACCAGCAGATGCGACATTTTTCAATCAGCTAGTTGATGAAATCATCGGTAAAATGGTCAGTGGAACAACACCAATTGATGAGCTAACACAACTTTTCACCGTCTCATCAGAAGTAGCAGACTGTGTAAAAAAAGCACAAACTTGTATGGAAGAAGTAGCAAAAGGATTAGCACAGGGAACGCTCACCGCTTATCAGGTTCCTTCAAGTTCCTATTTGTCGGCAGAACAAATTGCATCTGGTGTATCAAATGGTTCTAGTATGAACCAGATAGCAGCATCTAGTGTTTTGTCCCGAATAGCTCATGAGCGAACTCCACTGCATGCAATCACAACAGATTGGAAAGATGATGTTGTGTTGGCATATACGCTTTCTGACTTGGCACTTTTGATCTCGGTAGAAGAAGCAGATAATTGTTATCTGAAGATCAACACAAATTTCGTCTGGCTGGATGAAGAAAACAATGGAAACATTATAGATCGAATGGCGAAACAGTATGGTCTTGAGCAAATGGATTTGCAGCAATAGGATTGTATATAGGATTGTACAATTTCGAAAAATTTAACGGCATAGATTGACAAAACAACTTCTCTGGTGGTACGGTATCCAAAAGGCGAACCATTAAAAAGCCCATTGAGGAGAGGTTCGTACAGAAAGGAAGCAGTGGTTTATGATTTATGCGGATCATGCAGCAACAACAAAGATTAGTGAGACAGCAAAGCTTGCTATGTTGTCTGCTATGGAAAAGGATTGGTATAACCCGTCTAGCCTTTATACACCGGGGCAGCAGGCATCTGGCACATTGATGGATGCGCGTGTGAGGATTGCCCACTGTCTTGGCTGTCTGCCAAAGGAAATTTATTTTACTTCAGGCGGAAGTGAGGCAGATAATCAGGCAATTTTGTCGGCAGCAGCTATTGGTAAAAGACAGGGGAAGATGCATATTATTTCAACCGCATTTGAGCATCATGCTGTTTTGCATACATTAAAAAAGTTAGAAAAAGAAGGTTTCGAGATTACGCTTCTTGATGTTGGAGAAAAGGGAATTGTAAGTCCTGTACAGGTCGAAAAAGCAATTCGTCCAGATACAATACTTGTTACGGTTATGTATGCCAATAATGAGATTGGAACCATTCAGCCAATTCGTGAAATTGGTGCGATATGTAGGAAAAACGGTGTATTATTTCACACCGATGCGGTACAGGCAGCAGGTCATCGTCAAATCAATGTAGAAAAAGATCAGATTGACATGCTGTCTTTATCAGCACATAAATTCAATGGACCAAAGGGAATTGGTGTATTGTACGCAAAAACAGGCGTATTTTTGACCAATCTGATCGAAGGTGGCGGACAGGAGAGAGGAAAGCGAGCTGGAACCGAAAATTTGCCTGCAATTGTAGGAATGGTAGCGGCATTAGAGGAAGCTTGCTCACTTCAAAAAGAGCGCTCCATCTATGTGACAAAGCTTCGTGACCAGTTAATAGACGGACTAAAGAAAATTCCAGGCGCGCTGTTAAACGGAGATGCAACCAATCGTCTTCCAGGAAATGTAAACTTCTGCTTTCCGGATACCGAGGCAGAGGGACTATTACTATTACTTGACAATAAAGGAATTTGTGCTTCTTCAGGTTCAGCGTGTACATCGGGCTTTTTAGATCCAAGCCATGTGCTTCTTGCAATTGGACGAGATCCACAGACAGCAAGAGGATCCCTTCGCTTGACACTAGACTATGAAAACACACCAGAAGAGGTAGAGACAATCATCGAGGCAGTCACTGACACAGTTCGCATTTTGAGAGGGTGCTAAGTATATCAAAAAAGGGCGGTCCAATCTGGGCCGCCTTTTTCTCATAAATATAACATCTCTGAATACGCCATAATAAAAGGACCACTTCCTTTGCCTTCATCTGGCAGATAATATTCTGGAATCTCATAATTGTTGGTATTGTTTGCACTTGCCTTCAAATAAATATCCTCTAAAATATTGTCGTGAAGCTTAGTATTTACAATTGCGTTAAATGCTTTGATGGCAGGTTCGCGGTAGGACTCGTTAAGCCAACTCTTTCTTACACCCTTTAACAGCATGTAAATCATCATTGCAGTACCGCTGACCTCAAGACGATTCGTCTCAGTGACAGGTTGATCCGCTAAATTTGCCCACAAACCAGATTCATCCTGATACTTTAACATGCCATCTGCAAAGAGCTTTAATGCAGCTTTTCTCTCTTCAATATAGCATTCTGGAAGAACTTCCATTACATCGACCATTGCCATTGCATACCAGCCCATTGCGCGGGTCCAGTGGTACGCGCAGACATCCTCACGGCTGTTGCATGCATGATAATACATGCCATTCGGGGCAAGCATAACATCAGCAACCCAGTTCAAGCGCTCATTGATAATAGCAAGCTGCTTTGTATCACCAATTTTGGCAGCATAGTGAGCTAAAAATGGCTGCAGCATATAGATACCATCGAGCCATACCTTATACTTAGGTGGCTGTCCGCCGGCCCAGCAGTGCCAGTAGTTATTGCCAAGTGCATTTTCTGTATATTTTTCAACTACAACATCACCCTTTGAATTGACGTGCTTCGGATCAGTCAGATCGCGGTAGAGCTCAGCCATAACCTCAGCGTAAGCTGGATTTTCATCAAAAGCCTTCATTACTAGTGCAGCAGTCTTATAGCAGTCAGCACCGTGGTGATCTACATATCCTGCAAGGTTTCGGCTTAAATGATGTACTCCATTTTCATCAGTCACAAGCATTGCATTCAAATATTCTAATACATACTTCTTATATTCAGCACCCTCATCTGGTCGTGCCTCGTATGTATCATATAGACCTTCCATCACAACACCATTGTAATAGCTCCAGTCAAACAGATATGGTTTGACAGAAGGGGTACGCTTCTCATTATCCCATGAAAAGAACTTGTGCTCATCAGAAACGACTTCCTTTGGAATGTTGCATGAAGATTTTATAGTAAGCGCATCCACATAATTTTTTACCTTTAAAATAGAGGCTTGAATATCAGCAGTTAAATTGCTCATAGTAATTCTCCAATCTTATGAAATTTTATGTAAACTCAGTATACCATGGAAAGCATTGATTTGAAAGAAGAATTTGGTTTGTCCGTGAACCGTAACAGTTTCATGAGCAAAGATATTTCTTAAAAGAAATAAGGTCTGGTAATAAAAAAGAGAATATGGTATAATAGCACAGATAACGTTGAAGGGTCAAACCAACAACACGAACAAGACCAAAAATAAAAAAGAGCGAAAAGGAGGATTGCATTATGTTAATTATAAAGAAACGAACGGTGGAGTTTGAAGTGGAAACAAGGGATTGGTGTGACGCATAGCAGTGGCTGTTGCAAATAGACAATGAAAGAATTGTATTTGTTATAGCCGTTGCTTTCCGGTAAATAGTACCGCACGGAAAGCCGCTGCAGCTGCAGCGCAGATTGAGAGGAAGGCAAGGCATGAGCTATAGAAAGGCAGAGGAGATACTGCCAAGAGAATTAATAGAAGTGATTCAGCAGTACGTGGACGGAGAAAATATCTACATTCCGAGAAAGCTGGAGCATCGAAAGGGCTGGGGCGAGCGCACACAGGCACGACAGGAGCTTGATGCACGCAACAGTGCCATATGCAGGGAGCATCGGGAGGGTGCGAGTGTCCCGAGACTTTCCCAGAAGTATTATCTTACAGAAAAGAGTATACAGCGGATTATTCGCCAGTATTGTTAAAGAAACAGAGGGCTGCCATATGGCAGCCCCCATCTTTTGAAAAAAATTAGTTTTAAATTTGCTTTTAACAGGAGGAGTATTTTGTGAAACAAAAACGCTTATACCAGTATATCGCGCCAAATATATTGGCAATGGTAGGAATATCATGCTACATTTTAGCAGATACTTTTTTTATTGCAACAGCACAGGGTACAAATGGTATTACTGCACTAAATCTGGCACTGCCAATTTATGGTATTATTTTTGCGATTGGTTCCATGATTGGAACTGGTTCTGCTATTCGTTACGCATTGGCAAAGGCGACTGATCAGCAGGAGGCAAAAAAATATTTTTCAAATGCATTGATATGGGATGTGATTGTTAGTGTAATCTTTATCGCTGCAGGACTGTTTTTTCCAGGACAAGTTATGCGAGTGATGGGTGCTGACACAGTAATTGAATCAATTGGTATTCCATATACCCGTATAGTATTATGTTTTACACCATTTTTTATGATGAATTATGCATTTACTGCATTTGTGAGAAATGATAATGCCCCGCATATTGCTATGGCAGCAACGCTTCTTAGCAGTTTGTTTAATATTGTGTTTGACTATGTATTTATGTTTCCGCTTGGAATGGGTATGACAGGTGCAGCTCTTGCAACAGCAGTTTCACCAATTGTAAGTATTTTGATTTGTATGGTGCACTATCTGTCACCAAAAAGCAGCGTATCATTTCATTTCATGGTGCCATCTGTAAAAATGCTTATCTCATCCTGCAGTCTTGGCGTAGTTGCCTTTGTCGGAGAGATTGCAAGTGCAGTTACAACGATGGTCTTTAATTTTGTTCTTCTTGCACTTGATGGAAATACAGCAGTTGCTGCTTACGGTGTAATTGCCAATACAGCGCTTGTAGGTACAGCTATTTTCAACGGTGTTTCCCAGGGACTTCAGCCTCTTGCAAGCGAAGCGCATGCAAAGGGAGAGGCAGAGGAAAAGAAGAAGATTTTGACAAAGAGTGTTTTAACTGGCATTGTGTTAACAGTTGTTTTGATTGGCGGCGTATGGATTTTTGCACCACAGATTACCGATGTATTTAACAGTGAACACTCAGAACAGTTGGCTGCGTATGCAGTACCGGGAATTCGAATCTATTTTGCTGGCTTCTTTGCAGCAGCAATCAATATTATTTTTGCCGGATTTTTGAGTGCAACCGACCATGCAAAAGAATCCTCGATTGTGGCAATCACCAGAGGAATTGTCGCAATCATTGCGTTTGCATTGATTCTTCCAAAGTTTCTTGGAATCACGGGTGTGTGGCTGGCATTTCCAGCGGCAGAGGTGCTTACTCTTTTTGTAGCACTTGTGATATCGAAAAAAAACTAAGAATTTGTTTTTTTTTAACGTAATAAAAATAGAAGTTAACAAAATCGCTTGACGTAAGTCTCAATCACGGGTATCATAGAAATCCAGGGAATGTGAATTTTTTCACAGCATCTCTGGATTTTTTGATACCACGGTTTTGCGCATGATAGGCGCGGGTGAGCTGTTTCTTACTAAAATCAGCGAATCCGGTGTTTAGGAATTGCTAAGCTCTCAGCAGCGCAGCAATTCGTAGGTATCAATATATCTTATGTACAAGTAAGGAAAGAAGATATCCATTTTGGATATCAGCGATGGAAGGCGCGAAAGAAAATGACACAGTTTGAATCAAGAAATATAACAATGATGATGGATCTGTATGAAATGACAATGGCATATGGATACTTCAAGGAAAATGACACAGAGAAGAAGGTAGCATTTGATGTATTTTACCGTAAGAACCCAGATGGCGGCGGATTTTCTATTTTTGCCGGACTTGAGCAGGTGATCGAGTATCTGGAAAATATGCATTTTGAGGATGAGGATGTTGAATACTTCCGTTCATTAAATCTGTTTGATGAGGATTTTCTTGCTTATTTAAAGAATTTCCGTTTCAATGGAGATGTTTATGCATTTGAAGAGGGAACGATCATGTATCCAAATGAGCCAGTTGTAACAGTTGTTGCACCGTTAATTGAGGCACAGCTTGTTGAGACTGCAATTTTGGCGCAGATCAATCATCAGAGTCTGATTGCTACAAAGGCAAGAAGAATCGTAAAGGCAGCGGCAGGACGCGGTGTATCTGATTTTGGTGCAAGACGTGCACACAACATGGATGCAGCTATTTACGGTGCTCGTGCTTCTTACATTGGTGGTGTAAATGGTACTGCAACAGTTAGTGCAGGCCAGATGTTTGGTATTCCGGTTGGCGGAACTCATGCACACAGTTGGGTAATGGAACACAGCGATGAGCTGACAGCTTTTAGAAGCTATGCAAAGGTATTCCCAAATAATTGTACACTTCTTGTTGACACATATGATGTTTTAAAGTCTGGCGTTCCGAATGCAATCAAGGTATTTCAGGAGATGAAGGATGCAGGAATCCCGCTGACACGTTATGGCATTCGCCTTGACAGCGGCGACCTTGCATATTTGTCCAGAAAGGCAAGAAAGATGCTTGATAAGGCTGGTTTTACAGATGCAAAGATCGTTGTATCAAACAGCTTAGATGAATATACAATCACTTCTATTCTTTCTCAGGGCGGCTGCATTGACAGCTTTGGTGTTGGTGAGCGCATGATTACAGCAAAGACTGATCCTGTTTTTGGCGCTGTTTATAAGATCTGCGCAGTTGAGGAAAATGGTAAATTTGCACCGAGAATTAAGGTTTCTGAGACAGTTGAAAAGATCACTAATCCGGGACTAAAGAGTGTATATCGTGTATATGATGAGGAAGGTCATGCAGTTTCAGATCTGATTACCGGTTTTGACGAGAAAGTTGACTTTAGCACACCGTATCGCTATGTAGATCCTGAGAAGCCATGGAAGAATAGAAGCTATGAGAATTGCACTGCAAAGCCGCTTCTTCATAAGGTAATTGAGGGTGGAAAGCGCCTGACAAAGACAAAGACGCTTCAGGAACTTCAGGCTTATGTAAAGAAACAGCTTGACAATGAGATCTGGGAAGAGGAGCAGCGTTTCGAGAATCCGCATAAGCATTATATTGATATGAGTCCGGATTACTACGAGATGAAGATGAGCATGCTTCACAATATCAGAACTGTATAAAATTGCTTTGCAACAGAGCAATTCGTAAGTATCGTAATAACAGATAGCGAAACAGAAGGGAGCAAAAGTCGGTGAAAAAATTTGCAATCATTGGCGGGTCTTTTAACCCGGTGACAAAGGCTCATGTAGAGATTGGACAAATCGCAGCCAGAGAACTGCCAGGTTGGCAGATTTTATATATCCCGGCACCAGATCGCTTTTTGACATCATGGAAGTCGATGGAGAAAAAAGAGATTCTGTCGGGGGAAAAGCGACTTTTGCTGCTGGAAAAAGCAGTAAAGCTATATGGATTTTTGTGTGAGGACTGCGAGGTATTTGGAAAGACAAGCGCAAGAACCTACGATACGATGCAGTATTTAAGAGATCGTTATGGACAGGAGACTGAGTTTGTCTATGTCTGTGGTACCGATAAGCTTTCAGAGCTTTCAACTTGGTATAATCCAGAAGGAATTTTTACACTTTCTAAGATTTTGGTGATTCCAAGGGATGGAGATGAGCCAGAGAAAATGATTGAAGAAATTCCATTTTTAAGTGAGCGTCGTGATCGAATTTTGGTTAGTCATGAGCCGAGAATCTATCCAGATTTTAGTGCGACAAAAGTGCGTGACAGTTTAAAATCAGGGGATGGAAAGTGGAGAGAGTTTGTGCCAGATGAGATTGTGTCGGACTTAGAAAAGATTTCTGCATCTGAGCAGGACACATCAATCGTGTGACAATCAAACTGGGAATGAAAAATGAAAAGAAATAGAGAGGTGTACAAATGGCATTGAGTAAGAGCGGCTATATAAAAGCAGTGGCAGTTCATATGAAAACGTCGCTGGGAAGACCGATGGAGAATGCAGAGGAGATTGTAAGGCAGGTAAAGCAGTATGAGGCGAAAAATCCAGACCTGATTGTGTTTGGCGAGCTTTCAATAAGCGGTTACAGCTGCGGTGATCTGTTTTTGCAGTCCTTTATGGAGGAACAGTGCAGGATGGCAATCACGTATCTGTGTGACAATCTGCCGCAGTCAGATACACTTATTGCAGTTGGAGCCCCACTTAGAAAGGACGGCATGCTGTTCAATACAGCGCTGATTTTTAAAGGCAATGAGCTGCTTGGTATTGTGCCTAAGACATTTGTACCTAATTATAAGGAGTTCTACGAAAAGAGATGGTTTGCAGGAGCAGATCAGCGTTTTTCAGATACGATTCGCTATGACGAGGTTTTCTGTGATGAAGAGGGAGCAGAGGATGCAGGAAAGCTGATTCCGTTTACACCGAATCTGATTATTGAGGGACGAAATGGTATTCGCCTTGCATGCGAGATATGCGAAGATCTGTGGGTTAATATTCCGCCGAGTTCATTCCATGCATCAGCAGGAGCAAATGTGATTGCAAATCTGTCAGCATCAAATGATGTTGTAACGAAACCAGAGTATCGCAGAGATTTAGTTCGCATGCAGTCTGGTACAAATATGTGTGCTTATGTATATTGTTCTTCAGGAAGCGGTGAGAGTACGACTGATCTGATTTTCTCAGGTCACAATATTATTGCAGCAAATGGAACAATTTTGGCGGACAGCAACAAAGAAGCGACAGAGGCACTTATTGATCTGGAGCGAATCAATAACGACCGAATAAAGAATAACAGTATTTCCTATGCAGCAGCAAGATATTCGCAGATGGCATCAAATGGAAAAGGTTATGTAAGACTTCATACGCAGACAAGTAGCGTAGCACATTGGCCAGAATCATTAAATCCATATCCATTTGTTCCATCAGAGGCAGAACGTGCCGGAAGATGCAAAGAGATCATGCGCCTTCAGGCTACAGGTCTTGCAGAGCGTCTGACAAAGATTGGCATCCGCAAGTGTGTAATAGGTGTATCAGGTGGTCTTGACTCAACACTGGCTCTCCTTGTCATTAAGGAAGCATATGATATGCTTGGCTGGCCGCTTACAGATATCATCGGAATAACCATGCCGGGCTTTGGCACAACTGATCTGACAAAGACCAATTCATGGAAATTAATGGAGCAGCTTGGCATTACTATTCGTATGATCAACATTACAGATGCATGTCTGCAGCACTTTGAAGATATCGGTCACAAACGCGATAGCTACGATGTCACATATGAGAACACGCAGGCAAGAGAGCGTACCCAGATTTTGATGGACATCGCAAACAAAGAGGGCGGTATCGTAGTTGGAACAGGTGATATGTCTGAGTTAGCTCTTGGCTGGTGTACTTATAACGGTGATCATATGTCTATGTATGCAGTAAATGTCAGCGTGCCGAAGACACTTGTTAAATATCTGGTGCGCGCTTATGCTGAGCTTCATCCAGCTGTCCATGATACGCTCGAATCTATCTGTGACACAATCATCAGTCCAGAACTTCTGCCGCCAGATGCACAGGGCAACATCGCACAGTCCACAGAGGCAACAATCGGAAAGTACGATCTGCATGATTTCTTTTTATATCATTTTGTCCGTAATGGGTTCACTAAGGAAAAGATTCAAAAGCTTGCAGAGATAGCATTTGCACAGAAGAACGTGACAAAAGAGGAGATTACATCAACACTCGATAACTTCTTTAGACGTTTCTATGCACAGCAGTTCAAGCGCTCCTGTCTGCCGGATGGTCCGAAGGTCGGTACTGTATCATTATCACCGCGCGGCGACTGGAGAATGCCGTCTGATGCGAAGAATCCATATTGAAAAATATAGTTGTGCAAATAAGAGAAATAATTAGGCAAAAAGAACTTTAGTTATAGAAAACTAACTAAAGTTCTTTTTTTTATCATTTGAGTGCTTGACAGAAAATGGACGACTGTGATATATTACCACTTAAGTTAGTTACAACTAATTTTAGGGAGGCATGATGAACATAAAGGATATCAGAAAGATTGCGATATACGGCAAGGGCGGTATTGGAAAGTCAACGACGACATCCAATCTGTCGGCGGCGCTTGCAAAAAAGGGTTACCAGGTGATGCAGATCGGATGCGACCCGAAGGCAGATTCTACAAAAAACCTGATGGGGGGAAAACGAATTCCAACTGTTCTTGAGCAGATTAAGACAAAGGGCGAGGAACTTACGCTGGAGGATATCGTATTTAAAGGCTTTGGCGGCGTACTGTGCGTGGAATCTGGAGGACCGACACCGGGCGTAGGATGTGCAGGACGAGGAATTATATCTGCATTTGAAAAGCTTGAAGAACTGGAAGCATTTGAAACCTATCAGCCAGACATTGTGATATATGACGTGCTTGGCGATGTTGTATGCGGTGGATTTGCAATGCCGATTCGAGGTGGATATGCAAAAGATGTGTATGTTGTTTCATCTGGTGAGATGATGTCATTATATGCAGCAAACAACATTGCAAGCGCAATTCGTAATTTCGGCAAGCGAGGCTATGCGCAGCTTCGCGGATTGATTTTGAACGCAAAAAATATTGAAAACGAACGCGAGATTGTTGCAAAGGCAGTCGAGGAGATTGGTACGCAGGTAGTCTGTTATGTTCCGCGTTCGCCAGAGATTCAGGAAGCAGAGAATCAGGGAGGAACAGTATTTGAGTTTTTAACAAATTCTGTGATGCAGGGCGTTTATAACGAACTGGCTGACCGTATTTTAGCAGATGCATGACAGATACCAACGAATTGCTTCGTTGCGATGCAACTCTCGCAATTCTAAAAACATTCGGATTCGCTGATTTGCAATGCAAATCGCTGCATCCTCATGTTTTTGACGGGTCTCAAGCTCAAAAGCCTTATCGTGCAAGCACGATCGGCTTTTAGAGCTTTTGCCCCTGGTATCACAAATCAAAGCCGAAAGGCAGCCTATGGGCAGAAAGGAAAAGAAAATGAAGAATACAAAGTTACAGGCAATGATCATGGCAGGAGCAATGGCAGCAAGTTCTCTTAGCGCAATGAGCGTATTTGCAGATGAAACTACATCTGAGGCAGCAACTGAGGCAGTAAGTGCAGCAGAGGTTGATACAGAGGGCAAGTTTGTCTTGGAGTATCCAGAGGATATGCAGGAGTTAGGCTACACCGATCCGATCGTGCTTGACGAGGTTCCAGAGCGCGTTGTCTCCTTATCCGCAGCACCAGTTCTGGCACTGTATGAGCTAGGTGTAAATTTAGTTGGTATTCCAAACAGCATGGTTGTAACTTGGCCGGAGGATCTTCAGGAGAGCACCGAAACTGTTTCCTTCTCTGTTATGAGTCCGGACGATTTTGATTATGAGAGCGTTGTTGATCTTGAGCCGGATCTGGTTTTGCTTGCTTACAATGGCGCCGATACTGCGGGAAAGACACTGGAATCCTTAGGAATCCCGGTTTACTATATCTATGCAGGTCATACCGTTCCATACGAGTCCATCGTAGGACAGACAAATGCACTGATTGATGCATTTTCTGTTGATGAGGAGTCTGCTGCAGCTGGTGAGAAGATTCGTGAGCGTTTTGAAGCATTGGATCAGAACATAGAAGCAGCAAAGGAAGCATTCGATGGCAAGACAGTTATGGTACTTCAGTCCAGCGGTGATGCTCATTATATCCAGACTGAGAACGGAACACTTGGAAGCATGGCAGCAATGATCGGCTTTGAGAATGTGTACACAAATGATCAGTCATCCATGGTACAGTTAGACTATGAGCAGGCACTTGACTATGATCCAGACATCGTTATGTGTGTAGGTGCAGAGGATGCAGAGGGTCATAAGGAACTGATGGAAAAAGCATTTGCAGAAAATCCAGAGTATTGGAACAGCATCCCGGCAATCGCAGAAGGAAGAGTTCTGTATCTGCCAGTATCTTATGTATCTACAGCAGGAATCAATGTAATCGATTGCATAAATGATCTGATCGGAACCGTTGCAGACTTTTACGGAATCGAAGTAGAGACCATCTCTGTTGACGAGGAAGAGGAATCCGAGCAGGCAACTGGTGAGGACGCATCCGAGGAGAATACATCTGACGAGGCAGACGAGTCTGCAGCTGAGACAAAATAATGAGCGAGCACAAGAAAAATAAAAATAACCGAAGCGGCAACCAGCTGTTAAAGACGGGAATGGTATGGACCATTCTTCTGGCTGCGTTGGCAGCGGTATTTGTACTTAGCATTGCAATTGGAAGTTCTGGCTATCCACTTTCAGAGGTCCTTCGGGGCCTCTGGGATACCGAAGCTGGAAAAATCCGAATTATCGTGTTTAATCTGCGTTTGCCAAGAGCAGTACTTGCAATTATGGTGGGCGCGTGTCTTTCGGCAGCAGGTGCTATTTTGCAGGCTGTGATGCGTAATCCCTTAGCTGATCCTGGCACCATTGGTGTATCAGCAGGTGCAGGCGCAGCGGCGATTACAATTCTTCTTTTGTTTCCGAGTTTGACTTATTCTGTTCCGTTGTTTGCATTTGGCGGAGCCGCACTTGCATGTGTATTAATCTATCTGCTTGCATGGAAGGATGGTGTGGATCCGGTGCGAATCATTTTGTCAGGTGTCGCTGTCAATTCTGTCTTAGGAGGCTATAACTCCTTCTTACAGCTGCAAAACAGCGATAACTTAAACGGAGTTTTGTCTTTTATGAACGGAAGTTTCTCAGGTGGAAACTGGACACAGGTGCGTGTAATGGCAGTGTATGCCGTGATTGGACTTGTGCTTGCATGTTTTTGTATCCGAAATGCCAATGCACTTCAGTTGGGAGATGAAATGGCCAAAAATCTTGGCATTCGCGTAAATGCGAGCCGTATCGTGCTGTCTGGTGTTTCCGCATTTTTGGCAGCGGCTACGGTTTCTGAGGTCGGAATGATCGGCTTTGTCGGTCTTGTTGCACCGCACATTGCAAGAATGTTAGTCGGTTCGGACTACAAAGTGTTACTTCCAACAAGTATCCTGACGGGAAGCGTGATGGTACTGCTTGCCGATACAGTGGGAAGAACAATTTGGCCTGGTACAGAGATTCCGGTTGGCGTTATGATGAGTGTATTTGGAGGACCATTCTTCCTGTATATGCTCAGAAAGAGAGGTAGTTTCAATGGAGCTTGAGGCAAGTGGACTGCAAATTGGCTATGGAGAACACGTGATCGTAAACCAAATGGATGTGTCTATTGCAAGAGATAAAATCACAACAATTATCGGACCAAATGGCTCTGGAAAATCGACACTGTTAAAGGCACTCACGAGACTGATTCGTTATCAGAAGGGAAATGTTTTGCTGGATGGCTGCGATATTCAGACAATGAAGCCAAAAGCATTAGCTAAAAAGCTCGGAGTGCTGCCGCAGATTCATACGGCACCGTCCGATTTTCGTGTAAAGGAGCTTGTCGGCTATGGTCGTATGCCGCACCAAAAGTTAATGGCAGGAAAGAGTAAAGAGGATGAGGAAGTCATCCGTTGGGCAATGGAAGTCACAGGCACTTGGAAATTCCGCGACAAGTCAATTTACGAGATTTCAGGAGGAGAGACGCAGCGTGTGTGGATTGCTACCGTACTTGCGCAGAAGCCGGAAATCATGTTTTTGGATGAGCCAACGACCTATCTGGACATTTCTCATCAGCTTGAGACGATGAATCTGGTGAAAAAATTAAATCGCGAGACGGGAATCGGTGTGGTTATGGTGCTGCATGATTTGGCGCAGGCGATGGAAGTCAGCGATCATGTGATTGTGATCCGTGACGGGGAAAAGTACGATGAGGGTGCACCGCAGAATGTCATCACATCAAAGATGATGAAGGACGTCTATCAGGTGGAGTGTGAGATCTTGAATGTGCCTGGACGCGAAAAGCCGCTGCTTGCGTATGCAGCAATCTGAAAATGAGTATCTAGTGCCTTGCAATTTTTCTGCATTCAGGCACTTTTGTGAATAACATAAAAATGAAGAAAGAGGATATTATGGGATTAAATGGAGAAAAGATGCTCCAGAGCCTGAAACACCTAAGTCAGGTTGACAAGATGAAGCAGGTTGAGCCGATGTCTTATGCACTGTTTCCAGGCTATCATTGTCCGTTAATGGGTGCTATGCTGACAATCCGTGCGATTAAGGATAGTGTGATGTTGGTACTCGGCCCAGATGAGTGTGCCTACTATACAAAAATGGCAACTTCTGGAAATGGAAGCATGTCGGCGGATGGCTGTCAGATCGTGTCTGTTGTACTAGAGCAGCATGATGTCACCTTTGGCTGTCAGGAGAAGCTTGAGGAGGCAATGGAAGAATTAAACGATGAATATCATCCGAAGGCTGTTTTCATCGTAACCACCTGCGTACCAGAAATTACCGGTGATGATGTGGAGTCAATGGCAGATTTATTTACCGATCAGTATGGCTTCCCAGTTATGGTCGTTCACGCAGAGAATTTTAAGACCGATGACCATCTGCCAGGTATTGAGCATACGCTTGAAGTCTGTTGTGCGATGATGCAGCCGCAGGAAAAGACTGACTGCGTTAATGTACTTGGTCTGCGGCTGGGTGATTTTACAAAAACAGAGGTGTACCGCGTATTGCAGGAGCAAAGCATTCCAGTAGGAATGCAGCTGCCAGGAAATAGTAGTGCAGAGGAAATCGAAAGAGCACCGCAGGCAGCAGTCAATCTAGTCGTTCATCCAGTTGGATTAGCGCTTGCAAAAAAAATGAAGCGAAAGTTTGGAACACCGTATATAGTATTTGAGCGCTACAGCGATCCAGACCGCATTTATCAGTCTTACAAAGAATTATTTGAAATTCTTGAAAAGCCACTTCCAGAAAAGCTTGCTGGCTGGTATCAGGAGGCAAAAAAGCGCTCAGAGGCAGCAAAGCCTATACTTGATGGCAAAACTTATTTTAGTGGAAATACAGCGCTTTGTAACTATGAACTTCACAGTTTTCTGACTGGTCTTGGAATGAAGCCGCTTCTGTTACAGATCTCGGATTTGACTGCACAAGATGAACAGTGGCGTAAAGAGATTTTGACGCACTGCGATCCATATGTGACAAGAGCAGCCAATATTGGACCTTTGCAATATCTATATCCAGTATTAAAACCTAAATTTAACATTGGAGCTGGAAATGCGAAAGAGATGAAAACATCTGGCACACAGATGATTCGCATGATGCAGGCCTACAATGTGCTAGGTTTCGAGGTGAACGAGATGGTTGTGAATGCATTTGTTCAGGCACAAAAAGGAGGGATGAAATGAGTCTATGTAGATTTTACCCGCCGGCGTCCGACCGCATGGCGATCATATGGAGCCTGATGCCGATTCAGAATGCGATTGTACTTGAGTACGGCCCGGCTGGAACAACTCATTTTGGTGGTGGCCTTTACAGCTCGCTTGGCATTCGACTTAGCCAGTCTCTTTTTACAACTCATATCAGTGAAGATGATGTCATAATGGGAGATGTCACTCGCTTGGAAAAGGCGATTGTCGAGATTGATGAGACCTATGAGCCAAAGGTAATTTTCGTTGTGGCATCAGCCGTTATTGCTGTCATTGGAACAGACATCAAAGGTGTCTGCCGCTATATGCAGGAAAAGGTCAATGCAAAGTTAGTTGCCTTTGAGGATGGAGGTTTTCGCGGTGATTATACCTACGGACTTCGTGCTGTCTATAAGCTTTTGGCAAAGCAAATCGCAAAGGATTGTTATAAAAAAGAGGAAAAGACTTATCAGATCATCGGTGCGTCGGCTGGTTCCTACCGAATCCGTTCCGACGTGTGGGAGTTACAGCAGCTGATGAGTGAAGCATTTGACTGGAAGTGTAGAATGGTGATGGGACTTGAATCTGATATTGAAGATCTTGAGACGGCAGGGGCAGCAAGACTTAATCTCATTATTCGAAATGAGGCGCTTGAAGCAGGAAATAGTTTAAAGGATCGCTTTGGGACACCTTTTGTCTATGGTGCGCCGTATGGCTATCAAGGAACCATCGACTGGTTAAAGCAGATTTCGGCTGTGATTGGAGAGCCAATCAACGAAGAATTGCTTGCTCGCATCGAAGAAAAACAGGCTGATTTGATGCCGATGGGCGGTGGACCAATGGCAAGCATGAGAAGAAAGCCGGCACAGGCCACTATTCAAGCTGATTACGATACATTACTTGGATTAGCCAGTGCAATGCGAGAGCTTGACATTGAACTGACTGCTCTGATTTGCAGTCACAGCCTAAAGGCAATTGAATCTCCAAATGCAGACGTTACCTACTATGCAAAGGAGAAAGATCGACTTGATTTATATCAGACACTTCATGGCCAGTGGGTGCTCGGCGATAGCGTGATGGAAAGCTGCGTGCCACAGGACACCTATTTTACCTGTGTGAGTTTCCCGTTCTCTGGAAAACCACAGATTGCCCACCATCTTCCATTCATGGGCGAGAAGGGCATGGATTATTTGAGAGAATGCAAGGAACTGTACTTCGATCAGCTAGAGATTTGATAGCAGAGCTATATGGTGACGGAGCAATTCACCAGTGCCAGGTGATAAAATATTTCAATAATAGAGTTCGCACTTGACAAATACTCTCTTGGGGCATACGATAAACATACCCCAAGGGGGTATGATTTTGCTAAGAAAAGGCAGGTGTAGATAATATGATCAAGACAACATTAAAAATCGACGGAATGATGTGTGGCATGTGCGAGGCACATATGAACGAGTTGATTCGCAACAATTTCAAGGTAAAAAAAGTCTCCTCATCAGCAAAGGATGGAGAGACTGTTGTAATCAGTGAGGATGCACTGGATATTCCGTGGGCAAAAAATAAGATCAAAGAGATCGGATATGAGCTTGTCTCCTACGAGAGTGAGCCATATGAGAAAAAGGGCTTTTTCCACTTTGGAAGAAAGTGATTTGTTATAAAAATTTTAGGCGAAAACCTGGGATGAAGCCAAGAAATATTTTTCTAAATCTTTAATGTCGATATCTTCTGA
>ERZ857922.2632-NODE-2632-length-17749-cov-3.503787_pt1 | contig 17749 bp, 14 predicted proteins | sample MGYA00519579_ERZ857922 | MGnify/ENA primary metagenome ERZ857922 (study PRJEB31778, sample SAMEA3449375) | human gut metagenome | biome: human gut; feature: human-associated habitat; material: faeces | place: United Kingdom | collected 2010/2012 ... | reverse complement strand
ACTTCGATGATGTCAATGCCGAATTTCTTTGCGAAGTCATAGTCACGCTGATCATGAGCCGGTACTGCCATGATCGCACCGGTACCATAGCCCATCATTACATAGTCTGCAATGTAGATTGGGATCTTCTTGCCGTTTACAGGGTTAACTCCCTCAAGTCCCTGAATGCGTACACCTGTCTTGTCTTTAACAAGCTGAGTTCTCTCGAACTCTGTTTTCTTGGCACATTCATTACGATATGCAGTGATCTCGTCCATGTTTGTGACTTTGTCTTTGTATTTATCAATGATCGGATGCTCCGGTGCGATTACCATGAAGGTAACACCAAACAGGGTATCCGGTCTGGTTGTGTAGATTTCAAGTTTTTCATCAATTCCATCAATATCAAAGTTTACAAATGCACCTTTTGATTTACCAATCCAGTGGATCTGCTGCTGTTTTACATTATCCGGATAATCTACATCTTTCAGACCTTCCAGAAGCTTATCTGCATACTGGGTGATTCTTAAATACCATACATCTTTGGATTTCTGAACAACATCGCTGTGGCAGATATCACATTTACCGCCCTGGCTGTCTTCATTGGAAAGGACTACTTTACAGTGCGGGCAGTAATTAACCAGTGTTCTGTCTCTGAATACAAGACCTTTTTCGAACATTTTCAGGAAAATCCACTGTGTCCATTTGTAGTAATCTTCATCTGTTGTATCGATCACACGGTTCCAGTCAAAGGAGAATCCAACTTTCTTTAACTGGTTGGAAAATTTCTTGATGTTTTCATCTGTGATGATACGTGGATGTGTTCCTGTCTTTACTGCATAGTTCTCGGTAGGAAGACCGAATGCATCAAATCCGATCGGAAAAAGCACATTATATCCTTCCATACGACGTTTTCTGGAAATAACCTCAAGGCTTGAGTATGCTTTGATGTGTCCGACATGCATACCTGCACCGCTTGGATATGGAAACTCTACCAGGCCATAGAACTTCGGTTTGTCACTGTTGTCCTTAGCTTCGAAGACTTTGCTTTCTTCCCACTTTGCCTGCCACTTAGGCTCAATCTTTTTAAAATTGTATTTCATTTCTATGGTTCCTCCAACATTGTTATCTAAAAAACAATTTTAATTCAATACGTTCTGTTTGTCAATATTTCTATTACGGTACTGAAGCGGTGTCATGCCATATTTTTCGCGAAAAATCTTACCAAAATATGCATTTGATGAAAAGCCACAGTGATAACTGATATCTGTAATAGACATTTTGGTGTCGTCCAACAGCTGCTTTGCTGTATTCAGACGATATTCCATAACATATTCAAGAGGTGTTTGGTTGATATCATTTAGAACAATTGTTTTTTCAGAAAAACCCTCACTTCATTAATCTGAAGTGAGGGTTTTTTATGTGTCTTATTATCAGAATCAGAAAAAGAAATTATTCAGTAGTATCTAATTTGCTTGCTCTTGCTTCGATCTCTTTGGCCTGAATATCATTCGGAGCCTGTTCATAGCGTGCAAATTCATAAGAGAAGTCTCCGCTTCCGCCTGTCATAGAACGAAGCGTTGTAGAGTAGCCATAGATCTCAAGCTGTGGAACATCTGCTTCGATAATGGTGTTACCCGCATGATCAGGATTCATTCCAAGGACACGTCCGCGGCGTTTATTAAGATCGCCCATTACATCACCGGTATATTTATCCGGAACAATAACTTTCATGGATACGATTGGCTCAAGAAGAACTGGGGATGCATCCATAAATCCTTTTTTGAATGCAAGTATCGTTGCCATCTTAAATGCCATTTCAGAGGAGTCTACCGGATGATAAGAACCATCGTAAAGTGTAGCTTTGACACCAACTACAGGATAGGCAGCCAGAGGTCCTTTCTGAACGCATTCCTGCAGACCTTTTTCAACTGCCGGGAAGTAGTTCTTCGGTACAGCACCACCAACAACAACCTGTTCAAATACATATGGAGTTTCCAGATCACCGGATGGCTCAAAACGCATCTTAACGTGACCATACTGTCCGTGTCCACCGGACTGTTTCTTATGTTTACCTTCCACATCAGAATTCTTGCGGATAGTTTCACGGAAAGCAACCTTTGGTTTGGAAAGTTCGATATCTACTTTGTAGCGCTCTTTCAGTTTGCTGACTATAATATCAAGATGCTGATCTCCCATTCCGTAAAGGAGCGTCTGTCTGTTGGCAGAATCATTTACAACACGGAGCGTCTTGTCTTCACTTGCCATTTTTGCAAGTGCCTGTGCAATCTTGTCTTCATCACCTTTCTTAACCGCTTTGTATCTCTTATAGGTATAAGGGGTAGAAATTACAGCTTTCGGATAAAGGACCGGACTTGCCTTGGCCGCAAGGCTGTCACCTGTCTGTACGCTTGCGAGTTTTGCAATGGCGCCAATATCACCTGCATGAAGTTCCGGAACTTCGAGAGGTTTGGAACCTTCCAGAACATATAATTTATTGAGTCGTTCTTCTTCTCCTTTTTCTACATTGAGAAGTGTATCATCTGATTTGATAACACCAGATGCAACTTTGATCAGAGAATATTTGCCGAGGAACGGATCTACGATTGTCTTCCACACATATGCGGATTTTGTTTTTGCAAAATCGTAATTTGCTTCAAAGATCTCATTGGTCTTCTGTGAAATACCATTGCAGGAACGTTTGTCCGGACTTGGGAAATATCCACAGATGTCATCAAGAAGATTGGATACACCGCGAAGATTGATCGGAGATCCCATACATACCGGAACAATACTTGCATCCTGTACATTTGTTGCAAGTGCTGCGGAAACTTCAGTTACAGAGAACTCATCACCCTCAAAATAACGATCCATAAACTCTTCGCTGGTCTCTGCTACAGATTCCATCAGGATATCATGATATTTTTCCAGATATTCATTCAGATACTCTGGAATATCACATGGTTCTTTACCTGCTTTGTCAATATATTTACGACCGGCCTGTTTGACAACATTGACATATCCTACGAATTTACCATTTTCACGGATTGGGAAATGGAGTGGTGCGATTTTTTTGCCATATAACTCTGTCAGTTCTTCCACGACTTTTCGATAGCTGACATCATCTACATCCATGTCTGTTACAAAGAACATACGTGGCAGTTTATATTTCTCGCAGAGATTCCAGGCTTTCTGTGTACCTACCTGTACACCTGCTTTACCTGAAACAACGATAATTGCTGCATCAGCTGCGCTGACAGCTTCCTCTACTTCACCCACAAAATCAAAATATCCCGGTGTATCAAGTACATTGATCTTTACCTTATCCCACGGTACCGGAATCAGTGTAGTAGAAATAGAAAAATGTCTTTTGATCTCTTCTTTATCAAAATCACTGACGGTATTTCCATCTTCTACTCTGCCAAGGCGGTTAGTCATTCCTGCCAGATAAGCCATTGCTTCTGCTAATGTAGTCTTTCCGGATCCCCCATGTCCTAAAAGAACCACATTGCGAATTCGGTCAGTTCTATAAACGTCCATATGTAATACCTCCCTGTATGTCTAATATGTTCATATTCTACTAAAATTTCTCGCACTTTTCAAGTATTTTATATAATTTTAACAACATTTTTTGTTCGAATTGTGTGAATTATTAACGAATTTACCGATTTTATGGCTTTATTTGACATTTATAGTATATTCTTTTAAAATAAAAGCATAGTTTAACTTGGAAAGGATATCAAACATCATGAAAACCATTGGTTTTATCGGGCTTGGCCTGATCGGAGGATCTATCGCAAAAACGATCCGCAAATTTCATCCAGACTATCATATTCTGGCATATGCAAAACATAAAGAAACTCTGGCAGCTGCATTAAACTGTAATGCGATCGATGCTGTACTGGAAGAAAAGGATGAGCGATACCATACCTGCGATTATATCTTTCTCTGTGCACCGGTAGAATACAATATAGAATATCTGAAATATCTGAAAAATGTAATTTCTGATGACTGTATCATCACAGATGCAGGAAGTGTCAAAGGACCAATCCATAAAGCTGTTGAAGAACTTGGTATGGATCACTGTTTTATTGGCGGACATCCGATGGCCGGATCTGAACAGTCCGGATTTGAGCATTCCTCAGATCATCTGCTTGAAAATGCATATTATATTCTGACTCCGGGTGGTCAGGTGCCGCTTGAAAAGCTTACAGAATTCTCAGAACTAATTGATTCACTGGGCTCTATCCCTATGGTTCTGACTGCTGAAGAACATGATTTTATTACCGCAGGTGTCAGTCATCTGCCTCATATCATTGCTTCTTCTCTTGTTAATCTGATAAACAAGCTAGATAATGAAGCAGAATATATGAAGACGATCGCAGCAGGTGGTTTTCGTGATATTACCAGAATCGCTTCCTCTTCACCTGTTATGTGGGAACAGATTTGTATTGAAAATCATGAAAATATTTCATCAGTACTTGATGAGTATATCCGCATGCTGATTCAGATTCGCTGTTCTATCGACAATCAGGAAGCTTCATACCTTTACGATATGTTCGCCAGATCCAGAGATTACCGAGATTCTATCGACGCTTCATCTTCCGGTCTGATCAACAAAACATATATGCTTTATATTGATATTGTAGATGAGGCAGGTGGAATCGCTACGATTGCTACAATTCTTGCAATGGAAGGAATCAGTATCAAAAATATTGGTATTATTCATAACCGTGAATTCGAACAAGGCGTTCTGAAAATAGAATTCTATGAGCAGAATGCACTGGAAAAAGGCTGTGCGCTTCTGAAAAAACGCAACTACATAGTATATGAACGGTAGGTAGTCATATGGAAATCAAAAAACAGACAAATTTAAGAGGTACTTTAACAGTACCGGGAGATAAATCCATTTCACACAGAGCAGTTATGTTTGGCTCTCTTGCAAAGGGAACTACATGCATCTCTCATTTCCTTGAGGGTGCGGACTGCCTTTCTACGATCTCCTGCTTTCGCAAAATGGGGATTTCAATAGAACGCAGAGAGTCTGAGATTCTGGTTCACGGAAAGGGACTTCATGGTCTTTCTGCTCCGGAGGCGCTGCTGGATGTCGGTAACAGCGGAACAACCACCCGCCTGATTTCAGGTATCCTTGCGGGACAGAAATTTATTTCAGAACTTGATGGGGATGACTCCATCCGTACTCGTCCGATGAAACGTATCATGACACCGCTTGCTTCCATGGGTGCCGATATCACAAGCAAAAGAGGCAATGGCTGTGTTCCTCTTCTGATCCATGGTAAGGAACTTCACGCAGTTCATTATGATTCTCCGGTGGCTTCTGCGCAGGTCAAATCCTGCGTCCTTCTTGCCGGTATGTATGCAGATGGGGTAACCAGTGTTACAGAGCCGTTTTTATCCCGTAACCATACAGAGATCATGCTGAATTATTTTGGTGCAAATGTAACATCCGAGGGAACAACTGCTTCTATTCTTCCGGAACCTGTACTGGAAGGCAGAGCTGTAAAAGTACCTGGTGACATTTCATCAGCAGCATATTTTATCGCAGCCGGACTTCTGACTCCAGGAAGCGAAATTCTGCTGAAAAATGTCGGGATCAATCCAACAAGAGCCGGAATGCTTAAGGTGTGTATGGATATGGGCGCTGACATCACCCTTCTGAATCAGAGTACAGAAGGTGAACCGACTGCCGATCTTCTGATTCGCACCAGCAACCTTAAGGGAACCACGGTTGAGGGAGCTGTTATTCCTACACTGATCGATGAAATTCCAATGATTGCGGTTATGGCAGCTTTTGCTGATGGAACAACTGTTATCCGTGATGCACAGGAACTCAAAGTTAAAGAATCTGACCGTATTACAGTTATGGTTGAAAATCTGAAGCGTATGGGTGCTGATATAGAGGGAACAGATGATGGTATGATCATTCATGGAGGAAAACCATTGCATGGAGCTACCATTGATTCTCATTTGGATCACAGAGTAGCAATGTCTTTTGCTGTTGCAGGAACGATTTGTGATGGTCCGATGGAGATTTTGCATGGTGACTGTGTAAAGATTTCTTATCCGAATTTTTATCAGGATCTTTACAGCCTGGGAGACAAATAAATATCCAATCACAAATATAGATAAGAAAACCTGTCTTTACATAAAAATGGAAAAGGCAGGTTTTTTATGAACAAATGTATACGTTTTTATCTGGTGAGACATTCTATCAGTAAACAGAGTCTGAGCTATATATGCAGATTCAGATGAAATTTACAGGAGGTCTTTATGAAAATTTTATTCTATGGAACCAGAGATTATGATCAGATATTTTTCGACAGGTTAAAACCAGAATATCCAGATATTGAATTTACATTTCTTGAATCAAACTTATATAAAGAAACTGCATCTCTGGCCGCAGGATACGATGGAATCTGTGCGTTTGTAAATGCAGATCTCGGAGCAGAAGTCATTGAAGAACTGAGACATCAGGGAATACGGCTGATATTGATGCGCTGTGCAGGATATAATAATGTAGACCTGAACAAAACTGCAGAATGTGGCATAAAAGTTCTTCGTGTTCCCGGATATTCCCCCGAGGCAGTTGCCGAACACGCTATGGCGCTGGTACTTACCGCAAATCGTCATACCCATAAAGCATATATCAAATGCAGAGAAAATAACTTCTCACTGAATGGGCTCATGGGAGTTAATCTGTATGGAAAAACAGCCGGGATCGTAGGTACCGGAAAGATTGGTCTTGCAATGGCACGAATCTGTCAGGGATTTGGGATGAAAATCGTTGCTTATGATCTTTATCCAAACGAAAGCTCCGGACTGGAATATGTTTCTCTGGACAGACTGCTGGCAATCAGTGATCTAATCAGTCTGCACTGTCCTCTTACATCGGAAACGCATCATATGATAAATAAAAAATCGATTTCCCGGATGAAGGATGGCGTAATTCTCGTAAATACATCACGCGGAGGACTGATCTGTACAGAAGATCTGATCACCGGTATCCGTGATCATAAATTCTGGGCAGTAGGGCTTGATGTTTACGAAAAAGAATCTGATTTTGTGTATGAAGATATGTCCGAATATATTTTAAAAACTTCCACTGTACAGCGGCTGCTCTCTTTTCCAAATGTTGCGCTGACATCACATCAGGGATTTTTTACCGAAGAAGCTCTGACCAATATTGCAGAAACAACCTTGCAAAATGCAGAAGCTTTTCGGACAGGAATGGAATTAAAAAACGAAATCTATTTATAAAAAGCTTCTTTCAGAACATGGATCTCTTCTGTCCATCCAGAATCGTCATTTGGGGTTTCGAGGATAAAAGGGATTTCCCGCAAAGCCGGATGTTTTATTATACGGACAAGAGCCTCCATGCCAATTTTTCCCTCTCCTATTCTGGCATGGCGGTCCTTGTGGCTTCCGCAGTCATTCAGACTGTCATTAAGATGAATGGCTTTTAAACGCTCCAGACCAATGATATGATCAAAATCATTTAAAACGCCATCTAAATCATGTACAATATCATATCCTCCATCCCAGACATGACAGGTATCCAGGCAAATTCCCATTTTGCTTTTCTTTTCTACGAGATTCAATATTTTTCTGAGTTCTTCAAAATTTCTTCCAACTTCCGTTCCTTTACCGGACATTGTCTCCAGTAAAACAGTGGTTGTCTGTTCTTCGGTAAGAACATCATTAAGAATTTCAGCAATTTTCTGAATACCAATTTCGCTGCCCTGACCTACATGACTTCCCGGATGAAAATTATAATAATTTCCCGGTGTATATTCCATTCGTCGAAGATCATCTGCAAATGTTTCACGCGCAAAAGTTCGAAGTTCTTCTTTTGCAGCGCACGCATTTAACGTATATGGTGCATGCGCAACGATCTTTCCAAAATGATTTTCCTGTGCAAGTACAAGAAAATTCTGAATATCTGTTTCATCAATGGCTTTTGCTTTACCTCCTCGGGGATTTCTTGTGAAAAATGCAAACGTATTACCTTCATTTTTTATAATCTGCCTTGCCATTGCGGCATACCCCTTAGATGATGAAGTGTGGTTTCCAATATATAAAACAGTCATATTACTTCTCCTTCGTTACTGTCCACTCCGTTCGCAGTAACTCTCTTTTTTATCTTTTTATATTCTTTATCTTAAAATGATTGACGGAATCTGTCAAACTTCTTATACTCTTTTTAAATAGAATTTTTTGTCGAATTTTGCAAATAATTCCAGACAGGAAAGGGAGTATATAATGAATCAGACCGGCAGACATTCAAAAAAACGTAAAAGAAAAATGGTAAAGAAATCGAGATACTATCGTGAACGTCAATTGCGAATTTTATATATCGGAATTGGTGCAGGCATATTACTACTTATTCTAATCTTAAGTTTTGCAGTAAAAGGATGCAGTTCTCGAAAATCAAAAGCGGCTTCTTCCAGTAAAGCAGAAAACATCAGTCAGACAGGATCACTCACTGTCACACCAGAACCAAAGATGGATCCGGTATCGTTAACACTCAGTGTTGTCGGCGACTGTACATTGGGAACTGACGAATACTTCGATTATGATACCAGCCTGAATGCATATTACGAAAATTATGGCGCGGACTATTTTATGGCAAATGTAAAAAGTATTTTTTCTAAGGATGACCTGACAATTGCAAATTTTGAAGGAACTCTTACAGAATCTACGGAACGAGAAGACAAGCAATTTGCCTTTAAGGCACCCGCTTCCTACGCAAATATACTTACAGCAGGCTCTGTAGAAGCTGTTAATACAGCAAATAATCACAGCCATGACTATGGTGAGGAAAGTTTCAATGATACATTGAAGGCTCTGGATACAGCGAATATCCTTCATTTTGGCTATGATGAGACTGCTGTTACAGAAGTAAAGGGTGTCAAAGTAGGGCTGGTAGGAATCTATGAGCTGAATGATCATCTTGGCCGGGAAGAACAGCTGAAACAGAATATTGCCAAAGTAAAACAAGATGGTGCACAGCTGATCGTTGTTATCTTTCACTGGGGAAATGAAAAAGAGGAAGTTCCGGATGAAAACCAGAAAACACTTGGACATCTGGCAATTGATGAGGGGGCAGATCTTGTCTGCGGCCATCATCCACATGTTCTGCAGGGAATCGAAGAATATAAAGGTAAGAATATCGTATACAGCCTTGGAAATTTCTGCTTTGGTGGAAATGCATATCCAAGTGATATGGACACTATAATTTTCCAGCAGACATTCACGATTGATCAGAATGGTGTAAAAGATGACAATGTGACCAATATCATTCCATGTTCCATCTCATCTGATTCTGATTATAATAACTACCAGCCAACTCCTGCTGAGGGCGAAGAAGCTACTCGAATCATGCAAAAGATCCAGAAAAGAAGTTCCTGGATCAAGGACGGTACAGTAAGTGATTCTGAAACAGCTACAGAATCAGATGAAGAATATGATGAAAATTCAGATGCATTTACAGATTCTGATGATACTGAGGATCCAGAAGCCTGATTTCAGGAATTTTGCTTACTGTATTCAGAAGCTCCTGCAGAAATTCCGTAACCAGAGGATGCGCATTTCGCTGGTCATTCATAATTGCATAGCATGTACGATACTCCGGACCGTTTTCAAGAGAAACGATCCGGCAGTTTTCGTTTTCGGCTAATTTATGTCCAAGAGTTGCCGGCATGATTGCCCAAGCATCTTTCAGATCAAGCAGCTGACGCAATAATGCCATATTATCCAGCATAACTTTGACTTCAGGATCATTTCCAAACCAGTAATCATGCCACATAAGAAAAGTATTGCTCCATGGAATATAGATCTCATCGGTGCTGTTTAACTGAGACGGGAGAATCCCATCCTGATAGGAAGCACTTTTGTGGCACACAAATACAAGCTGTTCTTCAAAAAGCGGGATTGTCTGAACCTTTTTGAAGAAATGGGGATTGGTGATCAGGCCAAGATCTGCTTCTTTATTTTCGATAGATTTATAAGAAAGATTTGACTGCATGGTGTTGATATGCAGACTACATTTAGGATGACTCTCCAGAAAATTCTCAATTACCTGTGGCATAAAATAAAAATTAAGGCTGTCTACATTTACAATTCGAAGCTGTGTGGATGGCCGCTCGAACTTAATCTTTCCGGTTTCAATCCACAGCTGTTCCCATTTTCTGGCAATTGGGACAAAACGCTGGCCCGCATCGGTAAGCTCCAGTGTACGGGATCCTTTGCGACGTATGATCAGCTCTGTCCCCAGCTCCTCTTCCAGTGCTGACAGACGATGACTTAATGCCGGCTGTGATACAAAAAGACTTTCTGCTGCTTTGGAAAGAGAAGAACTGGATGCTATGGTAAGAAACGTGTGTATATCCTGATATGTCATGTATTTTCCTCCATATGTAAAAACATAAATATAAACATAATTTATATTATATAGACAAAATATCAATTTTACAATATATATGAGCGAGATTATAATAAAAAATGACAAAATAAGAAAAGGAATGATTTTCATGGATGAAGCAACGCTGGAAAGAAGGCTGCATCTGAATATGACTCTGATTGGTGGGTTTATGGTTGGATATGGTGTTATAAATCGCCATGATATACTTGGATCTGCACAGACTGGAAATATGGTTTCGTTGGCTATGGATGCCGTAGGACATGCAGATGAGGAGTGGTTTTTCCGTATCATAGCGTTGATAATTTATGTTGCATCAGTATCGTTGACTGTGATCCTCTCTCATAAGATCTCAAAGATGAGTCAAAAAAGACTCAGTATTCTGATAGATGGAGCTGTTTTGCTGATCATTGGTTTTTATCCGGCGGAAATGAATCCATTTGTTGCTCTGTTTCCAATCTTTTTTGCTACAGCTTTTCAGTGGTGTTCATTTAAAGGAGCAGATGGTTTTGCAAGCTCCAGTATTTTTTGTAGCAACAATCTTCGTCAGTGCGTAACAGGATTTACAGAATATCTGTGCAGCAAAGATGAACAGTCTCTTCACAGAGGAATTTATTTTGGAAAAGTACTGCTCAGTTTTTATGGGGGCGTTGCCGTTTCCTTCCTGGCAACACAGATCTTGGATCTGAAGGCTTCCTGGATTGGAATTCTTCCAACTGTTTCTGCGTTTCTATTATGTAATGTAGAATATGGAAGGTGTAAAGTAAAAAAAGAGGATATCCTCAAGGCTTCTGCCTGAGAGGATATCCTCTTTTTAAATTAAGACTCAATTATCACACTTCTGCTATCAGCTGTTATATTATGCTGCATCATCTTCTGCGGTAGTATCTGTGTCTGTTTCAGTATCCGCATTTTCCTCTTCTGCTGGCTGTGAAGCGCTTTCAACCGCTGCTTTTAATACATCTTCAAGCTGAGTAGCCAGCTCATCCGGAACACCTGCTGCCTTGACATTAGCAAGGAAAGTATCCCAGTTTATTTCTGTGAGATATTCGGTCATAGCTTCATCATCTGTTGCATCGTAAGTTTTATCAAGAGATGCAAAATCCGGAATTTCAACACCTTCACCATAGGAACCTGTGATAGACAATGTTGCCAGTGCTGCACCAGATGTTGTCACTGTCAGATCCAATGTAGACGTATCTGCATCCGCATCAGATGTAAGTTTAATAACTGCACCAAATCCAGCCAGCATATCTGTTGCCGAGGTATCTGTATCATCTTCTGTGCTTTCTCCTGCTTCTGAATCGCTGCTGTCTGTTTCTGCTGCAGGGAAGGAAATATTAAAGGTTCCGTTATAATATCCTGCTTTTGCAGGTTTCGTTTCCAGATTTTCTACATTGATATCAACAGTTTCTGTACCGTTTACCGCAAGGATATAATCTCCATTCAGAAGACCATCTGCTGTTTTGCCACTTCCTGTAAACGTGAAAGAGGAATCATCCGCTGCAAGCTCAAGCAGTAATGCAGAATCTTCTCCTTCAGAAGGTGCTTTCCAGGTAAAGACAGGCGTTGTATCAGTACCATCCGTTATACCAAACTGACGACCTACGATCTTACCATCTCCGTTCACCCACACTTTGGAGGAAAATGCTTCATTCTCAGTGGATCCTTCGTCATCTCTGTTCATATCATCCAGTGCATCTGTGATTAAATTCTGGAAATCTTTGTACTGGTTTTCCTCATTTGATGCATCATCTGACCATTGGTCAAAAAGTGCCTTGATCTCTTCATCATCTTTGGCTGTTGTCAGTACTTTTTCGACAATTGTATACGCTGATTTTTCAGAAATAATACCTTCATATGCTGTGCATTCTTCGCTGATGCCATCTACAGATACACTTTCTTCTACAGAAGAACCTTCTTCAAAACTGTCAATTATAATGTTTCCATAACGATCCAGCAATGTAGAAAGTGTTTTGGAATCCGGAAGCACAGAAGTAAGATCTGAAAGTGTCGTCATATAGGTGTTTAGGAACTGTTGCGCTTCTTCTGAATTTTCTTCAGAATCTGAAGAAACAGGAGCTTTCATATAGGAATCTGACAATTCCGGAATCTGAATATATTCCATCATATTTGCAAGATCCATATATACGTTAAAATCACAAAGTTTGTTATCATTCAGAAGAACAGAAGACACGATTGCTTCGACACCATCTTTGATGGAAATATTACTGTCTAGGCTGATGCTCTGTAGCCAGGAAACATCCGTTCCACCCATAAGTGCACCAATCAGAGCACGTCCGGTATCCTCTACTTTAAGTGTCATGTTGCTTTTACTTCCGGCGGCAGATTTCTTGTAATTTTCGAGATAAGTATCCCAAGTTTCCGGAATGCCGTCTGTGAGTTTGTTAAGGGCAGCCTTTTCTGTTTCCTGATAGGAACCTGCTGCAAATGCTGTACTGCTTCCTGAGAGAATCAGGGATGCACATAAGACTGCTGCAGCTGATTTTTTTAAAATCTGTCTGGTTCGATTCATGATAAATCTCCTTCCATTTTGTGATTTATGTAGATATATAAACATATTACCATGATTCTGTCGAATATACAATCATATATCCGCTTTGTTTTCAGAAAAAGCTCCGGAAATTCCTGCTATTTCAGGAATTTCCAGAGCTTTTGTTAAAGACAGGCCACAAGCATCTCAGATGCTTTTTCCAACAGATTCTCCTTCTCTGATTCTGTAATATGATCAAAAAAACATATCTCTTCTAACGGAGGACGTTTGGGGCAACGTGGTTCACCCTGGGGATATCCGATCAACATGAGCATTTCAATACGATATCGTTCAGGGATGTTCAGAATCTTACGTATCGCAGAATCATTATAGGATTTGATTGCACATGTTCCGAGCCCTAATTCAACAGCTTTGAGCATAAGATTTTCAGCAGCCATGGAAGCATCCATCAGACAACCGTATACTTCTGAATTTTTACCACCCTTTCTGGCTGCTTTATGCATATCTGAACAAATCACAAGGATGACCGGAGGCTTGCCTGAAAGTCCAGGACTAAAGAGATCAACTTTTTCTTTGAGCTGCTGATCAGTGATGAACAGAAATCTCCACGCCTGCAGATTGCTGGCTGAAGGCGCCTGCTGAGCCGCATCAGCCAAAGTAAGCAGTAAGGATTTTTCTACAGGATCAGGACGAAAAGACCGGATGCTGTGACGGCCCATAATAGCTTCGTTTAATAACATATCTTTATTACCTTTCTGGCAGCATATGGCCGGTTATTATAAGTCTGAGCTATATTATTTTTTTCTGAGATATTCGAAATAAGCAAACATACCTTCTGCAATAACTGGGTCAGGTTCAGCAGAGCTTCTTTGTCATTTCGAATCACATATCCGGTAGTGATCAGGAGCAGGTGTTCCCTGAGCCATGGTTTGATATTAGGCTGTTCCATCATATCAAATACCTCTATCCTGCGCATGAGTCCTTCCTGACCTGCTACCAGGGAAGCAGCACCATTATTCCATATTTTTACAATATCTTTAACACGCAATTTCATTTATATATTCTCACTATTCTCCTGAAGAAACGTTATTTTAAAGTGAAATCAGACCAAAAAGTAATGGAATGATGAACATACAAAATAAAGTTGTTGTTACTACTGCCGTGGAAGCATATTCCTCATCCAGATGATACTGTTCCGCAATCATACTGGAAGTTGTCATGGATGGAGCTGCACTGATCAACATAAGAATCATACTTTCAACATTTGTGAGAAAATGATGGGAAATAAAATAAACAATCAATGGAATCACGAGTAACTTTGTAAACACAAGTACAAGGATAGATCTGTATTTAGAAATATTTGTGAGCTTCATAAATCCAAGACTGCATCCCAGATAAATCAGTCCCCAGCTGTAACAGGTGTTTCCAACAGAATCTATGGTGTTCATGATCATATCAGGAACTGGAATGTGAAAACTGGTCAGACATAATCCAAGTATGATAGAAATGAAAATCGGATTCATGATGATTTTTTTCCACGGGTTTTCTTTCTGTCCTACTCCATTCGTAAATAATGTAAATCCAAGAGTCCAGACCAAAGTAGTATCAATGACCGAACAAATCGGGATATAAACATTACCGCCCTGATCGCCGAACAGAGTCATGATCAGAGGAATCACAAGAAATCCATAATTACCGCCAACAGAACAACCACGGTGTACATTAGATGTTGTTCCGCTTAAGTGGCAGATTCTGCTTCCAAGGATACCTCCTGCTGCCATGATGAAGTACATGAGAATCTGTGCAATGACCATTCTGCCATAACGGGCCATTGTATAAAAGGTAGTCTGATTTTCCCAGATCAGCGAAATTGTCAATGCCGGCAACACAAGTCATCCCTTCAGCCCTGTGTCAGGATGTTTCTGTGAACTTTGCGTCTGACAAAATAGAAACAGATTATCTGCATAAGGATTGTCAGAATCCAGGACACAGGATATGAAATGAAAAGGAAAGAAAGGGATCTATTATGAGGAAACAATCCAAAGATCCATACGATTCGTGTTCCAACGGTACCTATGATAGACAAAATCATTGGTACGCCAGAATGTCCCATTCCACGAAGTGCACCGGGAATCAGATCCATGATTCCGCAACAGAAATACGGTACGGTTGTATAGGCAAGAATTTCAATCCCACACTGGATAACGTCCGGATCACTGGTATACAGACGCAACAATTCATTACCAAAAAAATAAGCTCCACATCCCAATGTAAAGGAAAATGTAAAGGATAGGATAATACAGTCAAGAAGCACTTTGTCCATACGTTTTGTTTTCCGTACTCCATAATTCTGACTGGTAAAGCTCATGCAGGCCTGGGTAACCGAATTCACGGACACATACAGAAATCCAAAAATATTATTTGCTGCAGTATATCCTGCCATTGCAATCGAACCAAAAGAGTTCACAGAAGATTGCAACAAAGCATTTGACAGGTTGATGACGGTACTCTGAATACCAGCCGGAATGCCCACTTGAAAAATTTGTTTCAGATAAAAGCTTTTTATCGTGAGTTTTGAGAATCTGAGCTGATAGCTTCCTTCTGAACGGTAAAGACATCGTAATACCAGAATACAGGAGATGCACTGAGAAACAATTGTTCCGATAGCAACTCCGGCTACACCCATGTTAAAAACAACGACAAGGAGCATATTCAGACCTGCATTCGCAAGACCAGATATGATCAAAAAGATCAACGGACGTTTCGTATCTCCTACTGCTCTCAGAATAGCTGCACCATAGTTATAAAGCATAAAAAATGGCATTCCCAGAAAATAAATTCGCATATAGAGTGTGGACTGGTCAATAACATTATCCGGAGTACCCATGATTTCCAATGCAAGCCGTGAAAAAAGAAGTCCTACAACTGCCATGATCATACCGCTTACGAATGCCAGGGCAATGGCTGTATGTACCGTTTCCGACATTTCTTTGTTTTTTCCCGAAGCATAAAAACGTGCAGCAAGCACATTGGCACCAAGGGATATTCCAATAAATAAGTTCGTAAAAACAGCAATCAGCGCAGTCGTTGAACCAACTGCCGCAAGTGCTTCGCTTCCTGTAAACTGACCGACGACGATGATATCCACTGCATTGAACATTAACTGCAGGATTCCAGAAAGCATCAATGGCAGGGAAAATGAAACCAGTTTGTCCATGATCGTGCCGTTGCACATATCAATTTCATATTTGTTATTTTTCAAAACTACTCCCCCTAAGTTTCTAATACTATCAATTTCCATATGCCATTATACAGGTATGAATTTTCTTTTTCAAGCCATAAGCAGAACAGACCGACAAAAAAAACCCTCACGATACAGTTTCCTGTAAAGTGAGGGTCGGTATTACTCTGTTGGGACACAAATATTAGGCTATTTTAGTTTGCCTTATAACAACATCAACTTATGCATTCTTCTCAGCGATTGCTGCCTGTGCTGCTGCAAGACGAGCGATCGGTACACGGAATGGAGAACATGAAACGTAATCCAGACCAATCTTGTGGCAGAACTCAACAGATGAAGGATCTCCACCATGCTCACCACAGATACCAACGTGAAGCTTAGGATTAACCGGCTTACCAAGTTTGATAGCTGTCTCCATTAACTTACCAACACCTGTCTGGTCAAGCTTAGCGAATGGATCGCTCTCGAAGATTTTCTTATCATAGTAAGCATTTAAGAACTTACCTGCATCATCACGGGAGAATCCGAATGTCATCTGTGTTAAATCGTTTGTACCGAAGCAGAAGAAGTCAGCCTCTGTAGCGATCTCATCAGCAGTAAGAGCTGCACGAGGGATCTCGATCATTGTACCAACCTCGTACTCAAGGTTTACACCGGCAGCAGCGATCTCAGCATCAGCGGTCTCTACTACGATATTCTTAACATACTTAAGCTCCTTAACTTCACATACAAGTGGAATCATGATCTCTGGCTTAACTGTCCAATCTGCATGCTCCTTCTGTACTTCAATCGCTGCACGGATAACAGCCTTTGTCTGCATCTTGGCAATAGAAGGATATGTAACAGCAAGACGGCATCCTCTGTGTCCCATCATTGGGTTGAACTCATGAAGTGATGCACAGATAGCCTTGATCTCTTCTACTGATTTATTCTTAGCCTTAGCAAGCTTCTCAATGTCAGCGTCCTCTGTAGGAACGAACTCATGAAGAGGTGGATCCAGGAAACGGATGGTTACCGGGCATCCCTCAAGAGCCTCATAGAGAGCCTTGAAGTCAGACTGCTGATATGGAAGAATCTTGTCAAGAGCAACTTCTCTCTCTTCCTCTGTATCAGAGCAGATCATCTCACGGAAAGCAGCAATTCTCTCTGGATCGAAGAACATATGCTCTGTACGGCAAAGTCCGATTCCCTCTGCACCAAGCTCACGAGCCTTCTTAGCATCTGCAGGAGTATCTGCATTTGTACGAACCTTAAGTCTTCTGAACTCATCAGCCCATGCCATAACACGTCCGAACTCACCAGCGATTGAAGCATCAACTGTTGGGATGATTCCAGCGTAGATGTTACCTGTTGTACCATCGATAGAAATCTCAGATCCCTCTGTGAATGTCTGTCCTGCAAGTGTGAACTTCTTGTTCTCCTCGTCCATATTGATATCACCACAACCAGATACACAGCATGTTCCCATACCACGTGCAACTACGGCTGCGTGAGATGTCATACCACCACGAACTGTAAGGATACCCTGAGCAGCCTTCATTCCTGTGATGTCCTCTGGAGATGTCTCAAGACGTAC
>ERZ857922.2630-NODE-2630-length-17757-cov-8.767484_pt1 | contig 17757 bp, 25 predicted proteins | sample MGYA00519579_ERZ857922 | MGnify/ENA primary metagenome ERZ857922 (study PRJEB31778, sample SAMEA3449375) | human gut metagenome | biome: human gut; feature: human-associated habitat; material: faeces | place: United Kingdom | collected 2010/2012 ... | reverse complement strand
TCTTTCCGAGGACATACCCAGAAGGATAATGTTTGCGGTCATTGCCGCCGTTCCCAGAAGAAGCCCCAGAGGGATCTGTATATTAAGCCCGTAAAAGGGCAGTGCGGCCACGAATATCAGCAGATCCGCCAGCATTGCCTTGGGAAGCAGGAAGCGGAGCTGCTCATTTATCATATTGCTGAAAAGTTTTATCTTCATAGCTTGTACGACGCTCCTTTGCACCGCTTCGTAAAGACACTGCTATACACAATAATATTACAACAATCCTCAGCCAAATTTGCAATTTTTTTGCCGATTAAGTGGAAACTTTTTCTTAACACTTCCTTTATAGCTAAAAAACTTATTAAATCTGACCACGCAGCACCGCCGCAAAAGGCTTGTAATAGTCAAAAACGACGAATTTACGTTGTTGACGAAAATATTGCTTGACATTTGTGCATTTTTATGATATTATAATCAAGCTGTGTACAGCGGGGCGTAACTCAGTTTGGTAGAGTGCTTGCTTTGGGAGCAAGATGCCGCAGGTTCAAGTCCTGTCGCCCCGACCATTGACGCCCGTATGGCGTTTATATAAAATGCCGTGCCGTGTGCACGGGTTTTGTATCCTGATGAGGAAGCTCATCGGATTTAAAATAAGCATTGGCGCTAAGGTCAATGCGGTTTGAGGAAGAGTTCCCGAGCGGCCAAAGGGGGCAGACTGTAAATCTGTTGCTTCGGCTTCGGTGGTTCGAATCCACCCTCTTCCACCAGTAAAAATTGCCTTGCAGGATTTCCTGCAAGGCTTTTTTATGCCGTGACGCATTTGTATGGGTTAAATATAAAAATGTTAATCTGTTCAAATTTATCTGGCACTATGACCATATCAGTTTAAGTTATTTTGTACGCAGTATATTGAAATTATTGCAGAGTATGTTCAATTTGCAGGATATCAGGAAAAGAAATTCAAAAAGGACATACTGAAAGGAAAGATTATTATGGTAAGAAACGATCTGCGCAACATCGCCATCATCGCCCACGTTGACCACGGCAAGACCACCCTCGTTGATGAAATGCTCAAGCAGGGCGGCGCATTCAGAGAAAATCAGGAAGTTGAAGACAGAGTAATGGATTCCAACGACATCGAGCGTGAAAGAGGAATCACAATTCTCGCAAAGAATACCTCCGTTAAGTATAACGGCGTTAAGATCAATATCATAGACACCCCGGGCCATGCCGATTTCGGCGGCGAGGTAGAGCGTGTGCTCAAAATGGTTGACGGCGTTCTCCTGCTGGTAGATGCAGCCGAAGGCCCCATGCCTCAGACCCGTTTCGTGCTTTCCAAGGCACTTGAGCTTGGCCATAAAATAATCATCGTCGTAAATAAGATCGACCGTCCCGACGCACGTCTCGACGAGATCGGCGACGAGGTGCTGGAGCTTCTCCTTGACCTGGACGCAAGCGACGAGCAGCTCGAAAGCCCTATCCTCTTCTGCTCAGGCCGTGCAGGCACCTGCTCCCTCAGCCAGTATGAGGCAGGCACAGACCTGAAGCCCCTTTTCGATACTATCCTCGACTATATCCCCGCACCCGAGGGCGACGAGAACGGCCCCATGCAGATGCTCATCTCCTCTATCGACTATAACGATTATGTGGGCAGAACAGGTATCGGCCGTGTTGAAAGAGGCGTTATCAAGGTAAATCAGCCCGTTATCGTCGGCGATTACCACGAAACAAAGAAGCCTTATAACAGCAAGATCGTTACCATAAGCCAGATCGAGGGTCTGGGCAAGGCAAATGTTGACGAGGCAAAGGTGGGCGATATCGTATGGATATCCGGTATCGAGAACATCACCATCGGCGATACACTCTGCGCAGCAGATAACTACGAGCCCCTGCCTTTCGTAAAAATTTCCGAGCCTACCGTTGAGATGACCTTCTCCGTAAACGACAGCCCCTTTGCAGGAAGAGAGGGCAAGTTCGTTACCTCCCGTCAGCTCCGTGAAAGACTGTTCAAGGAAGTCCTCCGTGACGTTTCCCTCCGTGTCTCCGAGACCGAGAGCACAGACGCTTTCAGAGTATGCGGCAGAGGTGAGATGCACCTTTCTATCCTTATCGAAAATATGCGCCGTGAGGGCTATGAGCTGGGCGTTTCCACTCCTAAGGTACTGATGAAGGAGATCGACGGCGTCCTCTGCGAGCCTATGGAGCGCCTTGTAATCGACGTTCCCGAGGACTGCACAGGCCCCGTAATGGAAAAGATGGGCACAAGAAAGGGCGAGCTTCAGTCCATGCACCCCCAGGGCAGCCGTATGAGACTTGAATTTATAATCCCAGCAAGAGGACTTTTCGGATACAAGAGCGAATTTCTCACCGATACCAGGGGCGAGGGCGTAATGAGCAGCATCTTCGAGAACTATCAGCCATATAAGGGCGATATCCCCAGAAGAAATACTGGCTCCCTTATCTCCTTTGAAACAGGCGAGGCAGTTACCTACGGTCTGTACAACGCACAGGAGAGAGGTTCCCTGTTTATCGGCGCAGGCACACCCGTTTACGAGGGAATGGTAGTAGGCGCATCTCCAAAGGTGGAGGATCTTGTAGTTAACGTCTGCAAGAAGAAGCACCTGACCAATACCCGTGCCAGCGGCTCCGATGATGCACTGAGACTTGTACCTCCCAGAAGACTTTCCCTTGAGGACAGCCTTGAGTTCATCGCAGATGATGAGCTGCTGGAGGTAACACCCAAGTCCATACGTATCAGAAAGCGTATCCTTGATAACGCCCTGAGAGCAAAGACCAAGGCAAAGGAAAAGTAATCGTATAAATAAGCCAAGGGCTGTTGCAGCAATGCAGCAGCCCTTTTGATTTTGATATTCAGAGATAAAACGAGCATGGCTCATAAAAAAACCGCTGTCCCCCAATATATCTCTACGGTTCGTTTATTGATTCCCCCTCCAAAAGCGGTATGATAATATAAGAAAGGAGCTGATCGTATGAATTGCGCCGATGTAGGCAACCTTATAAGAAAACTGCGCACCGATCTGAATATGACCCAGAAACAACCCGCTGATAAGCTGGGGGTCAGCGACAAGGCAGTCTCAAAATGGGAGAGAGGTCTGGGCTGCCCCATGACCAAGGACGACTACATCTCATTTGCCGTGTTCGTCACAGGCGACCGAATGAATTTCGTCAAGCTCTACCCCGAGTGGGATCTGCATTTCAGGATACCCCGAAGCCACGGCACACTTATGTGGTACGGCGAAAAATGCGGTCTGCTTTACCAGCTCATATGAGGTAAAATATGAAAGGACAGCCTGTTTTCACACCCATAGACATATCAGCCCCGAATATCGGTGGGACACTGTCCTCTGCATCTCATTTCCTTTTGACAAAAAGCCCCTCTGGCATAAACCAAGCATCTCCACCAAACGACGCATTGAAGCCGCTTGACGGCACTATACAAACAAAAAAGCGGCTCGGATATCCGAACCGCTTTTGCCTTGTAAGCACAAAAAAACACCGCTCAGAATCTGAACGGTGTTTGGTGCGAGAGATGGGACTTGAACCCACACACAAACACTTTGGCATTTTATTTGAATTTTTTCAAATGACGAATTATAGCCATTTGTCAGCTGTTTATGTTCTACATAGAATAAACGCAATTCAGAATTAAATGGAAAAAGTGCGGGCAAAATTGCGGGCTTTGGTTATACTGCATCTGTCTTTTTATCATCGTTATCTATAATATCATTGAAGAGATTTTCAATGTTTTGAGCTGCAAGCTTAAGCTCACCATTGACTGTGTGACCATATACTCCGAGAGTATCCATATCTGCCGAATGTCCGACAATGGTTTGCAGCGTTCCGAGGTTAAGCTCTTTAGCTATGGAAACAAAGGTATGCCTCAGCTCGTAAGGAGATATTGGGGTGATGCCATTATACTCACAAAAGCGTTTGAGCCGTCTTGCATAATACTCTTCTCTGGGAGGCTTTCCGTCAGCTCCGCAAAATACCCACGGCGTTTTGATAAATTCCGATTTCAGATAATCCAACTGCTGTTGTAACACCTTTACCGCCATGGGAGATAATTCAAAGCTTCTGCGTGCATTATCATTTTTTCCCGATGTGATTTCTCCGTATATGTTTACGGATCGCTGTATGTGGATCGTGCTGCGAAATATATCGGACTGCTGTAATCCTAAAATTTCCCCGGGCCTGAGCCCGGTAAGGACCTCGAAACGCCATGCGTTTACAAATGGCTCATTTACCTCCTTGTTATACGATAACGTAGTGTTGCAGCTGAACAGCTTGCGAATATCATCTGGCTGGAGAATAGACTTTTGGGAGGCTGATGCTCTCCGTGGAATAATCAAATCTTCACACATCAACGTTGTGGATTTCGATTTTCGGCAGAATTTAATGAAATTTTGTTCGCAGGCACGTATATTGCACAACGACTTCTTGGAAAGCCCGTGAGCAAATGCTTTATTTAAGACCGTCTGTAAATGCTGCTCATTAAGATCTTCCATTCTGACATTTCCTATATACTGCACTATGTAATTTCTCATGTGGCTGTCGTACTGGTGCCAATGGCTCTTTGATGTAGTGCATTTCAGGTTATCAATGTACAGTTCTGCCATATCCTTGACCTTTTTCCTGCTGTCGATAATTCCGTCGTCAAGCCAGGCATCGGCTTTTTCGTGGCACTCTCTTTTGCCGTTTCGGCCCGGGATGGAGCTGTAAAAGGTCTTGCGTATGCCGTTCTTTTGCACGTCTATGCGCCAGCGGTTCCGCTTTTCTTCCCAATACGCTGATGATGTTCTTTTCATAACCTTATCCTCCTTAAAAATGCAGTTGACTGCAAAGCCGTCCCCCAAAAAACTGCAATGGGAGCGGCTTGACTTTTGTGGAAGGATATGTTAAAATACAGTTGATGTGGAGTGTATTTTAACATATCCATCTCCCCTGCTTGGTGCGCCAACACCAAGCGGGGGATTTTTTTATCCATTATTCTTATTCTTCCCGTAAAAGATCCTGCCAGCCTCAAGGTTCTTGCGATACCAGCAGCAGCGGGCGTAAAAGTTGTTTGAATGCAGGCATTTCAGCGCATCGGAGCAGGCAACGTATTTGCTGCAGCAGCCAAATCGGTCTGATGGTTCATAGCGCTGTAAGGAATACTCCAGTATAGCGGTCAGATACGGAATAACGCTTGCACTGTTTATGTCAAACTGATGGTAAAAGGTCTTTTTGGAAGTGGTTTCACCAGTCTCTTTATCAGTGACCTTTGAAGTTAGTATCTTCTCAACCGCATCATCAGGCTTGGCAATATGCTCTTTGCGCTGAAACAGATATTCTATCCTTATATTATTCTTAGTCCTCGTTATTTTAAAGCACCTGTCGCTCTTGGTTTTTGTTCCGCTGGCTTCAAGCTCCAAAGGTTCAAGTATCCATACGGAATAACTGTCTTTCAGCTCTTCTATTGACAGGTACTTTTCATCAACATTATTTCTAAGGCATACTGTGTGGATTATTTCCTTTAAATCATCAATAATATTTTCGGATAATACTTTTTGATATTGTTCAGTTATATTGAAAGTAAGCTGCTCTAACCCATCATTTGATTTTGATATAAAATCATCTTCTTTTATGATGATAATGTGAGCGCCCTTTTGGTTGTAGTCTTCTGCTTTCAAAAGTTTTGTTCCCTTATTATCCTTCCAATCATCACTTCCGAGACTTCCTATAACAAGATAATCCAGCTTCTTCACCACATTTTTTTGAACCAATGCGCCATTAACAAAAAGAATATTTTCTAACTGGTTCCTACTGCCACATGAAAAATCTCCAGTAAGACAAATTGTTTTGCCAGATACATCATATTTAAACTGGATATCACTAAATTCGGAAGAAAAAGTTTTACTATTTATGTTGCTTTTGGGCTGAGTAAGGACAGTACCGTTCAAGGATTTTAATTCTTGATATAATTTATGCGTTGCTATGCAATCGCTTTCTGCTCGATGAGCATTATTAAGCTCTATTCCAAAATATTCAGCAAGAGTTATAAGTTTGTAATTTCGAGCATTAGGAACATATTGCTTTGATAAACGGTATGTATCTATATAATGATTTTTAAGTGTGCTTCCTGTAAGTTGCTTATATAAATTAGATATTATAATATAATCGAATGAAGCTATATTATGCCCTATCAAAATATCGTCACCAATAAAGCTTATAAAGTTGTTGAATATATCTTCCAGTTTTGGTGCATTTCTGACCATTTCATCTGTAATCTTATTTACACGGGTTGCTTCTGACGGGATATGACATTCTGGGTTTATTAAAGTAGTAAATTTTTGAATTATATCATTATTTCTTACTTTTATAGCTGTCAGTTCAATAATCTTACAATTATTTACGTTTACTCCAGTGGTTTCAAGATCAAAGACAGTATAATCAGAAATTCCTTCTGGCTGTATATCAGTAGTAATATTTTCAATAATCGGAGCAAAAGAATATTCATCAGGGTGTAAATTATACTGATAAACTGCAATAATTAGGTCTGTGATACTTGATATATCTTCTACGTTATTCAGTTTGATTTTCCAATGTCTGCGATTACGGTTTATCTCGTCTTTAAACCTGTAATCTTCTGTCAGCGCTTTGGAAACGGAAGTATCTAAGCTTACCCACGTTGATACTGTACCAGCTTTTATTCGGCAGAAATCTGTATAAAAGTCGCTATTATAATGAGGGCAATTTAACGTAAGGTAATCAGATGAACGGCGTTCAATCCTTATTGTATCAAATGATAAATTATCTTTTTCAAAAGCAGCTCTTATAATTGCAATAGCTCGTTGCTCGAAACAATTAAGATCAGCTTCATTAGTAATTTCAAACATATTTGCACTTCCTTTTTGATAATTGTGATTATGAGTAAAAATATGCTTATTATATTATTTTATCAAAATACTCCCAAAAAGCGAGCTTTATATACTTAACATCGACGTCAAAGTATTCGCAAAGCTGCCATACCTCAGTCTCACCGCTTTTCATCGCTTTTATCAATTCCTGCTTGGGAATAAGGTAATGTATCGCTTCGGCATTTGCACGATGCTCCTGCTTCTCAATAATGTCAAAAGGTGAATACGGGTTATAAAATGCACCCTTCATGCAATGCCCTATATCGTGAGCAAGATACTGCTTTTCCTCACGCTCACTCTTCATTGATTTTGAATCAATACCTATGTAGCACTCTCCCTGCGGTGACAGCATGGAAATTGCCTTGCATTGTGGGCTGATAGTTTCTACCACCTTTATGTCATTATCCTTTGCAAACTGGTAGAGATCAATCAGATTCATTGGCTTCGAGTTCTGCGATTTGTCTTGCAAAGTCGTCAACCTCCTTGAACTTCTCAGGTGTAAATCCTTCTTCTCCTGTTCCTGCGGCTATATTCTGCTTGTAAGCGGATATATCAATTTTTCTGCGTGCAGGCTCTATTTCAAGGAGCTTATCAACAGCTCCCTGCATTTCAGGCTTGTCACGGTAGGCTGTAATTACTTTATTCTCATGATCAGTAACCGATATTTTGAGTAAAGCATTACTTTTAGTTTTCAGATCATACTGATTTAGCTCTTCAACTGTAATCCCAAGAGCACCGCAAATCTTTATAAGATTATCTATACTCGCCTTGTTGCTGTCACGTGAGATCAGACTGTATATAGTCTGAGCGGACAGTCCTGTTTGTGCAGCTATGTCTGTTGCTTTCAGCCCTCTGTCCTCCAGTATTTGTTTTAGCTTTGCTCCGATTGCCATAATTGACGCCTCCTATTAAATTATCATAAGTATATCACCAAAGAAAACAAAAGTCAACAAATTTATGCAAATGCGTATAATTTCATTGTCACAAACAAAGAACTGCATAATTTTTTGTGCATAGCGACAAAGTTATTCAAATGCGTAATAAATTACAGAAAAACTATTGACTTTTATGCAGTTGAATAATATAATTAAATCATAAATTATGCGTTTGCATAATAAAGCTATTCAAATGAAAGGAGAAAAGCATATGGAATACAGCAATCTTATAGGCGAGATCGCAAAGGCACATATTAACTATGTTGACATTGCAAAGAGGCTCGGGATAACACGGGATACCCTCAGAGCAAAGATTACAGGAAAAAGCTCGTTTACCGTAGAGGAAGCTTTCACAATAAAGAATGAGTTCTTCCCCAACTGTCAGTTTGAGCAGCTTTTTGCTCGGTCGGCATAATACCAAGTATATCAGGACAGATAAAGATGAACGGAGGCGGAGCGATGGAAGGAAACATTTTAAACGCAAAAATTACATCCGCATCTTTCGGATATTGCGAACACGGCATTTTGACTTTTGAAATCCATCTTAAAGCATCAGACGGCAATCACTATATGTTCGGCGGATATGTTTTAGATGAACCTATCCGCAAAAATGGCAAGTACTATCGTATTCCTACGCAAAAAGGGTTTGAGTGCTTGACCGAAACAATGAAGACTATTGGTGCTGATCACTGGGATGAGCTGGAGGGCAAATGTGTGCGAATCAAGGTGAAGGATACACGGAATTTTATCAGTATATCGGTCATTGGAAATCTCTTAGAGGATAAATGGTTTGATATAGATGCCTTTTGGAAGGCGTGAATGTTCTGAAAAGGAGCGATAGAAATGAAAAACAAATATGAAGCACTAAGGTCACTGCTCAGGGAGCGGTACATGAAGGTGGAAGAGATGGCAGCAGGTATAGGACGTTCGGTAAGTTATGTATCACAGAGAATGAGCGGAGTCCGCCAGTGGGAGTTATCGGACATATACGCCATAATGGAGCTGTTGGAGATACCCGCATATCAGATGCCTGCGTATTTTACCAAAAATGGCGAGCGTGCCAATCCCACCCTCGTCCGTCCGCCGCTTACAGATAAGCAGGCTGAGGTTATAGCTGCATATGATAGTGCCGAAAAATTGCAGTCAGCAGTGGATATTCTTTTGGGTATAGGCGATAAGCCTATCCACAGGAGAAATTCGGAACCCTCAATATGCAGAATATAAGGAGATCAGACCATGAAAACATACATAGTATTCGTTCATATGAAGCTGACCAGCGGACAGGAGAACAGCATATATAAGGTATCCGCCGCATCGGAGGAGTCCGCAGTGGCAAAGGCCAAGGGCAGGATATTTTCCGAGAATGATGCAAGCGAACTGGTGGAAGTTGCCATCACTGACGTTTGCAGGGGGTGATGACATGAGTGCTCTCAGTGACTTCTATATCAGCGTAGCAAACGCCTCCACAGATAATGAGGTATCACAGGCTATAGAGACATTTATCCAGACCGTCGCACAGAATACTGCCTCGCAGAACCCGATCACATCGGAAACAGCTCCGCTGTATGCAGCTGCGTATCATGTGCTTTATGAAAGCGTCTATAGAATGCTTTCCGATGAGGACAAAAAGGCAGTGGACAATCTTGTGGCACGGGCTGTTATTGAAACCCAATGCGTCAGCTTTGGAAAGCCTGTTGACTTAGGAGGCACATATGGCGAAGAAAAAGAAAAGAGGTAAGAAAAATGCTGACAAAGCGTGAGCTGGCGGTGCTCCTGCTCCTTACACAGTGCCGAAAGGTGCTTATAATCATGCCGACAAACGACCGGGCAAAAGATATGCAGGAATTTCTCAGAGCACAGATAAGGGCTGAGTATCCTACATTTTGCAACAGCTACACAGTGACCGGTATGGTAGTACATATCCGTGGTCACGAAAACGTGACAGTTGCGACCCCTGAGGACTGGCGGACATATAACAAATGCGTATTCAACGGCATTGTCCTTGTCGATGACGCTATGTCTCCCGATGACTATGTGCCGCTTCCATATATCACCGAAAGTCCTGAGAAGCTGCATAAGTATCTTGGGGATCGGATCATATGATACAGCCTCAGAAGTTTGGCAATATCGTATTTATCAATCCTGCAAACGGGCTTTTCCTTGTCACACGTGACGGAGAGATCTTATTGCAGACGGATAATCCCCGGGCGGCAGTAGTCTTTTTGGCAGGTCTGTTCGAGAGCAAAATTATAAACCACTTCAAGCCTCTGCTTGCGGCGGAGGGATACGATGAAAAGGGGGAGAGGGCCAATGACAACGGACGAGTATAAAAAGATAATTTCCGCATCGGTTAGTGAGGAAGCAGAGCAGATACATCTCATGCAGTGGTGTACATGGGCACAAAGCAAGTACCCTGAGCTGGAAGCGATTTATCATGTACCCAATGAGGGCAAGCGTTCAGCTGTTACAGGCGGCAAGCTCAGGCAGATGGGGCTTCGCTCAGGCGTTCCCGATATATGCCTTCCGGTACCAAGCGGCGAGTACATAGGACTGTATATAGAGCTTAAAAAGGTTGGCGGCAGGCTGACGGATAATCAGGCGGTATGGCTTGAAATGCTGGAGCGTTACGGCCACTGCGTTGCGGTCTGCTATGGTGCGGAGGACGCAGAAACGGTCATAACAGCATACCTGGAGCAGGACATCGGCACGCTGGACAGGCATACCCTTAAACGATCCCGAGGAGACTTTAAGGAGTTGAAAAAGAGGCGCAGGTCATCAAGCAAAGCGCTGTATGAAAAGGCGATATGTATTGCAATGGCTGTTTTGCAGTCAGCTGCAACAGTGGCAGATATTGTCATAAACGGCGCTATAACAGGACGCTCACTGGTTATCGTCCTTGCGCTATCAATAGCGGCGCTGTTCACTATGGTTCGGGAGATCGGGCGTGGATAAAAACGACAGACACCTCAGAATATTTACTGACGGCAAGGCTACATTTGGATATCAGCTTAATGTCGGAAATACGGTGCTTGATGCGCTGTATGAATACTACATATATGCAAATAAAATCTATCGTCCCATGGGAGATGCCGCAAGGATAAAGTGGGAACGGGAGCTGTGGAAATATCTCCAAAAGGTTTATTACAGCTGCTACAAGACGCATCTTCCCGATTATCCCAATCCTGATGGTGCATCACTTAAGGATCTGGTAGTGGGCTGGCAGTATGAGCAGCTTTTTGACATCATCAACTATCGGCTCAATATTGCAAAGGCAATAGAAAAACTGTATAAAGAAAAAAATCTCCCGCAGGCGGTCAAAACACCTGAGGGAGCGGAAAAATAAAATGTTTATGGTCTGAGTATAGCACATATTCAGAAGAAAGTCAAGGTGTAATATGAGTTACGAAATTTTCAGCGGTAAGGCGTTGGAAAAGCTTGGTGAAAAAATCAAATCATCGAGCAGCAAAATAAAAATCATGAAGGACCCGGTATGCGAGGCACTTAAGTCGTTTTGCAGGCAGTCTGAGGAATTTGCACAGGCTGTAGTACAGGGCGGAAGCTTCGAGGAGTGCATGAAGGCGGTCGAAAAGGGAGCAGGCTCGGCACTGTCTGATCTTGATGCCTACAAAAAGGCTGTAAAATTCTATTTTCCTACAGCAACGATATCCTTTTCCATGACTATAAACACTGAAGGCAATAATGCTCTTTCGGAAGCTTCCTCGGGAACCTCCGCAGAAAAATCGGAAGAAAAGTCAAGTGTGAATATGTCACTTGATGACCTTCTCGGGCTGTGAGGTGAGAGTATGAAAAAGGATAATGCCAAATTGGCGGAGCTCTGGCGGCAATTTCCCTGTCTGCTAAGCAGGGAAGCCGAGGACCAGATCGTATATGATGCGCTGCCGCAATTCCTGTTCTACCAAAAGAAGCGTGGCAAAGCATGGTGCTATTGCACTGCCTGCCGCCGCAGCGATGTGTTCCAAAAAGATGTGTATGCTGACGGAATACGGACAGGCGGCAGTTATGTTCCGGAACGCCTTAAACACAATGATGTCGGCACCTGCCCGATGTGCGGTCATAAAGTAACATACAAATGCGAGGGCAGAGGACATAAGTACCTTAAGGCGTGGGGAAATTACGCTGTATTCACTGCAAAAGACAATGTACTGTATATAAATGCCGTAAAAGTCATAGTATCATGGTCGCACATTGAAGAACCGTATATCGACTATGAGTACCACAGGCGATATATATTTTCCGAATACGGTTCGGAGGAAATGCGCTGGACATGGCAGAGCGGGGGCTTCACGGCGATGAAAGCAATAAACGAGCCTGTATTCGGAATGTACAATATGGGCATAGACAGCATGGAATATACCCATTCATACACCTGCATCAACGATGATGCAATAGGTGACACATTCCTCAGATACGTGCCATATTACGATTATTGTCAATCGGCGGACGTTATTCAGCCGGTAAAATTTATTGAACTATGTGCGAAAAATCCCGCACTATGCGAACAGCTGTGGAAATGTGGATTTTCAAAGGTAGTAACAGATATGGCAGTCGGTAAATCCGTCTTTTCCAAAATGATAAATTGGAAATGCACAGAGATAAAAAAGGCGCTGGGCTTTGATGCCAAGGAAATGAAAGAATTTCATGACAATGGCTGTTACTATTCCCTTCGGCAGATATACGGATATATGCTGCTGAAAAAAATAAAAGGCATAAACGGCTTCGATGAGCGCATGAACATTCTCAAAGCCGACGGAATAAGTCTTATTGAAGAAGAGATCAAGCTTTCCCGTCAAATGAGGGCGTCGTTTGTAAAGGTCAGAAACTATATCTATAAGCACTGTAAATCTGACAGATACGGAGGGGCGCTGGAATGGGGCGACTGCAACAGAATGATGGATACGCTCGGATATCCCAAGGAAAGCGTTCTGAGATTTCCCAAAAGTCTTAGAAAGCTGCATGACCGTCTCGTAAGCGAGACCAATGCGGCGGAAGAACGTATAAGAAAGGCTCAGGACGTCCCCAATGACCTTAAAATCAAGGCACAGGAGGAAGAACTGTCAAAGCTCATCTACAGCAATCTGCTGTATGAAATAGTATTGCCTAAGGATATGCAGGATATCAGAGATGAGGGCAAAGTCCTTGACCATTGTGTGGCATCATACGCCGAGCGCCATGCCAGAGGCGCTACACACATATTTTTTATTCGTAAGCGCTGGAACCCTGAGGAACGGTGGTACACCATCGAGGTATCGGCGGAAGGATATATAAGGCAGTGTTACGGATACAAGGATAACAGAACGGTCAAGAAGCCCGACAGCATCAAGCAGTTTGAAAAAGAGTATCGGCTGTTTCTGGATCATGTATTCAATAGGCTGAGTGACAAAGAGTATGAAAAAGAGGCAATGAAGCTTGCCGATAACGGAGGTAACGAAAATGGAAGAAACAACAATAATCAGCTCACAGCATAATGAGTGCCTGGACTGGGGCCTTGAGCAGATAGAGCAGTCCATTGTGGCACATTCGTATGATATGGCCCGCTCCATGCTCGAGATCGGCAAGGCTCTCAAAGCCATTGCAGACGGGAAAAAATACACCGAAAAAGGATATTCAAGCTTTAAAGAATATATGGAAGACGCATCGGCGCATACATTTCCTTTCAGCTATTCTCAGGCACGCAAGCATATCAGAGTGTACGAAAGATTTGGAGGTCGCCTCTCTGAGCTCAACTGTGCCAAAATCGAAGTGCTGGATATTCTCAGGGATATCCCGGAAGAGGATTTTGAAAAGCTCAACGACAGCGGAGAGCTTAATTCGCTGAGTAAAAGAGAAGCCGAGGAGCTGAAAGCCAAGCTTGAAGCAGCCAATGAGCAGATATGTCTATTGACTGCCAAAAATGATAAGATAGCTGCCGAAAAAGAAAAAATTACAGCCGACTGCAACAGCTTCAAGGCTGAACGTGATGAATACTACGAGCAAATGAAGGGACTTGAAAGCCGACCTGTGGAAACAGTCATTGCAGAGCCTTCCGAGGAACTTCTGAGGTCAATCCGAGAAGAGGCTGCCAAGGAAGCCGAAAAGAACATGGTTTCTGCAAAGTCTGAATATGAGAAAGCAATTAAGGAGCTTAAGAAAGAAAAGAAAGCGGCTGAAAGCAGGGTCAAGGAGATAGAAGAAGCTCATAAAAAGGAGCTTGATGATATGTCCGCATCGTTGGGAGCGGACAAGGCAGCCACTGATGAACGAATAAAAGAGCTTGAACGCAAATTGCAGTCGGCTGAAAAACCTGCCGATGCAGAACTTATAGAATTTAAATTCTATTTTTCAGAGACCCAGGAGAGCCTTAAAAAAATGATATCGGCACTGAATAATGTGTCAGATCCTGAAAAAAAACAAAAATTCAAGGGAGCGGCAGTCAAATTCGTCTCAGCAATTTTATCGGATTTGGAGGGCTGACAATGGCAGAAAAAGTGTACGTAAGTCTTGATGCTGCTTATGACATAGGCACGCTTGAAGATTGGTATATCAGTTCAGTTTCGCAGGACGATGCTCCAGTATGGACAGAAGAACATCTTGAAGAATTGCTTAACGATTTTTATGTTATCCCTAAAGATACACCTACCGTTGATGTCGCACCCGTGAAACACGGTCATTGGATTTTAACCAAACGGACAAAATTAGTTCCGACAGATAAGGTCGGAATCAAAGAAAGCTTTGCAAGCTCTCCTATAAACGGTACTTTTGTTGATGAAAACAATATCAACAAAAAAGCAATGATTATGAAGAAGCGAATAACAATAATAAAACCTAAATGCTCTGAATGTGGGTATTACGGATATGACGAGGACGATATAACGCCGTATTGCCCCAACTGTGGGGCGAAAATGAACGGAGGTGATTAAAATGCGTGAAATTGAAGAGCAGACTAAGGAAGATGCGGACGAGGAATTTGAGCAGACCCGCATTGATGAAGGCTGAATATAAAGGCAATTGTAATAGTATATGACCGCACATACCACCTTATGTGCGGTTAAAAAATCACGGCATGAGCCGTTTTGAGCCCTCGGTTAAATATTAACATCACAGCCATTTTGAAATGAGGTGTAACGATTGGCAACAATGGCAGGCATTGCGGAACGATATCGTAAGGTAAAGGATTTCGGAGACTGGAAAGAGATTGAAAACTACATCGTTGCACCAAACCTGGGCAATACGTCCTCACGGGCACCGAGGGAAAAGCCTACAAAGGAAGCTGTACGCAAGGTCAATCAGCGCAAGGCGGTTGAGAGGTGTGAAGACAAGCTGCGTGCAAACTTCAAGCCATATGATAAATTCACAACATTGACCTTTGCCGAAAATCCCGACAGCAAGCAGAAAGCAGCAAGGGCATACGATGCTTTCATGAAACGTCTGCGCAGAAGATGCGACAAGCTGGGCATTGAGGTAAGGTTCTGCAAGACCATTGAGCAGGGGGAGCGCACAGGACGTTGGCACATACACGCAGTGATAAATGACGAAGTGCCATACGAGCTTATCCGTGACTGTTGGGCAAAATGCGGAAATATTTTTGTTAAATCCCTGTGGGGAGATGGCAGTGGATTTGCCAACGTACATAATCTTGCGGAATACTTTGTGGGAGTAAACAAAAAGGACAAGCGGCTTGACGAAAAAATCAAGTCAGAACGCACTTACAGTTTTTCTTCCAACTGTGTTGAGCCTGTTATCACTTATGAGCCTATGAGTGCAAAATGGCTTGATGTTCCTCGTGTGCCTCATGGCTGGGCTCTTGTGCCTGCGTCCCTTGCGGAATATGTGGACGCATACGGGTTAAAACACCAGAAATATATCATCACACGCCTTCCCGATGACGATATACCCAAGCCTGCAAGAGGTTATCGTGGACGTTTATCGGAAGCAGATACAAAGCAGGCGTGGGAGCTGGAGCAGTCGGGAGCATCAAGAAAGGAGACTGCAAAGCGATTTAATGTCTGTGAACGCACACTGACACGGAGCTATGAGCATTATGCTTTAGGCTCGCCTTTGAGGAAAAAAAGAGAATAGGAGGAAATACAATGACGAAATTTCAAGCCAATCAGTATAAATACGCTCATCAAGCGGTTTTGGTCAGTATTCAACCCAAATGGTGTGCACTGATAACAAGGGGGGATAAGACGATTGAAATACGAAAAACAAAGCCAAAGATGGAACCACCATTCAAGTGTTATATTTATTGCTCCAAATCCCCAAAGGGTTGGTTTTGGATGACAAGCCCGAATGTGCGCAGGGACGGAACTGTTATCGGGGAATTTGTATGCAGCAATATAGAAGAATTGAAAAGCAATATGTTATTTAATGCGCCTGAGTTATATTCACAATCCTGTATGACAAGGGGGGAATTTTTCAGTTATGCAGATAAAAAAACAGTTTATCTTTGGCATATATCAAGGCTGAGAGTTTATTCTACACCCAAATTGCTGAATGAGTTTTGTGTTCAACGTGCGCCTCAAAGCTGGCAATATATTACCGATTCCTGGAGGGTTAAGAGAGTAGAACAGTCAGAAACAGGCGTGTAAGGGAGGCGGTCACAATGTCCAAATGCAATACCTGTGTTTATCGCTTCCGTGACGAACATCGAACAGCCTGCGGGTATATCCTAAGCACCGGAGCGCCGAGGGGCTGCACTGTGGAGGAATGCGATAAATACAAACGTGGCAGATCATACGCAAAGAAAGCCGCACTTGCGGCTGTATCAATAAAGGGAAGGAGAGTAAAATGATAGAGATCGACTGGAAAGCAGAAGCTGTGAAAGAGCTGAGAAACTACAAATTCAACGTGCAGGGTGTAAAGAACCTGCGGGAGCGGATAGAGATACTTGACGTTCAGCTTGAGGGCATTCGTTCTCCCGGAAGCACCGAGGGAGCAGGGAGCGGACGTGAGCGTGATGAGACCTACTGCGACGTTATCACTAAGCGGGACAATATGCGCAGGAGGCTTGATATCATCGAGCGTGAGATACAGCTCATAGATAAAGCGTTGTCAGCACTCAGCCAGCCTGAGCGAGATGCTCTTGTTATCAGGTACATAAACAGCGAATATAACAGCATAGGGCATATCTGTTCGAAGCTTCACGTTGAGCGCACAAAAGCCTACAGTATCTGCGCAGGAGCATTGCAGCATTTTTCGGCTGCTCTTTTTGGCTTGTCAACCGAAAAATAAGGGAGCGGAAGTCCTGCGGAAAATCTGCGGACAAATTGCGGACAAATTGCGTACTCCAAACGCCGTTTTTTGTGCTATGCTATTATCATAGCAAAGTGTAAAGGGGGCATAATATGCGCAGGTCGTGCGTCTATTGCGGGCGTATTCACCCAAAGGGGTATATATGTCCGTTAAAGCCTGTGCGGCGCAAAGGACGTTCAAATGCGGACAGGTTCCGAAGCACTTCTGTGTGGCAGAAAAAGCGTGAGCATATAGCCGCAAGAGACCGCAATATATGCCGTGTATGTCTCAAAAACGGCATATATTCGCATGATATCCAGGTGCATCATATCACACCGCTTGCAGTCGATTACAGCAAACGGCTGGACGATGATAACCTTATCAGTCTTTGTCCGCTGCACCACGAAGCCGCAGAAAAGGGCGATATTTCAGCAGATATGCTGCGGACCCTGGCAGCTTCTCCCATATTCGGCTGATATCCCCCGGACCGTGTGCTTTAGTCAAATAAAGTCTTTTTAGACCAACGCCTGCCCTCTGTACACAAAAAATCTGTAAAATGAAATTTTTTGACAGGGAGTGAGGAAATGGCAAGACCTTGCAAGTCGGCTGGCCTGCTGACAGAATGTTCGCAGACCAAAGCGGAAATTGCAGCACGGCAGGAAAAGGAAACCCAGCTCAGGGGCAAAAGCAAA
>ERZ857922.2629-NODE-2629-length-17757-cov-16.704666_pt1 | contig 17757 bp, 23 predicted proteins | sample MGYA00519579_ERZ857922 | MGnify/ENA primary metagenome ERZ857922 (study PRJEB31778, sample SAMEA3449375) | human gut metagenome | biome: human gut; feature: human-associated habitat; material: faeces | place: United Kingdom | collected 2010/2012 ... | reverse complement strand
ATCAAAGAAAGATGCAAAACTCGTTAATAAGAGAAGCAGAAGATTCAGGATATGAAAAAGGCATTAAGCTTGGTGAAGAAAAAGGACTTAAATTAGGTCAAGAAAAATTAGAACAAGAAAAAATCAAAATGATAAAAAATATGTTAAATGAAAAAATTGATATTAATACCATTTCTAAAATAGCAAATTTATCAATTGAAAAGATAAATGAAATCAAGAAAAAATTAGTATCATAAAAATAAAAAAGGAAAATTAATAATTAGTAAGGTTTAACTTACTTTTTTTATAATATTGAATAAAAAATAAAAAAAATTCCATACTATAACTAGGTGAAAATCAATGAATAAAGAGGAATATAAAAAATTAGTAAAAAAACTTACTCCCAAAGAAGATAAGCTAAAAAATATTATAGTGGCTTTTTTAATTGGAGGCTTAGTTGGATTTTTAGCTGAATTATTAACAGAAATATTAATTAATTGTTATTCTTTTGAAAGAGATATTGCATCAATATGGGTGTGTATAACAGTAATATTTTTTGGTAGTATATCAACTGCCTTAAATTTTTTCGATAATTTAGTATCAAAAGCAAAGATGGGCTTGATATTACCAACTACCGGATTTGCTCATTCGATTACAAGTAGTGCTTTAGATTATAAAAAAGATGGTGTTATTTCACTTGGTAGTAATTTTTTTCGCCTTGCAGGAAGTGTAATATTATATGGAATGGTAAGTGCTTTTTTCTTAGCATTATTAAAGGTGATAATTTATGGCTAGTTTAAAATATAATAACTGTTATATAAAAGATTCTTTTTCAGTAGTTGGACCAATGGAAAAAATGGGCCAAATAAAAAGTTATGATATGGCAATTAATGATTATTATTTTGGTGAAAAAACCTTTGAAAAAGCAGAAGTTAAAATGCAACGAACAGCAATTGATAATATACTTATTAAAAATAATTTAACTCACTCAAATATTGATGTAATAGTAGGTGGAGATTTATTTAACCAAATTGGTATAACATCAACTGCTTTAGAGAATTATAATATTTCTTTTTTAGGAACTTATAGTGCTTGCGCAACATTTGTAGAAAATTTAATAATATCAGCAAATTTATTAAGTAATAAAACAATAAAAAAAGTATTAACGATTACATCAGCACATAATTTAACTGCAGAAAAACAATTTAGATATCCTGTTGAATATGGAAGCCCTAAGCATAAATCAAATACATTTACTGCAACTGGCTGTGTGGCATGCCTTTTAACTAATGAGGTAAATAAAGTAAGAATAGAATCGGCTACAATAGGTCAAGTAATAAATATGGGAATAAAAGATGTAAATAATATGGGAGCCGTTATGGCACCTGCTGCAGCCAGTAGTATTGTAAAACATTTACAAGAAACTAAAAGAGATACTAATTACTACGATATAATATTAACTGGAGATTTAGGTAATGTAGGTAGTGAAATTTTAAAAGAATATATGAATATTAATTATAAAATAAAACTTAAGAATCACATGGATGCAGGAATGCAAATTTATACAGAAAGCCAAGATGTTAATGCTGGTTCATCAGGGCCTGCTTCTTTACCATTAGTATTATTTAATAAAGTTTTAAAAAATAAGAAGTATAAAAAAATATTAATTGTTGGTACAGGTTCATTACATACACCGACTCTTGTTAATCAAAAAAATACAATTGGGGCAATAGCACATGTTGTAAGTTTGGAGGTTTTATAATGTTAATAAAAGCATTTTTAATAGCAGGATTATTTTGTATGATTGCTCAAATAATCCTTGATAATTTTAAAATAACTCCTGGTCATGTTACATCCTTATTTACAGTAATTGGAGCCGCATTATCATTCTTTGGAATATATGATAATTTAATAAAATATGCAGGTAGTGGTGCTACAGTTTTAATTTCTAATTTTGGTCATATGCTTTATACTGGAGCAATTGAAGGATTCAAAAATGAAGGTTTAATAGGTCTTTTCACAGGACTTTTATCAAAATCTTCAGCAGCAATTACAAGTTCAGTAATATTTGCTTTTATATTTACAATTGTTTTTAAGCCAAAAAGTTAAGATTAACTTTTTCTTTTTTTTATTTTTTGATATAATAGTTCAAGAAGGATGATAAATATGGGGAAAAGAAATAAAAAAGAACAGATAGTTATTAATAATGAAGAACTACAAACAACTACTTTAGGTTATCTAGAAGATGAAAAAAGAGGCCCTTTTGGATTAATATTCTTATTTTTAATATTTATAGTTTTTGCCTTTTTTTTACCAGAGATTACAAATTATGTTAATAAATTAATGGGGAAAAATACAACTGGAATAATTGAACCTACTATTGACCCTACTAAAAAAGATGATAAAGATAATAATGAAGAAGAGGCAAAAATGTATGATATTGCTGATTCTTTAACGTTTGACTATACAAGTATTAAATTTTCAGAATTTAAAAAATATGAAGATAATAACAAATATTATATATCTTTTAGATTAGATAATAATAGTGATAAAATGATTGATTTAAGCAAATCTAAATATTTTATTGAAACTTATAGTGAAGATAAGACATTATTAGAAAGACACATTTTTAATTATATTAAATTAAATACTAAATCTTATACTACTGAGATAATTGAATTAAGTTATGATGAGTATAATAAAGCTAATAAAATAATTATTTCTTATAAAACACTAGAGGATTATCCAGAAGTAACTTTAAATATTGATTCTAATTCAGAATATATATTATCTTGTAGTAATTCAAAAAATAAGTTAATTTATACATTTAATAAAGATAGTAAATTAGTAAGAATTAATGATACAGTTAATTATGCAAATGATAACAGTAGCAATTATGCAAATGCTCTAATTAATTATCGTAATCAAGTAGCTAATTTTAATAATATTGATGGTATTTCTTCAAGTTTAGTAGAAATAACTACTGGGTTTACAGTAACTACTGATGTAAATGTTAAAACAGTTAATTTAAACAGTGTTAATAATAGCAATTACTATGGAACAGATGCTATACCAAAAGAAGTTAAATTTGAAATGGAATCAAGAGGTTATAACTGTAATTAAGGGAAGTGAGAGTTTTGGATTATAAAATAGCAATAAATGACTTTGAAGGCCCATTAGACCTTCTTTTGCATTTAGTAAAAGAAATGAAAATGGATATCTATGAAATCGATACAAGTGTGATTATTGAAGAGTATTTAAAATATATTGAAAATATGCAAGATTTAAATATTGATATAGCTAGTGAATTTTTAGTAATGGCTGCTGAATTGATTCATTTAAAAAGTAAAATGTTATTAAACATAAAAGAAGAAACAGAAGAAACTGATGAATATTCAATAGTGTCAGAAGAAGATTTGAAAAATAAAATTATTGAATATGAAAAATTTAAAAATATGAGTGAGATTTTTAAAAGCTTAGAAGAAACACGTAATGAAGTTTATACAAAAGTTCCAGAAAATTTAAGTAAAATTACTGATACAACAATAACTAATGATGGAAGTATTACCTTACAAGATTTAATTGATGCTTTTACTAGTTTTCAAAGTAGATTAAAATATTCTAAGCCATTAAATACTCGAATTACCAAAAAAGAGTTGAGTGTAGCAAAGCGTCGTGAAAGTATTAGAAATATTCTTTCTAAAAAAAATAAAGTAGAATTTGAAGAATTATTTGAACAATTTGATAAGTCTTATATAGTTGTTACATTCTTAGCAATATTAGATATGAGTAAAAATGATGAAATATTATTAACGCAAGAAAATAATTTTGATAAAATAATGATTGAAAAGAGATGATATGATGAATTTAGTTGGAGTGCTTGAAGGAATTCTTTTCGTAGTAGGGGATGAAGGTATAACTTTAAAAGCAATATGTGAGCTTATGGATATTGATATGAACAAAGCTAAAGAATTGTTAAAAGAATTAAAACAAAGTTATGAAAAAGATGATCGTGGAATAAGAATTAGTTATTTAGGTGATTGCTTTAAATTAACTACTAAAAAAGAACACAAAGAGTATTATCAAAAATTAGTTAATAATGGAGAAAGTAATTTACTATCACCATCTGCCTTAGAAGTTTTAGCTATAATAGCATATAATCAACCAATAACTAGAGCAGAAGTTGATGAACTAAGAGGTGTTTCTTCAGCATTTATGATAAGAAAATTAGTAGCAAAAGGGTTACTTAAAGAAGCTGGTAAATCAACACTTCCTGGAAGGCCAAATCTTTATAAAACAACCAGCGAGTTCTTAGATTATTTTGGACTTGCAACAATAAATGATTTGCCGGAAATAAATATGAGTAATGATGAAAATAATGAAACTGAATTATTTACTTCAATATATAAAGATAATCAAGAAAATTAGAATATTCTAATTTTTTTATTGCTAAAATTTAAAAATTGTTATATACTGTTATTAGTAATCATTATTATTAAGGAAGAAAGATTATGAGAAATACAAAACAAAAAAAATTAGTTTATGATATTATCTATTCAACCTATGATCACTTAGATGCTAAAAGTATTTATAACAAAGCTAAGTTAGAAATGCCTAGTATAAGTTTAGCAACTGTTTATAGAATACTTAATGAATTATGTAATATGGGTAAAGTACTTAGAATAGCTACTGATAATGAAGATCACTTTGATAGAATAGATACTAAACATGCTCATTTTATATGTAATAAATGTAATAAAATAATAGATATTTTTGATTATACATTAAAATATAAAATGAATGATAATATTGTATATAATTATGATTTAGTATTTCATGGTATATGTAATGATTGTAAAAGAAATGAGGTATAATAATGGAATTAAAAGGAACTAAAACAGAAAAAAATTTAATGGAAGCATTTGCTGGTGAAAGTCAAGCAAGAAATAAATATACTTATTTTGCATCTAAAGCAAAAAAAGATGGTTATGAACAAATAGCAGCTATTTTTGAAGAAACAGCTAATAATGAAAAAGAGCATGCTAAATTATGGTTTAAATATTTAGAAGGTGGCGAAATAAAAGATACTAAAGCTAATTTAGAAGCTGCTGCAAATGGAGAAAACTTTGAATGGACAGATATGTATGAAAGAATGGCTATAGAGGCAGAAGAAGAAGGATTTAATGAAATAGCAGCTAAATTTAGAATGGTCGGAGCTATTGAAAAAGAACATGAAGAAAGATATAGAAAACTATTAAAAAATATAAATGATGAAGTAGTATTTTCAAATGATGAAGATTGTATCTGGATTTGTAGAAATTGTGGTCATGTTGTTATTGGTAAAAAAGCACCACTTGTATGTCCAGTATGTAACCATAAACAAAGCTTCTTTGAAAGAAAAGCAAATAATTATTAATAAAAAATATATTTTATGTTATAATATCCTCCAGGTAAGGGGGATTTTTATATGTATGTAAAAGATAAAGAAATGTATCATTTTCATACACCTAATGAATATGATGATTTATGGTATGTAGGTAATGAAATAATAGTAGATGATAGTTTTAACTCAATGTTTTATGAAATAGGAATGTCTCAAACATTTACGATAAAAGGTAATGATGATATATTATATCAAGTTGATTATTATTTAAATGAATTCTTAAAAGAAATAGATAATAAAAGTAAAGAAGATATTATCGAATTACTAAAAAAAGCTACAAATATAACTCATGATATAGCTTTAAGAGATCGTGAGTTATTAATGGAAGAATGTCGAAGATTATACTATCCCGATAAAGTTAGTAGAAATCATGCTATGTATTTATGCGATGAAAAATCATTAGATTTTTGGCAAAGTCAATTATCTAAAGATGCTAGTTTATTTAAATTATCTATAACTGGAGAACTTTTTTTAAGTCATAATGATTTAGTACCAAACCGTGCTTTTTCAGGAGAATTTATGATTGAAGAATCAAAAAAATACTGGGAAGCTAATTTAGAAAACTGTGATGAATGTAAAAGTGAATATCTTTTTCAAGGACATGCTAAAATTCTTAAAAAAATTAAATAATTAATACTCTAATAAATTTGAGTATTTTTTTTTTGAAATAATAATGTTATAATTGACATAAGATAGGTGGTTATATGAAAAATAAAAAGACAAAAAAACATTTCTTTAAAAATTTAAGTAAAAAGAAAAAAATAGCTTTAATAGTTATATCAGTACTATTAGTAATATCAATTGGAATAGGTACATATTTTTGTTTCTTCTATGACAAAGATAATAGTAGTATTAAAAAAGTTATAGATAGAGTTACTAAAAAAGAAGAAGTAAAAAAAATAACTATAGTAGATCCAGATTCGAAAACAAGACCTTATGCAGTAATGATTAATAATCTTGGTGTTGCAAGACCTTATCAAAGTGGGTTACAAGATGCATATATGATTTATGAATTTATTGTTGAAGGTGGAATTACAAGATATCTAGCATTATTTAAAGACGTAAATGTTGATAGAATAGGTACTATAAGAAGTTCTAGACATTATTATCTTGACTATGTTTTAGAAAATGATGCAATTTATGTACACTGGGGTGGAAGTGAATTTGCTTATAATGATATTAGAAAGCTTGGTATTAATAATGTTGATGGTATGACTTATGGTGGAAAATATTTTTGGAAAGATAAATCATTAAACGTATCAACAGAACATACAGCGTATAGTAAAACAGAAATGATTAATAATGCAGTTAATAAATTAGGTTATCGTAAAGAAACGGATAAAGGATTACTATTAAATTATAGTGTTGATCCAGTTGATCTTTCAAACGATGAAACAAGTATTGATGCAAATAGTATAGATATTGTATATTCTAATGTAATTAAAGATCACTATGATTATGATAGTGAAAATAAAGTTTATAAAAGAAGTGTAAATGGTAAAGCACATACTGATTATGTAACAAAACAACAATATACATTTAAGAATATAATTACATATCAAGTAGAAAATACTATGATAGCTGGTGATTATAAAGGAAGACAAAACTTAAATAATATTGGTAGTGGTGAAGGATATTATATAAGTGAAGGAAAGGCTGTAAAAATAACTTGGTCAAAATCAAGTAGGGAAGCTAAGACTGTTTATAAATTAAAATCTACAGGTGAAGAATTAAAAGTAAATGATGGTAACACATTTATTCAAGTACAACCTTTAAATCAAGAATTAACAATATCATAAAATAAAATTTAAAGCATATCTTTTAGTAGGAGGAATTATATGGATGCATTTACTAATTTTTTAGCAAACAATTATGTGTGGTTTTTAATTATTTCTTTAATATTAATTTTTGCTTTAATTGGGTATTTAGTTGATTCTAAAGAAATAAAAAGTGGTAAAAAAATAAAAAAACAAAAGGAAGAATTAAAAGTAGTTGATTTTTCTACTATTGATCAAAGTAAATCTTTAAATCAAAGCATAAAAGAAGAAAATAAAACTGATTTAAATTTAGATAACTATGTCAATAAAACTAATGAGGTTAATAAAACTACAGAAGAAAATCTAAATACCTTAAATGATTCTAATGAAAAAAATGGGTTAAATACTATTAACTTAGATGAAGCAGGAGAAATACCTGATTTAGAAGAACCTCAAAAATAAGAAAATGAATTTAAATAAAATGTAAATGAATAAAATAAGTATTGAATTACTTATTTTATTTTTTTATAATATTTATAGGGTGATAATAATGGATTATAAATATACTTCAAGAAGCGAAAAAGATACAATGGAACTTGCACAAAATATCGAAAGTGAAAAATTTCCAGGAATGATTATCTGCCTTAATGGTGAACTTGGCAGTGGAAAAACAGTATTTGTTAAAGGATTTGCACAAGCACTTGGAATTGATGAAACAATTACAAGTCCAACATTCAATTTAGTAAAAGAATATTTAAGTGGAGAAATGCCATTATATCACATGGATGTATATCGTTTGGAAAATTCATGTGAAACAGTTGGATTTGATGATTATTTTAATAAAGATGCAGTTTCAATAGTTGAATGGTCAGATATGATTTGTGATTGTCTTCCAGAAGAAAGATTAGAAATTAAATTTAAAGTAATTGATGAGAATACAAGAGTATTATATTTAAAACCAATAGGTGAAAAATATATTAACTTGGTGGAATCAGTATTATAGAAGAATTATCTTCTTTTTTTTTATTTTTTGTGATAAAATTAATTACTGGTAAGTGGAGTGATTGATATGTATTCATTATTTATAGATACACATAACGAATTAATAAAAATTATTTTATTTAAAGATGGTAAAATATTAACTGATAAAGAAAAAATGTCTAATATGCAACATAGTGTTTCTACAATGCCAATGATTGAAGAGGCTTTAAAAGAAAATAATATTGAAAGTAGTAATTTAAATGAAATAATTGTTGTAAATGGACCTGGATCATTTACAGGAGTAAGAATTGGTGTAACAATAGCAAAAACTATGGCTTACTTATTAAATATTCCAATTAAATCTATAGATACCTTAAAAATGCAAGCTTTATTAATAGATAAAGATAAAAAAATAGTAATTGAAAATGAGAAAAATGGTAAATATTTAGGTATGTTTGATAAAAATAATAAAGCTATTCAAAAATATAAATATATGAAAAATAGTGAATTTGAAGAATTTATAAAAGATAATATTATTGATGAAGTAAAAATAAATTATGAGATGTTATATGAAAAATTAAAGGATGAGCAAAATATTAATCCTCATGCAGTAAATCCTTTATACATTAAAGTAATTGAGGTATTAAAATGATAAGGAAAGCTAATATAAAAGATAAAGAAGATACAATAAGACTAGGTAATTTAGTTAATCATAATTTTTCTAATGTCTATGATATGGATGAATATTTTTCTAATGATTATAATGTGATTTATTTAGATATTGAGGATGGAAAAATAGTTGGTATGATTATGGCAATTATTTTATATGAATCATGTGAAATATTAAATATTGTAGTAGAGGACAATTTTAGAAGAAAGGGTATTGCTTCAAATCTTATGGATACATTAATTTCAGAATTTCCTGAAAGTATAGAAATACTTACTTTAGAGGTTGATGTAAATAATAAAAATGCTATAAAATTATATCAAAAATTTGGTTTAGAAATAATAAATACTAGAAAAGATTATTATGAAAATAGTGATGCCTATTTGATGGGGGTAAAATATGAAAGATGTTAACATTTTAGCTATTGAATCATCATGTGATGAAACTTCAATGGCAATTATAAAAAATGGAAGTGAAGTTGTAAGTCTTACAATTTTAACACAAATGGATACACATGCAGAGTTTGGTGGAGTAGTGCCTGAAATTGCTTCTCGTATGCATACAGAAAATATTACTATGGTTTTAGATGAAACACTAAAAAAAGCATCTTTATCTAAAGATGATATAGATGCTATAGCTGTTACTTATGCTCCTGGATTACTTGGAAGTTTACTTGTAGGTTTAGAATGTGCTAAAACAATTGCACTTGTTTGGAATAAACCATTAATTAAAATTAATCATACAATCGGGCATATTTATGCTAATAATTTAATTAAAAAAATGCAATTTCCTCTTTTAGCTTTAATTGTTAGTGGTGGACATACCGATATGGTCATTATGAAAGACGATTATGAATTTGAAATTTTAGGTTCTACTTTGGATGATTCTATTGGGGAAGTTTATGATAAAGTTGCAAGAGTACTTGGATTAAAATATCCTGGTGGCCCTAATGTAGAAAAAATGGCTTTAAATGGAACTTATTCGTATGATTTACCAAAACCAGTAAATGATAACACATATAATTTTAGTTTTAGCGGATTAAAAAGTGCTGTTATTAATTTAGTTCATAATGAAGAGCAAAGAAATCATGAGATTAGAAAAGAAGATTTAGCATGTAGTTTTCAAACTATTGCTATTGATGAACTAGTTAGAAAAGTAGAGTTAGCTTTAAATAATACTGGTATTAAAAATATGATTATTGCAGGTGGTGTTTCTGCTAATAAATATTTAAGAGAGCAAATGAAGATTTTGTGTAGAAAATACAACGTAGATTTAACTGTTCCTGATTTGATTTATTGTACGGATAATGCTGCTATGATTGGAGCTGCTGCATATCCTCTTTATTTAAAAAAAGAATTCTGTGGTTTGGATACAAATGCTTCAAGTCAAATATCAATAAAATATTATGATACTTCAAAAAAATAAAAATGGTGGACAAATATACTTAAATATGCTTTAGCAAGTGAACATAGTTATTATGTTGTGCAATTTTTTACATATAAAATAAAAAAGCAGGTGAAACCAGCCTTAAATGGCAGCTAAAAAAGTAGGTTAGAGAGCAGACTCTAATCTTTTATTTTTATAAAAATAGGGGGTTAAAATGTATAAAAAATTAAAAATAATAAAAGTAAATCCAAAGTTTTGTAATTGTTTAAGAAAATATGATTGTAGAGTTCCTTTTAATGCTGGCTCAAAAGAATTAAGGCCGTTTATTGGAGTACTTTTTAAAATAAATGATTGTGAATATTTTGCACCTTTATCAAGTTCAAAAATAAAGCATAAAAAACTGAAAAATAGTTTAGACTTAATAAAAATAAAAAATGATAAATACGGTGTTATAAATTTTAATAATATGATTCCTGTTTATGAAAAAGTGTATAGTGTATTTGATTTAAATAATAAACCTATTGATACTACAGAAATAAAAAAATTTGAGTTATTAAACAATCAGTTACGTTGGATTGCTGTAATTTTTTAATATTAGAAAAAATTGCTTGAATTATAAAAAAAGCCAAAGACAAAGGCTTTTTTTATAACCAAAATTGTATCATATTTGATAACTGTTGATAAACAGTAGAATTATAATATTTAAGACTATAACTTAAATCTACTGGTATTAAAAAGTAATTAAATAAGGAACTGCTTAAAAATAATATAATAAATACTAAATTTATATAATACTTTTCTTTATCATTAAATTTATCAATATTATTAAATAAAGCAAGTAAGCAAATGGCTGTTGCTAAAAATAATAACCATGAAAAATCTAACATATATCTTGGTAATATTCCAGCCATTTGAGTATCTAGAATTACTAAAACTAGGGCAATTATATTACACATAATTGCTAATGTATACACATTAGGGTTATTTATTAAATTCTTAAATTTTTTTACAAATAATCCTACTATTAGAATTAAGTTACAAGTAATTAATCCACCAAATAATGGTTCAGAAATAGTAACTCCCATGTACTGAGTATCTACAAAAATTTTATTAATAAATGGAAAAACTAATGATATATCAGGATTTTTAAATAACATATAATAAATTCCTAAGAAAACTCTATCTATATTGAACCCTCTTAATGTCATATCATTAGTAGTTAGATTATAATTAGCGCCAAAATCAAAAGGTGAAGAAAATCTTATATAGTTATAATACATTAAAGCAAGTCCTACAAGAGCAAATGGTATTGCAAATACCATTAATTTTTTTAGTAATTCTTTTTCTTTTAAATAATCTTTAAATATTGGAATACAAAATAAAGAAGTTAAAAGAAGTTGAGGCCTACATCCAGCAACAAGTGCCATTGAAAAAGAACCTAAAAATACTAATTTTAAATTTAATTTACCATAACTTGTTGATTTGAGCCATAAATATAACCCTAAAATACTAAAGAATATTGCACTAACTATTGGAACATTATATAGATCAGGTCTTTTTAAAGCATATAATAAATAAGAACCGTTTATCATTAAACTTGTTATTAATAAAAAAGATAAAGTAGAAATATTTTTAAAATATTTTTTACATAATTCTTTTAAAAGAAGCAATACTGTAAGTAGAATAAATACTCCAAAAATAAATATGTAAGTAGAATTTTTTAAGTCGTTGTTAGTTATTAAGTAATAAGGAAAATATGCAAGAACTACTGGAACAACACCAAAGTAAACATAATATTTATTATTGTAAAATGCATAATCCCATAAATATTTTTCATTTTCTTCCAGTAGAATTCTTTCACGATAATTAGTATCATAAGGATTTTTTAAATTTTTTAAAGAATCACTAACTTTATAATCTATATCAACTCTTTTATTTTTAAAAGACTTTGCAAGTTCATTATATTCTAATTGATTAAAGCCAGTAGGGTTATTAAAATAATTATTAATTTTACTTAAATTATAAAATAGAAATATATTAAAAATAATAAAAGAAGTAATTAAAATATAATTGAATTTTTTATTATATTTTTCATTAGTAATTAATTTGAATTTATATAATGAACTTCTAGGTCTTATAAAGTAAATAAAACATAAAGAAACAAATACTATAAAAAATCTTAAATAATTAAAAGCGAATGGCTTTACCACATTTGCTGTAAAACCATTTATTTTTATTTCATTTTTAAATTTCAAAAAATCATTATCTTCATAAAATTTAAATCTTATTTTTAGCTTGTGAGTTTTACCACTTAAATTTAATTTAACATATTTACTATTTTCAATATTATTAGTTATTGTCCTTTTAGGAAGGCGGTAATAAATTTTATTACCATCATCTTTGACAAATAACTTATATTCCACAACTTTATCTAATGATTCAACATCTAAATATAAATTATTTAGTTTTTTATTAATATCAGTTATTTCAATATAATTACTTTCATTAGTTATTTTATATGTATTATTATCAGTCTTAACCATGCCATTATAACTTGTAACTGATAAATTTAAATTATTTTTATAAAATAATGATTCATAAAAACGAAAATTAAATACAAATATTTCTAAGAATAAAGAAATAATTAAAAATAATATTATCTTTTTTATGTAATTTTTTTTAAATAAACTTTTGATTTTATTCATATAAATCTCTCCAGTAAGTATTTTAACACATAATTCTTATTTCAAAAACTTAAATTTTAAGATATAATTATTATGGGGCGATTATATGAAAAAAATCGGATTTATAATAATTAATTATAATGATTGTAAAACTACTAAAAAATTGGTAGATAACATTAAAAATTATAAAATTATTGATGAAATAGTAGTAGTTGATAATAAATCTACTGATAAATCAGTTTTAGAGTTACAAAAAATAGATAATATTACTTTAATAGCTAATGAAGAGAATTATGGCTTTGCTAAAGCAATTAATATTGGTTGTAAATATTTAATAAATAAATATAAAGATTGTTATATATTTGTTTCTAATTCAGATATAAGAATTGAAGAAGAAAATGATTTAAAGGAATTAGTAAAAACTTTTAAAGTTAAAGATATAGCATTAGTTGGACCTGTTATTAAAGAACCAGATGGAGTAGTTCGCGGTTGGAAATTAACTAGTGTTAATGAAGATATATTAATGAATATACCATTAATTAATAGAGTATATAGAAATAAATTATTAAATTATAAAGATTCATATTATACAACATTGTTGTCATATGTTGATATGGTAAAAGGATGTTTTTTTCTAATTGATTCTAAAGCTTTAGAAAAAATTAATTATTTAGATGAAAATACTTTTTTATATTATGAAGAAAATATTTTAGCAAAAAAATTAAAGGTAAAAAAATATAAAACTGTTATAAATAATAAAGTTACTATTTACCATGATCATGCTAAAACAATTAGTAAAAATGTTAATAATATAAATAGATATAAAATTACTAAAGAAAGTTTTATGTATTATGAAAAAAATTATAATGATGCAAATGAGTTTCAATTATGTATTTTAAAAATTTTAAATAATATAAATTTAGTTTTTAAAAAAATAAGAAAAAAATGAAATATTAAATAATGATTTGCTTATACAAATTAAAGTATGATATAATACCAAACGAGGGTGATAATATGGCAGAAAAAAGTATAAAAGATGCAAAAGTTAATAAAAAAGAATTAAAAAAACTTGCAAAACAAGTTAGTAAAACAGAAGAAGATAAAGAAATCAAAAAATTTTTAATTATATTAGGAATCGTAATAATAATTGTCGTTGCAGCATATTTCTTTACAAAAAACTATGTTGTTAAAGATAATAAAGATAGTGAAAGTAAAACTGAAGTTACATTTGATTATACTAAAACGATTTTAGGATCATTATTTAATCGTCCCTATAATGAATATTATGTTTTAGTTTATAATAGTAAAGATTTACAGGCTAATTATTATGCTAACTTAGTATCTTCTTATCAAAATAAAGAAAATGCCTTAAAAATTTATACAGCTGATTTGAATGATTCAATGAATGAAAAATTTTATGATAAGAATGAAAGTAATCCAAAAGCAACTGAAGCATCAGAGTTAAAAGTAAAAGATTTAACTTTAATTAAAATAAAAGATAAAAAAATATCTAAATATTTAGAAGATGTTGATTCTATTAAGCAAGAATTAGGACTATAATATTGAAAAAATATTAAAAATATGATAAATTATAAAACGAATGGATGTGAATAGGCATGTTAGAAACTATTTTATTAGTTGTATCAGTTTTACTTATCGCTATAGTTTTATTACAAAGTAATAAAGCAAGTGATGCTGGTCAAATTATTACAGGTGGAGCTGATTCATTATTTCAACAAACTAAAGAAAGAGGATTAGAACTTTTCATAAGTCGTCTTACTTTAACACTTGGTATAGTCTTCTTTATAATATCTTTTATATTATTTATTAAGTAACAAGTAAGTGACAACTAAAAGTATAGTTGTCTTTTTTTTTTCTCTATAAAGAGTTATAATTTTATTGTGACAGGTGATTATATGAATAAAAAAGGATTTACGCTAGTTGAATTAATGGCAACCATTGGATTACTTGCAATTATGAGTCTAGTAATTGGGGTTAATATTACATCAATATTAAAGACTAGTAAACAAAATGAAGAAGATTTTAATAAAGAACAAATTGAAAAAGCCGCATGCGTTTATTATAGTTCAGAAGAATTAAATCCAAGCGGATCTACAAATATTACAGTAAAAAATTTAATAAAATCTGGTTTACTTGACGAAACGTATCAAACCGAAAATGGTAAAATAACAATTACAGTTAATGATAATGAAAAAATATGTAGTTATAATAAATAAGGAATATAAGGTGATAAAATGGAAGACAAAATATTAGAAATATTAGATAACATTCATGAAGCAAAAACTTTAATAGAAATTAATGATATGTTAGGTTTAACTACTGCAGAAGAATTAAAAGAATTGCAAGATACTTTAGAAAAAATGTCTGAAAAATATATTATTTATAAGACAAAAAAAGAAAGATATATTCTTTTAAAGAATTGTACTAATTTAAAAATTGGACGACTTGCTTTAAATAAAAAAGGATTTGGTTTTGTAATTCTTGATAAAGAAGAAGATTTATATATTTCAGAAAATGATTTAAATGGTGCTACCCATGATGATACTGTTCTTGCCGAAATTACTCGTAATGGTATTAAAAGAGAAGGAAGAATTGTAAGAATATTAAATAGAAATTTAAGTGATTTAGTTGGCGAAATCATTAAACTTGACAATGAATCATTTGGTCTAAAACTTGATGATACAAAAAAAGATTTAGAAATAATTATTGATAGAGATAGTGCAAAAGATTGTGTAGAAGGTCATAAAGTAGTTGTTAAAATTTTAAAAGAATTAGGTAAGAAAAAATATTTAGCAGCTGTTAAAACCATAATTGGACATAAGGACGATCCTAAAGTTGATATTTTAAGTATTGCTTATAAATATAGTTTTGATCCTGATTTTGGGAGTGAAGTTGAAAAAGAACTTGATAATATTCCAAATGAAGTTTCAGAAAAAGATTTAGTTGGAAGACGTGATTTAACGAACGAAGTTATTTTTACTATTGATGGATCCCATACTAAAGATATCGATGATGCTATTAGTTATGAAAAAGTTGGAAATTTACATAGATTAGGTGTTCATATTGCAGACGTTTCTAATTATGTAAAAGAAAATACAGCTTTAGGTGATGCTGCTTATGAAAGAGGAACTTCAGCATATCTTGCTGATACAGTTATACCAATGTTACCTCATAAATTATCTAATGGTATATGTTCTTTAAATGAAGGTGTTATAAGACTTACAATGAGTTGTGTAATGGATATAAATGAACAAGGTAAAGTTGTAAATTATGATATTTTCCCTTCTTATATTAAAAGTAGTAAAAAAATGACATATGAATGTGTAAATCAAATATTAATGAATAATATTGTACCTGATGGTTATGAACCATTTGCTGATACTTTAAAACAAATGAATAATTTAGCTCATATATTACAAAAAGAAATTACAAATCGTGGTTATATTAATTTTGATTTAGATGAAGCTGAAGTAATACAAAATGAATCTGGAGTAGCAGTAGATATTGTTAAAAGAGAAAGATATGATGGAGAAAAATTAATTGAGAGCTTTATGATTGTTGCTAATGAAACGGTAGCATCACATATATATAATATGGATTTACCATTTGTATACCGTGTTCATGGTACTCCTAATAGTGAGAAAATTGATGATTTTGTTAATCTTGTAAAACTAATGGGTTATCAGATAAAAACTAAAGCTGTTGATTTATCACCTAAGTCAATGCAAAAACTATTAAATGAACTTGGAGATATACCAGAATTTGAAATTTTATCTAGCATGCTTTTAAGAAGTATGAAGAAGGCTGAATATTCTACTGAAAACATTGGACATTTTGGTCTTGCTTCTAAGGCTTATACTCACTTTACATCCCCAATCAGAAGATTCCCAGACTTAACAGTACATAGATTATTAAAGAAATATTTAGTAGAAAAAGATATGTCAATGCAAACAATAAGATATTTAGAAAATAACTTAGTAGAACTTTGTGAACATTCTTCTGAAAGAGAAGTAGCATCAATAAATGCTGAACGTGATGTTCTTGATATGAAAATGGCTGAATATATGGAAAGTCATATTGGTGAAGAATATGAAGGAATAATTTCAAGTGTAACAAACTTTGGTATGTTTGTTGAGTTACCTAATTTAGTTGAAGGATTAATACCTGTAAAATCTATAAAAGGTGATTATTATAATTATGTTCCGGAATTATTATCATTGGTTGGTAATAGTACTAAAAAAACTTATCGAATTGGTGATAAAGTTAAAGTTAAATGTGTTGCAGCTTCAAAAGTAACAGCTATGATAGATTTTGAACTTGTAAAAGAGGAAATAAAGAATGATAGAAGTAAAGAATAAAAAAGCTTATTTTGATTACTTTATTGAATCTGAATTAGAATCAGGAATAGTATTAAAAGGAACCGAAATAAAAAGTGTACGTAAAGGTTCTGTAGATTTAAAAGATAGCTTTGTAAATATAAAAAATAATGAAGCTTTTATTATAAACATGTATATAGCAAAGTATGAAGAAGGTAATATTTTTAACCATGATGAAAGAAGAAGTAGAAAATTACTTTTACACAAAAAAGAAATAAAAAAATTGAAAGAAAAAATTTGTGTTGAAGGTAAAACTTTAGTTCCTTTAAAATTATATTTAAAAAATGGTAAAGTTAAAATTTTAATTGGTGTAGCTAAAGGTAAAAAATTATATGATAAAAGAGAAATAATCAAAAAAAGAGATTTAGAAAGAGAAAATAAATACTAAAAAAATCATAAGAAATTATGATTTTTTTAATTTCCATGGTTCGACAAATTATTTAATAGTAAAGTATTAGAATAT
>ERZ857922.2617-NODE-2617-length-17839-cov-4.850034_pt1 | contig 17839 bp, 22 predicted proteins | sample MGYA00519579_ERZ857922 | MGnify/ENA primary metagenome ERZ857922 (study PRJEB31778, sample SAMEA3449375) | human gut metagenome | biome: human gut; feature: human-associated habitat; material: faeces | place: United Kingdom | collected 2010/2012 ... | reverse complement strand
TGGTCTTCCAGCCCATAGAGAGATGGTAATTCGAATTCCCAGTCCGCATCAACAAGTTCATGACGAGTCAAATACTCAATAGCATTCCGATATATATGCTCAGAGTTGTAGTAATAATATAGATGCGACGGAGAGAAACCAGTGTTATTGACTTCATAGTCAATGTTCAGATCCTTGTCAACAAAGAAAACACGCGGATAATATCGTTCTTTAGAATCTATTCATCACAAAAAAACTAAAGTAGAACCTGGATTCCATTTCTCATCTTCTGGCTCATCCTTCTCAGTTACAAGAATCATGACAAATCTTGAAGCCAGATCTTTCATCCGTTGATTTGTATTCATACTCTTTCCCAATTCCCTTCCTGCTCCTCCCCACGTTTGAACAATGAATACAATTCCCGGTAAATTCTTCTCCTTCATCTCTTTGGTACCATCTTCAAGGGATTTCCAGTTATAGTCCGTCCCCATGTCTAGTCCCATGGACGACATGAACAACAAGAATATAATGCACTACAGATCAGAGCTTTCAAAAAGGTATACACGAAGAATCATTCCAAGATTGGTATAAACAAACACAACTAGTTCTCAACTTTAGGAATAAAAGGAATAAAGATGTGCGTTTTCTCACGATAGGCTCGATAGTTAGGGAAGAAACTCAGCAACAGACTCTCTTCGTAGGGGATTCGTCTGTAAAAAAAGTACCATGACGCTAGAGCGTATGCAACGATACAAAGAGGATTATTAAGAAGGACTTGAGTACCGATGGAAAAGTAAAACCAGCCAGTATATGCTGGATGACGAAAGATACTACATATGAAAATGAACAGAGATGTAAACGAGTAGAGACCCGTTGTAATTAACTTGTGTTCCTCACTCTTCTGCACACGAATGCGATGGGCAAAATTCCTTCCTAACTGAATTTCACCAACTGCACGAAGCAGTCCACCACAAAGACAGAGGAAAAAACCAACCCAGAATGTGATGGTGTTGACGCGCAGACTAGACGTTACAAAGAATGACTAACAATACACTGGAATCAAAAAATACTCAATCCAGAACTCAGCCATACCTGTTATCATTGCAAACTCGTACTCTGGGCTCTGATTAACAAGATAGGCTAGAAGATAAAACAAAACTACCAATAAGTACAGTCAAAGCTTAGATCCTTTTCTCGATAAATAGCTGTCAAGATAAACTCACTCAGATGAAAAGCTGTCACAAAGACGACATACAACGACCAATTCATCTAAACACATTTACGTCAGGATAGAAAGAATACTGGCCATATTGTTTTCACTCCAAATAAAAGACAGATCACATTACCGAGAAAGAAAAGAAAGAAGAAGGAAAGAAGAACACCGCAGACTACAATCTTTGTCCACTCGGATTTGGCAAACCTGGACTTATCAACAAACATGAATGACACATCATGAAACAGACAGCCCCAATTCTTTCAGAATAAAAGGATTCGATGGAACAACACCATAGTATGTCAGCAACCACTCGGCAATGACATTTCTATCAGCAAACATATAGAGTAGATATTGAACAGAACACAAGACAGCAAGATATTCAATAAACCCTCTCCAGAAATGCATACGATGACAATGAGGATAGAAACGAAGTTGCGTCCCTATTTGTCAAAACAGTTAACTAGACCGACAGCCATCATCTTGGTAGTCAAAACAGACATTCTCTGCAGTTTGTTTAAGACACATCTCCATTGTCATCGTAACAGCTACGAATCAGAGTAGACATAAACAAACACATTTGCATTCTTCAATTCGACCTAGTAGAGTGAAAGCAAGAATTCCAAAGAAAGAAAAGAGTAAAAGCAGTACTTTGGAACAGTGATACTGAAAAGAATGGGATGGACCATAAATAGCCATTTCAATATATTCCATGATCATCATCAGATTAATTGGAATAGCATAGAGTCCGACTGCCTATAGGTGAAAGAATAGACCAAAGCTCACAAACTCATGTAGTAGAGGATACGATCCCATTTCAAATGCAGCTGTCATGACCATACCCACTGCAGAGAGGACACTAAATAAGAGGATAATCCATTGACAAAGCAAATACAAGTTTCGCTTCCAAGGGACTGGAATCGTTGATGCAAATTGTCGCATCACAGAATAGTAATCCCATGAAAAGACAATCCAAGGACCAAAGCCAATGAACGACCCAAGAAAGAACGACCACCATCCAAGTCCACTCCTAGTGACTTCTGACACATAAGCATACATACAACCACCTTGAAACTCATTAATGATTGGAGAAACAATTGCGGAAAAAAGAACCCCCACAGAAGCTCCATAGTAAGCGATAATCCCTCCATATACTTTCAATGCATTCCATAGATCCAAGGTCCAATTCTTAGTTTCGTTAGAATGGAATACATGGATGCTATCCACTCTTGATAACCTCATACTGATAAAATAGGATCATTTCAATCTACGGATATTGTTTTAGTGTATCTGCCGAATTCTTCCCAATTCTGGGAGACGAGTATTGATTTGTTTTTCGACTCCAGACAAGCTCTTCATCTATGAGTATTGGGAGTTGAAATGGTAGAAATCGGAAAGAAAGAACCGTTAAAAAAGCATAATAAGGGAAAGATTCGTGGAAACGGTCCTAAGGATAAACAAAAGAAGGCAGTCGTGAAGAAGTCAAGGGCGCGTTTGAAGGCATGTGACCCCTTTTCTGGAAAACAATATGATATGGAAACAAAAGAGGAAGTTAATCTTGAACCCGACAATAGCGAAATGGAAGACTATGTGGACAACGTAGATGACGATATTAGCACATATACATCGTTTAAGGAAAAACCAAAGTATCGACGAGATAGTAGGAAGGAGAGGTGTTTTAATCATGAATAGTCATTTTTGCTGAAGAACTAGATACAATGAAACAACAGAAGGAAGAAAAACGAGTGACTGTACCTTCTGTGAGAGTGATTGAAACAGGTTATGTGTAGGATCAGGACCGGCGACAACAGGGAGAGTCTCTACGTGAATACTATCGACGAATGAGGAAAGAAAAACATCAGATTCAAGTGGAAGAGATACGAAAAGCAAGGAAGACAAGTGATAAGAAGAAACGATATTTGGAGAAGAAGAAGTTGCTGAAGCAACAAAAGATGGAAGCAGAACGTACAGAAAGAGAGGAACGAGAAGAGGACATCAGACAGCATACTGTGAAGGGATATGCAGAGCAAGCAGAACGACCTCCACAACTGAATGAAATTATTGACAAGATGATAAAAAGTAACAAATCCTTTGAGCGAGAACAGCAGAGGCTCCGAAAAGAGAAGCCCAAGATCGATCGGAAGAAAGCTCTAGGACTTTGTCGGCAGAACATGAGTCGGTTTGATTACTCTCTTTGTTAGAAATAATCCAAGTGTTGAGAAGCAATTTCATAGAGTTTGCTTACAAACATATCAAGATATATCACATCATAGGCATCTCACCTCCATTCTGAACATTGATAACTAGATTTGACTCTTGAGGGACAGGATTGCCGACAAGAATAAGATTCCCACTCATCACATTATCAACCCCTTCATTCTTCATTGTAGAGGCAGGGAATTGTTCTTCAAATGGCTTGTCTTCCAACTTCGCTTCTTCTCCATAAGTCACAAGGTCCGATGGAAGAACGTCCATATCATAACCGGAACGTACCGCTCGTTTCTGCTCTTCGATCTTCATCTTATCCAAATCTGAAATCTTGCTCTTGATCATCTTGATCGCTGAACTCTGGTCAATAGACTGGATATGGATGTTGACATTAATACTGTCATCTACATCCAGAAAATCTGCAAGCATCCGATCTGTCAGCTCTGGTGCAAGAATCTGCAGATAACTTACACTTCCCATCGTTCTTCCCATCAAAAATGTCTGATTCTTGGAAAAGTTAAAGGAAGTCGGTGCAATAAAATCTTTGGTCTTTAATCCGGTTTCCGGAAGCATCTTATACTGGAACTTAAATGGTTCGATCCGATCCTGGTTGAACACATGATACAGAATCTCCAGCCTTTCCAGACCATTTAGTGAATGTGCCTGTGCACCCAGAATCTTAAAATTATTTAAGATATCTGTTTCAATTCTTTCAAGCCTCGGTCTTGCCACCTTCAGGCTTTCTGCTTCGATTCCAAAAGTGATATACTTTGTCTTCACCAGACCATTATTTCCTTTGGAAAGCTGATTTTTCAGCATAGTACGGTACTCTTCACGAATGGCATTGAAGTCATCGTTCTGATCCGGAATGTCAATGCTTTTCTCAAATTCTGCCACATCCACCTGCTGATTGATAAAGGACAGCTGCACACTGATGGAAGAATCAAAGTAATTTAAGAAATCACAGTAATTCTCAAATATCGTGGTCTTATCCTCATTTAAAGCAAGCTGATAATTGATGTCATAAAACTGAATTGTCTTGGAGAAAAAGGTCTTTGTCACCTGGCAGATACCATCCTGCAGCATCCGAATATACGGAATACTCTGCTGTGCAGTTGTAGGAATGTTTTTCTGTTTCCTGCGGTCCCGTTCCTGTTTCTTCCTACGCTTTTCCTGTTCTCTTTCTTTTCTGCTTTTTTTGTTTTTTCTTTCCTGACGGTTTCTTTTTTCCGCCAGGGACAGACGCTCCTGCTGAGCCTCCTGCTTTGTCTTTTTTGCCATCCGGCACACCCTCCTTTTTTACAAGGGTGGAAATCTCCTGATAAAAATTTTCTGTCTTATATGGTCTTACTGCCGGACAGATAAACTTCTGTCGAATGATATTTGCCACCACTTTTTCAAAGGGAAGCCCGTCTTTTTCATACATTGCCATGAAGAAAAACGGAAGCATGACCGTTACCATCAAAATGGCAGCGATACTGGAACCGATTGGTTTTCTCATGAACAGATAAAACGGAATTCCCACAACTGCGGCAAGTGAAAAGAAAATCAACTGCCGCTTTGTCAGATTTAACGCTACTTTTGTTTTGACCTTGGTAAGGTCTTTTGGTACTGGTACATACGCCATGGTATGCGCTCCTTTCCTGCCCGTTAGTGGGCATTGAATATCGATTTGCTAAGGCTTCCGGTCTTGAATAATGAAAATGCAAGAATCACGGTATAAGCCGCTACTGAAAACATTGCTGCATGAAGGTCACTGGATATGGTCATTGCATTTACTAAAACTGCATAAATTCCCACACAGACCATCATGAAGAATCCCTGAAATGCCAGTGCGAACAAGCCTTTTAAATAGTTGTTTCCGATATTGCCCCATTCCTTATTGGTCATGGTGGCAAACGGAATTGGTGCTATGGAAGTATAAAGGTAAATTTCTATCATTCTTCCGTACAAGATTACCGTAATGATAATTGACAGAATGTGCAGGGTAACACTGATCAACATCGTTTCCATGGATAGCAGGAACAAATCCCCTAACTCCATATCCTCCAGGGCATCCACAATCCGTGTAATTGCTTCTGTTGCATCCACCGCAGTGTTTCCTGATATCACCCCGGCGGCATTGTTGACCACATGTTGGCCAACGTCAAAGACCGCCATCGTGATATTGAACGTATTTGTCACCAGATAAATGGCTACATACGCTTTGAAGATCCAGAGGAAAATGTTATAAGTCTCAAATTCATGGAAATTGTTTTTCTGTGTTACCATCGTGATCAATTCATAGCACAGGACAAAGGTGATGATCAGTCCCGCAATGGGGACGATCACCGTTTGGGATATATTCTGAATCAGATTAAAAATCCCTGCATTCCATCCCTGCGGTGTCTGTCCCACCTGCCCGGCTATGGTTCCCACCTGCTCATTGACAGACGTGAACATGTTATCCAAACATGACTTGATAAGTCCGATCAGGATATCCTTTATCGCTTCCGTAATTCTCTCAATGATGGTGTTCATCTACCACTCCTCTTAAGAGAACAATGTTGCCAGCTGTGGAATCAGGGTAGTTCCCAGCAGCATGATTCCGGCACCAGCCATCAGCTGTTTGATGCCCTGGCTCTTAGCGCCGGGATTGTCATTTCCATATCCTTCCAGAAGGTTTACGACACCCCACACACCAAGACCTGCGCCGATAGCGACTACAAGAGTTTTTAAAGTTGTAATTGCGCTGCTAAAAAATGCCATATATTCATAAACCAAAACTGACTTCTTTCAGGCGTTTACGGGAATGAAAAAACACCGACTAAAAAGCCGGCGCACCTAATGTCAGTTATTCCTTTCCTCATTATTTTTCGTTCATTCCCAAGGTTACTCCGACAGTTCTACATGAATCACTTCCACCTCTTCTTCGGGTTTCGGTGTGTACTGCGGATTTAACTCTTTCTCTACTTTGTACCGGTTCTTCTCGTTTTCATCTGCAAGAAGCCGATAGTTTTTGTGTTTCGTGATATCATATTTATCCGAGAAAAATGGTCTGGCACCACGGATCTGCAGGATACATTTTCCTCCATCCATGACTGCAATCTCATCTTCCGTCATCAGCTGTTTGCCCGTTTTCTGGTAATTCAATCCAAAAGACTTCTGATTACTCCTCGTTTCCGAAGTGTTATACAGGTCAATGGTTTCCTTCCCCAGAAGCTCACTCATTTCCTTTAAGGTGGTTTTCTCTTTGCCACCAAGAAAAAGTGTAGTATCACAGTTGCCCAGAATGGTATCTGCACTATCCTTATACATTGCCTTTAGCTGACTCTGGGACTGCAAAATAATAGAAGCAGAGATTTCCCTGCTTCGAATGGTTGCAATCAGCTTGTCAAACTGAGGAATCTGTCCGATGTTGGCAAACTCATCAGCGATGACACGCACATGCACCGGAAGTCTTCCACCATATTCATCATCTGCCTTATCGCAAAGCAGATTAAAAAGCTGTGACTGTAACATGGCAATCACAAAGTTGAATGTGGTATCCGTATCGGACATGATCAGAAACAAGGCTGTTTTCCTGTCACCGATCTTATCCAGTTCCATTTCATCGTAAGACATGATCTCACGAAGTTCTGCGATATCAAATGGGGCAAGTCTGGCTCCACAGGATATCAAAATACTTTTCGCTGTCTTTCCAGCCGCCATTTTGTATTTTTTATACTGTCTGACCGCAAAGTGCTGCGGATCTCTTTCTTCCAGTTCCTGGAACATCATATCCACAGGATTCTGGTAAGTTTCATCCTCTTCACGGGTTTCGCTTTCATTCAAAAGATCCAGAAGGGTATTCAGATTCTTTTCCTCTTCATCCCCTTCATACCAGATAAAAGCAATCAGTGCTGTGTACAGCAATTTCTCTGCTTTCACCCAAAAATCTTCGGAAGCTTTTTCCCCTTCGCCTTTGGTATTCACAATGATTGTTGTCACCAGCTTCAGGATATCTTTTTCAGACCGTATATAAGCAAATGGATTGTAATGAAGCGATTTGGAAAAATTGATGGTATTCAGAACCTTAATCACATATGGCTCATGAACTACTTTTCCGGATTTATCTTTCATGATATTTCCATTCTTATCTTTCTTAGGCGGTCCCTTTGCTAACATCTTCCCGCACTCCTCAATGAGAGTGCCCTTTGGATCTGTAATGACCATGGAACAGTTCATCTGCATGACCGACGGCTTTACAAAAAATCGTGTCTTTCCGGAACCACTGCCACCGATGACCACGATATTTTTATTTCTCGCATACTTCGGCTGCTTTGGTCTGCTCTCCATGGTCAGTGCTTCTGTTGCTGTCAACGGAATATTCATCCAGGGATCCTCTGACATATAAGGCTTTATATCCTCTGCAGTTCCCCATCTGGCTGAACCATACTCGATTCCCTTCCGAAGTTTCTTTGCATCTGACTGTTTCTGCCAAACCAAAAGTTTCAAAATAACTGCGACAGTTACTCCAACCAATAGATCTCTCAGGTCAAAACTCAACAGAATCCCTGTAAAGATCCGATCTGCATGTTCCATCGCATATAATAGTTTGTTCCCCATATCTTCTCCCGGACTGTTCCGGTAAAGAAAAAATGCCCGGTCTGCATAGAAAGCAGCCAGAGCATAAGGGATATTTGTAAGAACCAGTTTCTTTTTATCCAGGGCGGACAGCTTACCCCCGATTTTATTCTTCCACTTCTGCATCAGAGTTTTGCCGCTTTTCTTTTTCATCGACTCTGCTCCTGATGCCGGTTCTTTACTTTGTCCTTCGTCTTCTTTGGCATCATTGCCCGGTAAGCTGCAAGACGCTTATGAATGGAAGGTTTATTCGCTTTTTGAATCTGTTTCTGGGAAAACTCACGGAAAGCAGCATTGAGTGCATCCTGATCACGTCCCTTGAAGAATACCAGATAAACCGGAGGCTCTTTGCTCTTGTCTTTTTTCAGAGCATAATTGATCCCGTATTTTCTGGCATACCGTTCAAAGGACTTGATATTCTTATTTGTGATCTCGATATTGACCATCCCGGCATTCTGTTTTGCCAGCTCTTTTACCGTGACCTTTCCCTGTTTCGGCTGATTTTTCTGTGCTTTCTTCTCTACTGATTTCTGCTTCTGATGACGCAGATACGCAACAAGAACCTTTTTCAACAGGTCTGCCGTAATCTTAGTAGCCCGAATACAGAACGTGACCGTTTTCTGAGTTACCTCTTCCTGCATGACTTTTCCCTCCTTTCAGCGATTCAACTGCTGTCCAGATCTGTAATCATGGCAATCACCCCCTTTAATGAAAAAAGACAGATTAACCGGTAATCAGGTTCTGCACCTGTACGAGTTTTTCTGTCCCTTCTTCTTTTCTCTTATCTTCTCCACCACAATAGATGGGAACACACATTTCAAGTATTCTACTGTAAATACGCTGATGGGCAGTATCCAAATCTGTGGATTTCATTTCATTCAGTCCCAGATTCGTTGTTACGATCAGCGGAAGCATTTTACAATAGCGGCTGTCTATCACATTATAGACCTGCTCCAAAGCAAACTCGGAATTTCGTTCTATTCCCAAGTCATCAATAATCAGCAGCGGATAATCCACAAGATTTTGTATAATCTGGTTCTTATCTGCCTGATAGCTGGTCATTTCATTTAAAATCCTGGAAAAGTTTGTCATCATGACACGTTCTCCCTGTTTCAAAAGTGCATTTGCAATACAGCCTGCAAAAAAGCTCTTCCCGGTTCCAACCGGTCCCATCAAAAGCAATCCTACATTTTTTCTCTTCATATCTGTCCAGTTTTCTACATACTGCCTGGCGATTAGTATCTTCTGGTTGCTTCCATTGTCATTTTCAAATTTCCATTCCCAGAATCTTCTTTCCCGAAGTCCGACGGATTTTCTCTGATAAAGCTGCCGCTGTTCTTCTTCCCGCTGCATCTTCTCATCCAGTTCCTGCCTGGCTTTTACCTCGCATTCGCACAAACAGGACACTACATGCTCAAAACCCATCAGACTGACTTTCATCTGTTTTCTTTTTCCACAGGTGCCACAATGAAGACATCCCTCTTCGTCCAGATAATCTGCTGTTACTTTGTTTTCCATCACAGGCTTTCTCCTTCCTGAAATTCATATTTATCCATTCCTATCCTGGTTCCATCCCTTTCTGCCCAAAGACAGATTGTTGCAAAATGGTTTTGATACTCTTTTCCACTGGATTTCATATAAACAGAAAGATGATCAATCCGTTTCTGGTAATCCCATGGAAATAGCGTCATCAACTCCTGCAGTTCAGCTTCCGACAGAACAACATTTTTAAATCTACCATATTGACTGAATTTTTCTTCCAAAGCGGGTGTATTGCCCTTACTCTTATCAGTATGATTCTTTTCAGTCTTATTTATCTTAGTATTACTTCCATCCAGATTCTTGCAGTCCGGACTTCTATTTTTTTGCGTTCCGGACTTCCAGTTTCTTGCAATCCGGATTTCCAATTCTTTGCAGTCTGGATTTCCAGTTTCTGGCATTCCAGAAACAAAGTATCTTACTGGCTTTCCTCTACTCCGTTTTACAAAATTTTTCACATATATGACAGAGGGACGATTATTCCCCTGCCGATACCGCTCGATCAATCCAATCCCATGCACACTATCCAGCTCATATAGAAGCTTTGTCACTGTCGTATGCGACATTCGCAACAGCTCCTGCAATTCTGCGATCGTGTAAATGATATAGACATAACCCTCACTGTCAATCCAGCCATTTTTCTTGGACAGGCTGATTCGATCAAGCAGAATTCCATAAAGGAGCTTTGCGTCTGTGGACAGGCTTGCAAACTCTTTTTCTGTGAACAGAGCTTTTGGTATCCGAAAAAAAGAAAACTGGTCAGATTCTTCTGCTCTGAAATATTCAAAATCTGCCATAATATTTTCCTACTCTTCTACATCAAAATCACAATTTGCTGCACTGCCTGTACCATGGCACATCTCATCAAATACAAAATTGAATGATTGAATCATTTCGTCCAAATAATAATTTCTGGCCTTCTTGTTACAAGCATACATATCACCAATAAAGCCTTCATCATTCCCCATCGCATGAACAAGGGTTTCCAGGACCTTCATAAACTTCTTTTTTGAACAGCTTTCATACTGTCTGTTCACATATTTCTGGATATCTAACACACGAGCAGGATTATTTTCATTTTCCTCCAGAATTCCAAATGCAAGATCCATACCAAACTCATATCCATCAGCCTGAATTTGATCAATATCCATCTCTCCAAGCTCATCCTGGTATCCTCGCTTTTCCATTGCAGTTAAAGACGTTTCATATTGATCAATATATCCCATATCCGCAATAGTTTCAAAAATATCTCTGGATGCTTTCACCATCTTATCCATAATAATTTCTCTTTCAGCCAGCGGCATATTTGCCATGATAGTATCTAATGTCATCATTGATTCTTCCTCCATCTCATTTTCATAAATACCATTGATATAAAAGTGGTTCGCCTTTCCATTGTTTGGAATGATACGCACCAGTTTACCAACCTGAACCAGTTCCTGTACTGCCTGATCTACTCCATATCGAGTCGTATTCAGGTCTTTCTTTATTTCACTTTTGGGATAGATAACAAACAGATTCCCGTTATGATCTACCCAGCCATTTTGCACCGCAAATTTCAAACGATCCAGAAATAAGCTGTATAGAATCTTTGCTGTATTTGACAGATTTTTGTATTTTTCCATCTGAAACAGCACCTTTGGCACCTGCAGACAATCTACCGGCATATACTCCATCTTACTCATTGATTGTTTCCTCCTTCTGTTTGTACAGCACTTCGGCTGAATTAATATTGATTTCCAGCATCCCTACAAACACCTGATAGTACAGCAGGCATATCTGTTCATCCTCTCTTGCCAGATACAATCCTTCCAGTTCATTGGACGGATGTTTCATTCCGTATACTGCCTGACAGATATCATGGATTTTCTCACATTCCACACTTCTAAGATGCATCTCCAAGGTGTGATTAAATCTCTGCCAGTCCTCCAGTTTCTGATTTACTGCCATCATGCACTGGAACAGTTCCGCTGCTTCACATGCTGCTGACAGCACTACATTTTTGTTGTTGATACTTCCATCGGCATTTTTCATATGCCCTACCATATACGCCTGATCTACTGAAACCATCTTTTATCCTCCTCTATCTAAACGGCATTTCTTCTTCCATACCCTCTGGAATCTCTAAGAACCCTTCCGCATCTTCTGGAAACGGTGGTCTGTCAACCATTTTTGCACCTGCGAATTCAATCCGGTTTGCATACACTTCGGTGGTATAGATCTTTTTCCCGGTATCCTTATCTTCATAATTACCTGTGACAATCTCGCCTTCCACCATGACCTTCGTTCCCTGCATCAGATAATCTCTGGCAAATTCTGCTTTCTTTGCAAAAGCCTTTACCGGAATGAAACTGACTTCATCGGAATAATTTCTTCTGACTGCTAGAACGAACTTGGCAATCTTATGAAGTCCTTTTTCATTCTCCACTTCGTTGTATCCAGGATTTCTTACTAATCGCCCGGAAATAACTGTTGTATTCATTGGCTTACCCCTCCTATGCTTTCATTGATTTGTAACAGATACCGATACATGGTCCACATTTTCCATAGGCACATCCGTAACATTCATCTTTTTCCAACTCTTCTTGCTTCATTTCATCGGCAAACATTCCTAACAGTGTTGTGTAAATCTTTTTCATTGCCAGGAATTTTTCTTCTGCTTTTTCCATCTTCTCTTTGTAAAATGGGATCAGTTCACGAAGAACTGGATGGAAACGTTCATTTTCATCATCCCAGGCACAGGTTTTCATCATACAGCGTGGCTGTTTCTCATAATTGCCCAGATAATATGGGCAGAACGTACAGCCTCTTTCTTTAACAATTGCCACCGGAATCACTGGCATCTGACTTTTGATTTCCTTTGTTACATGCTTACTTTCAATTCGCTCTCTCATCTTAAAAATCCTCCAAGAATATATATTTGCAAAAGGGAATTCCCCTGAATTGCCTGTTTTTAAGCACAAAAAAAGAGGCAGACTTACGATTTTTATTTTCGCAAGCCTGCCTCTTATCAATCTAATATTCTATTTTCCAATGACATACCGTATAAACACGTATATCGCTCTGATCACATACACTGGAATCATGATGCTTCCAATCAATGCTCCAATAATGACACTTAATGCAGCCATCCCAAGTGTTGCTGTGGTATCCATTCCTCTCGGAATTAGAATCAACCGCATTTTATGTATTCCAAATGGTAATCCGGCAATAAATATCCACCAGAACCAATCTGTCTGACCACTGACTTTCATAATTGTTTTTGTCATCCAAAACCAGAATACCATAAATGCCAGCGGCAGAATTGATTTTTTAATTACATCTTCAATCGTCACCTTTTTTCTCCTTCTGTCTGATTCCTTCCGCTACCTCCCGATTAAGGTTTGCCAATATTTCTCTAACCACAGGAGAATCCAATTGAAAGGTTTCCAGATCTTTCTCTGTAAGCTCCCTTCCGTTCGCATCATATCTTCGTACAATTTTTAAAGCCATACTTTCACTTCCTTCCTGCTGATAATCCTAATGTTTTCAACAAATGTTCAAACTTCTCTCTTTTCATCCGTTTAACACGTATCTTTTCTATCTTTTTCAGATAGACTTGTATTCTACTTACCGTATCTTCATTGCTCATTCTTTACCCTCTCTTTCTGCCCACGATGCTAGAAGCTTAAATATAATTTCTTCCATCTGAGTCTTTGTATATGTCTCTGGAAAATATTGTTTCAATTTCTTCGCCGGAATCTGCACCTGAACTTTTTCAATACTTTCATTCATGCAAATCTGGTCAATCTCTGAATACGTCAACATCCGTTCTTTTGAAATCTGTTTCAATTCCTTTGCCTGCTTCATGGACGGTACTATATTGTGATTATGCATATACTGAAGTAATATCTGCTGCTCTTCAGTTCTCAAATAGGAAACTTCAACAGCTGTATTAAAGGGAAGCTTCTTCTCGTCTGCCAATTCTAAAAACTCTGCGATCAACTCTGTCAGATGAATATATCGAAGAATCTGTCTGGAACTATCTCCTGTATTCTGACTGACTTCTTCCGCCGCTAACTTCTTGCCAACTTGGCAAGAAGTTAAATCAGACCGTTTTCCCTGACGCTTTAACGCCTCATATTTCATTTTATAAGCGAATGCCTTTTCGCTGATTAGCAGCTCTTCTCGCTGAATGTTGGAATCTACCATGATCACCGTCGCTTCGTCATCTGTAATATCTTTGATGATAACCGGCATTTTCTCTAATCCTGCAAGTTCACATGCTCGTTTTCGCCGATGACCAGCTACAAGCTCATAACCACCAGACTCTCTCAACCGCACAATACCGGGAACCAACACGCCATATTGTGTAATGCTTTCAGACAATTCCTCCATTTTCTTATCATCTTTTACTTGAAATGGGTGATTTGGAAACGGATGAAGGCTTCCTATTGCTATCTCACTGATTCCATTGGTTGTCTCTTCGCTTGTTCCAAACAACGCATCAAGCGGCTGTAAGGAAATGGGTGTTGCTCTTTTTTTAGATGGCATCTTTCAGCACCTCCTCCGTCACTCTCCGATAAGCTTCTGTAGCTTTGCCTTTCGGATCATAAGAGAAAATACTCTGTCCTTCTCTGACTGCCTCCTTCATTCTTACGGAAAATGGAATATAATTATCAAAGATATGAATTTGACTTCCATATACATTTCTGAGAAGTTCCATATTATTTCTTGCATCATTCGTATGAGCATCTACCATCGTGAACAGAATCCCACCGACTTGCAGCTTCGGATTAATCTGCTTACGGACCTTACCGATCGTTTTTAATAACTGTTGCAATCCTTTGATTGGCAAGTAGGACGCTTCAACCGGAATAAGTACTTCATCTGATGCAGCCAGCGCATTGATCGTAATCATTCCCAATGATGGCATACAATCAATGATGACCGCATCATATTGATCTTTGATACCATATAATATCTGTTTCAATACATATTCCCTGCTCATTGCATTTACCAACTGTACTTCCGTACCTGCCAGTCCAATGTTAGAACAGATAATGTCTATTCCCTCTGCCTGATGTCTGATATGACAGTCGGAAGGAATATCTTCATCTTTCATTACTGCATCCATAAGAGCTGTAAGTGTTTCATTACTGTCATCACAATCACGATATCCAAATCCTGCGGATACATCAGACTGTGGATCGGCATCAACGATTAACACTTTCATATTCTTTTGTGCTAATCCTACTGCTAAATTAGCTGTACATGCTGATTTTCCCGTTCCCCCTTTTTGGTTTACAATAGAAATTACTTTTGCCATAATCTTTCCCTTCTTTCTTGTTAAATAAAAAGACTGAATCAGACAGCTGAGATATAAATCTCATGCGAGCTAATTCAGTCCAAAACATATTTTTATTCAATTATCACCGCTTTCGTGGTATAGTAAATACATCTCAGCAGAGTTCTGAAATTCTATTACTTCTGTACTGTGTTATTTATAAAAGAGAGGCCTTTCCTTCATAAATTCGTTGATTGGTTACGAAATTTATTTAGGACTAAATCGCTAGAGCCCTTGTATTATAAGGGGTTCTGCCTTGTGTCATTATAATAACACAAGCACCCCCATTTAAGATATTCATCATCGGTACAGGCATCTGTCTGGTATGGCAGCCGCCAAGATACTGATATAAAGGAACGCGGAGAGCTGCTGCTGCCGCCCTTGCTACTGCCAGGGATACTCCCAGTGCCGCATTTGCCCCTACATTACTTTTATTGTCTGTGCCGTCTGTTTCTATGATTTTTTTATCAATATAGGACTGATCCAGAGCATTTTCTCCAAGAATTGCTTCTGCCAGCTTTGTATTTACATTCTCCACTGCTTTGCGGACACCAAGTCCGGTGTAGCAGCCTTTTTCTCCGTCACGAAGCTCCACTGCCTCGAACTTTCCTGTGGAAGCTCCCGAAGGGACGATTGCCCTTCCCGTATATCCATTTATCCCGATCACACCTTCTCCTACTGTTACTTCTACTTCCACTGTAGGATTTCCTCTGGAATCAAGTACCTGTCTTGCATGAACCCTTCTCACAGGCAGATAACGTAACATATTAGAACCTCCTGATCATTTTAATAAACCGGTAACTGTTCCATATTTTCACAGTTAAACCTCAAGTACAGCGTTTCGTAAATAACTATACCAATCGCGTAGGATGCGGATTCGAGTGTGCTGGTATAAAAACGCAGGCGTAGCGGGCTACGCTGAGGCTTTTAGACCTGTGCAATCGGATTCGCAGACAAGTGAGTGGTATAGTTATTTCGAAAACGATGTACTAGTCAAAATACGTCACTGAGAACGGCGTGAACAGTAACGTAATTTGACTTGTATATCTTTACAACCATATTTTTACCCAATATGCTTCCGGCTATGCATTGTCTATATCCATTATTATTTTCAGAATATTTTATCAATACAAATAATTTTAATATTATCTTTTAAATATTTTTGCAAATTTTCTATTTTTATTCTTGACATTTCATTCTTTATCTGTTATATTAAGTTCATAAAACAAAAGGGATTACGAAAAACAAAAAAGTAAAGGAGTGAGACCACCGAAAACATAATCTTTTCTTCATAATTTAAGAAAGCGAGGTACAGACCACCAGAATAGCAAAGTTTCAAATTCATGACTTATAAGAAAGGCAGGTACGGACCACCAAGAACTTAAGCTTTTAAATCCAACTAAGTTTTATAAGTAGTTCCTATCAAACAAGGAAGGTACGGTCCAATGGAAATTTAATGATTTACCTTATTTTTAAAGTGACATTCAATCAAAATAAGGAAGGTACAGTCCAATGAAACGTTAACGATTTACCCTATTATAAAACGTAACCGTTCATTTACATGAAGAAGGTACAGTCCAATGAAAACTTAACGATTTACCCTATGAAACTATAAAAGGAAGGTACAGACCAATGGGACAGTAAGTTGAACCGTTAATTTCATAATTCAAATTCATACAATTTCATAATTTATTTTACAGAAAGTGAGGTATCATCCCTTGGATACAGAATCTTAACAGGAGCCACGATGAAATATAAATCTGTGGCTCTTTTATTTGTCATTCAGCTTCTATAGTTCCCCTCTTTCTCATATATTAAACTAATATCATTCCGTTCTGAGGTTAATACTCTCTATGCATCTCAAATACATATCTTCCACTCGGATTTTCTCTTCCAGATTTACCAAGATTTTTCTTCTTTTCTGTGCTTGTGCATTTATAGGTTCCTCTATAGGAAAAATCGTATCGCACAACACTGCCAGACAGACTGCTGCTTCTGCCCAAAGTTCCAACTGGGGACTCAGTTTTCAGGAAGAAGGCAAACGTCCTGTTGGAAATGCAACGATAGAAGAATTGGCTCAGTACAATGCCTTTTTTGCTGAAGATACCGAAGAAAAGAAAATCTATCTCACCTTTGACGCAGGCTTTGAAAATGGAAATACTCCTGCTATTTTGGATGCACTGAAAAAACATCAGGCACCTGCTACATTTTTTGTGGTTGGAAATTTCATTTCGGAAAACAAAGATCTGATCAAACGAATGGAAACGGAAGGGCATATTGTCGGCAATCATACTATGACGCACCCGGATATGTCAAAAATTTCCACAAAAGAATCTTTTCAGAAAGAATTATCCGATGTAGAAAAAATTTACAGGGAAATTACAGGAAAAGAAATGACAAAATTTTACCGCCCCCCACAGGGCATCTACAGTACACAGAATCTGTCTATGGCCAGAGAACTGGGATATCACACATTTTTCTGGAGCCTTGCCTATGTAGACTGGTACCAGGATAACCAGCCAGATCCACAGGAAGCTATTGCAAAACTGACGAAACGGATTCATCCGGGAGCTATTGTACTGCTGCACAGCACCTCTTCCACTAATGCACAGATTCTGGATGAACTGTTGGATAAATGGGAAGAGATGGGATATACCTTCGGAACATTAGAAGAACTCGTAGCATCAGGATCCGCCTGAAAAAAATCGCACATGATCCATGCATCCTCAGTGCCATCGACACGGATCTTCCCACTTTTGAATTCTCCAGATAAGCACACAAAAAATCTGCCCCGGGACTATGTTCTCATATGTTCCGGAGCAGATTTTTCTGTGCTATTGATTTAGAAGGTGTTCTTCTTATTTAATTGTCTTATTTACTGGACAGCCTTGAATGCCTCATCAAGATCCTGGATGATATCATCGATATTCTCAGTTCCGATAGAAAGACGGATCGTGTTTGGCTTGATT
>ERZ857922.2608-NODE-2608-length-17885-cov-5.146999_pt1 | contig 17885 bp, 14 predicted proteins | sample MGYA00519579_ERZ857922 | MGnify/ENA primary metagenome ERZ857922 (study PRJEB31778, sample SAMEA3449375) | human gut metagenome | biome: human gut; feature: human-associated habitat; material: faeces | place: United Kingdom | collected 2010/2012 ... | reverse complement strand
AATATACACTTATATTTTTATTAGGATATTTAATACTGCAAATGTAAATGTGTCAAAACTCCTTTTTTGAAAAAATCACCCCTGCTACAGCTATCTGTGACAGGGGTAAATCTTTCTATTTGGGTATTAATTTGTGCATCTTAACTATATTGAATAGGCTCCAGTATAATGACTAGATGCTTTTTTATCCTATGTGGCAACAGACGTATAAAGGTTAACAACCCCTATAAATAGATGCTCTATCTTACAAACATCAGTAGCATTATTAGGAGCAAGCCTATGGTGTTTATTATTCCAAGAATTTTGATCATGTTGGCAGTTTTTCTTACGCCATCGACTTTTACGTCAAGCATATTCATTCTAGAATCGAGGTTCGTCAACACGTTTTTGACACTATTGTGAATTTGCTCTTCAGTGGATTTTTGTTGCTTCTGTAAATCGCTAACCACATCCAAGGAATGCTGAAGACTTTTAATGCCAGAATCTTGTTCTGCATGTAAAGATTTCAGTTCATCAGATATCTGGTTGAGAATCCGGGTATGATTATATCCTGTGGATTTAAGTCCTTCGGAAATCTTGCTAAGAACAACATCTTGCTCTTTTTGAGAATCATTGAGTTGAGATTCCAATGTTGATATATCCGCTTTAAGCGATGTTACAGATTCTGTCGCCTTTATTAGCGCAACATGAATCTTTGACAGCTCCGTTATGCTCGATCTAAAATCCGAGTTGTTTTTTTCGTAGGTCGCTGATAGGGCAACAGTCTCAGTCGAGAATTTATTCCTGACTTCAGTAATTTTTTCGGCGAACCGTACAATAACGTTATTGCATTGGTCTACAAACGAATCATGTACGTTTAATAATTGAGCTTTTATAATCTCAACTGATTTATTCGCTTCGTCCGACAAGGATGTTTGTCCCTCATCAAGTGCATTTGATATTGAGTTGAGAGAGCTAACTACTTTATGAAACTCAGCAACGAATGATCGTATTTCCTGCTGAACTTCTTTATACGATTGTGTAGTCTGCTCTACGAGAAGTCTTGCCGAGGCAACTTCTTGCAGTTCAGATTCAAGGCGAGAAAGACTCGCCAGTATTTCCTGTGGGGTCATATGTGGTTTATCTTTTATGCTGTGAAATTTTGAGTAAATTTGTGTGCCCATTCTGCATGTTCTACTGCTTCGCACATCATTATCAATAATCCGAGATATTCTAAATGTTTATCATCAGTGACATTGTATTCCTTCAATATGTCCATATAACGTCCGATATACTTTTGTATGTCATACTGTGATAAATTCTTACGCAACTCTACGTATCCTTCGATGAATGATGTCTCTATTTCATCTTTTAGAGCAACTGAAGACTCATCAGCCTTAAGAAACAGAAGACAGAATACATTCAGCAAACTAAGGACAGGGTTGGGTGAAAGGATACCACGTCGAATAAGACGGATTGCACCCCTAAGATGCTTTACATTATCTTTTGGAGACGATACTCCCTCACTATTGACTATCCTCATGTACTTCAACAATATGGATTGGTCAAAATCCTTGCCATTGGAAGCATCTAAATTAGCAATGCTTCCTGTAAAGAACCATTCTTTCCCGGATTGTGTGTCATCAACAAGAGAATAAGAACGGCCTGCATCATCCTTGTATTCATGACGGGCATATTTTGAATTGAAATAATAATAGAGAGTATCTTTCAACTCTTCATTCATTGCCAACCAGTCTGTGCCGTCTGAAGTTGCTTCCTTACAGAATTGTTCGATATCTTCAATGGCCTGCTTCCTTTTAGTCGCAATTTTTTTATAAATAAATTGCGTCAAGAAAAATAGACAATTTGCTATTTCTGTCCCTTTATAGCGTTTGCAATATGCTATCTGGGCATCGGCTCGTCTTTCGTTATAATAACGCATGAAGAATTGCTTTAATCCCTCATAATATGCGCCATCCGATTTCTTACGCGTAACGATTCTAAACTCTTGGTTTATATAATCTTGTGTAAAATCCTCGATAAGGCCGATACAGCACATACGATAAATTGCCTTCATCAAGGCCGCTTGATACTGCTCTTGATTAAGAGACCGTAGTTGCTGAGTGTTTTCTTTTGGTGAGCGTGGTTGTTGGGTTATCGGGCGCAGATTTGCCTGACGCAAATATTCGTCTAGTGTTTCTGAGTCTTTCGATGGATAGCGATATGATATATACGATATAACCGCTTCCCCGTCTTTGGCTTGAATTAGCTTAGATATAAAACCTGATACAGTTTTGTTTTGACGAGAAAGGGCATCCGTATCTTCGGTAATGGCTACTTGATGATTCATAAGATAATCCATGACAGTCCATTCGGTCATCTCTCCAAGAAAATTTCCGTCATAGAAAAATTTATGAACACCAAAGTCTACTGGTACAGGAGCCATTAGCCGTGTAAATTCGTCCTGCTCATTAAACACCCTATCTGAGTAAAGCACAACAGCAAGAGCCATTTTTCTGTCACGTCCGGCTCTCCCGGCCTCTTGAACAAATGCTTCAAGTGATCCGGAATGGTTAACATTGAGCGTAAAACGCACATGAGGCTTGTCTATTCCCATGCCGAACGCTTTTGTTGCAACCATAATGTTTGTCCGATTCTGAATGAATTCATCTTGAGAAGCTGGGTTGTCTCCGCCGACAAATTCACTTACATCGTTTATATTGAGAACTGCCTTGAGTTGTCCGGCAATTCCTATGCGGGAACCATTATGAACTCCAAGTGTACCTTGTCGATGAGGACAAAATATAATCGCAGACGAGGAATCGTGAGGATTTGTATACCATTCACGGTTTACTTCAACATATAAATCCCGCGACAATAGATCTTGAGCAAGTTTCGAGGTCGGTTCAATATTCTCTCTCTCAATAAAACGTTGTTTGATACGCTCTATATTTTGGGGCAGTTGCAATTCTTGTAAGGATGAATAAAATACATCCTTTACAACTTCAGGACAGGCCATGTTTTTTACGGAATAAACACCCCATTTGTCATGAGCAGTTTCATCATCAACCTTTACGATTCGATATTGTAGTTCGAGACGATTAGTATTTTCGTATCGAATAGTAGCTTCCGGATCAAGAGGAAATGCGTTATTGCCAGACAATTCTCGTTCTACATCCGCCAAGACATCGAATGACGCGGTTGCGGTCAACCCCATAAGGGTAACATGATTTCGTTCCTCGTCGTCTGATTGTTTTGGCAGAACATATTGATATAAGTTGCGACCAAGATGTAAATATGTAAAGCGAAAATCATGCCCCCATTCAGATACACAATGAACTTCGTCAATTACTCCATAGGAGAAGTAGACGTGGTTGTCGGCCATTGCTCTTAGGCTTTCTCTGAATTTAAATATGGCAAGACGTTCAGGAGAAAGAAATACAAACAATAGTCTGGATTCTTTCATTATATTCTCACGCTCAGCCTTATTTTGGACTGTGGAATTGATAAATGTGCAGTAGTCAATGCCATTTTTCAAAAGACCGTCATATTGATCCTTCATCAGCGACATCAAAGGGTCAATGACGAGAGTGACACCCGGTTGAAGCAGTGTGGCAATCTGATACGTGAGAGATTTACCCCCTCCGGTTGGTAAAAGGCCGATAACACTTTTAAGCTGTAAGGCACGAGATATTATCGGAAGCTGACCCTCTCGGAAGTTTTCTTTTCTGAAGAGCAACTGAATAAAATATCGGAGGTGTGCAACATTCTCTTCAATATTATCGTGGGTGCCTTGTTGATTAAGTTTCGTCAGCGGCTTATAAACTATGCGGTCAGTAGTATAGATATATCGCTCTGAGTATATGTTTTCGGAAGCCCTAACGTTAAAGTAACAACTGTTTTCAGCTTTGAATTGAGAGAACTCGACTTCACGAGGATTTGATTTTTCGTTAAGTGAGAAATCTATTACAATGTCAAACGTTTGGTCGGTAAGCTGCTTGCATGAATCGGCATAAACATTTGCTTCGAGGTGGAGTCTCGAAGTAGAATATTTAGAATTGATTACCGAAAGATTGACTTCCGGGAATTTCATTTCGGAGAAATCTTGTGAAGCCGAAGCTAAATGATTGAGCATTTCGCTCAGTTCATGCAGAGCGATAGCTGCGCATGGCACATCGGCTTCTTTCACTAACACATTCCAAATATCTTTATCAAGAGAAAGATGATTGGTGAGGAGGGCTTCCAAAATGGTTTTTTCAATCCGAGCAACCGCCAAAGGCACATCTTTAACGAGTTGAGCGGATTCACTGCTCATGCCGTTATTCGGAATGTAACGAATTCCGCCATACTGTGACTCTTCATCATCTTTAACTCCGGCATTCAGTACGTCTGACAAAAGATTTTCAAGCCACGGACTTGCTTTTGTCGGGAGTCCACGCTCTACGATATTGTTAAGGACTGCAAGAATCGGGTTTACATCATCATAAACGCTTGCTCCAATATCGAATGGCGCCAGCACCTCAAACGCCGTTTCAAGCGGAGCTACATCAAGGATAGACATATCAGACCTGTACGCAGCAAAATATTGTTTTGGCGCATAGAATCGATATGGGATAAGGATTTGTTCACCTTGATCAACTCGATATTTGAACCCTCTTATAAAGCACCCAAATGTATATTTGTTATAATCGGTGCGTGTGAAAAACTCTGTATTTCGATAACTTGAAAAGTAAGCGGATGAAGGGAGTTGAAAGTAACGACAAAAAGCATTTATGCGATCTTCTCTACGATTTGCAGGTCCTATACACAATACATAATGCTTATGGCCTGTAGAAGTAATAAGCTCAGCAAGTTTTTTCAAGTCAATAGTCTCGATGTCGAGAATATTTGAAAAAAGATGTATTGTTATAGGTTTTTCGTATTCAATATCAGATATACAATCAAAGTCGAGCGGTATAGTCGGAGGCAGGCCGAGATGACGTGTAGTAATTTTAACCTCAGGAGTTGCTAACGATACATTCAACTTTGCTCTGTTTATAGCAGCGGTTGACGGTTCTATGAGCGTAATTTTTTTGATATTCTGAATAAGATTACGCTCTCTCATCTTTTCAATAAAACACAATGATGCCAGACCTTGCCCACAGCCCCAATCTACCACCTCAATGGATTCTCTAAGTTCTGCGAAGGGTAAATCCTCAATAGCGCGAAACACCTTGCGCTTGTGGCTTTCACCGTAGGCGGCGATGTAGCAGTTTAAGCCGTCCTCAGTTCTTAAAAGGCTGACACCATGATTTACCTCAGGATGTAACCAAGGATAAGGGTATTGTTGATATTCCGAAGGCACCAACGATTTAGCGGTATCGATAACGGCATCAATCGTCAATGGGTTATATTTCGATATTATATCAGAATACATATCACTTTCCTGTTATAGTGTCTTGGAGAGGATTTGCCTTGTGTTGCTGCCAATTTCTCACCGCAACCTCTTTGCTTGAATTGGCATAGCAATACTCACAGAGATGGGGGCAGGTATTGTACTCGCCTATATCTTTGCTTTTCATGCAACCACAAGCAATGCGTTGTCCCTTGTCTCTATTGTTTTGATGAATGACAATATATTTGCCATTGCCTATATCTACCGCATCTTCCGGAATATCTACCGGCTCAAATTCGGCAAATAAATTGTCCGAATGAGCGGTGTCGAGAACTTCTGCGCCCAAGAATTTCAGTAGTTCGGGCGAGTGAGACCCGAAACGCACCATTAGTCTGTCATCGACACAATGGTTGTGTTCTACTTCGGGAAGATTTGCGATTTCACCGCAGGTTGCAAGGATAAAATTCCAACCTTTACGCTTGTTGAGATCAACAAGACGACCTGCAAATTCAAACATCTGCTCTGGAGTCCAATCAATGTAATTGATATGGCTTCGCTCAAGGTTGGACTTGACTTTCCGATAAGAAACGATGTCGGTGAAACTGAAAACGAGTTTTTCTGTAAACCCTATAAGCTGGTCACCAATTTTTTCAATCTTGGATAATAGTTTATCCATATCTATCTTATCGGTAAGGATAAGAGGGTCAAACCGCCAAACGACGGCACCTTTACCAAGTTTCTCTACGAGGAGTTTGAATGTTTCGATACGTTCTGTGAGCGGTCTAACCCCTGGTTCCAATCCTTCTTCTTCATAATCGTTAAGTGTGTACTGGACATAGCATCCAATACCACGCGACTGTAAATAATCCAGGTGTCTAAGGAGAGGTCGCGGGTTTTTCGACCAAAACACGATGAATTTGGTATTTGCATATCCGACATAGCTTTTGACTCCGTTGAAAGGATTAGTCCATGCTGAATATCCGGATTCCAACCGATTAAAGAACCAGTCGGCATAGAAAGCTGGAATATCGGTGCTTCGGCTTGCCGAAACCACAACGGGGAAAGTCGCCTTTGCTACTTCTCCATTGTCAAGAGTAACGAATCTATCTTCTTGTTTCTTTGCCATATTTACGTTTTATTGACGAAGCATTATCAGATAATAGAAGTCCTGATCTCCTGGTAGATTGTTTATTATGAAAGAAACCACGTTACCCTTCTGTTTTGTGATTTGAAAAAGGGAAACATACTCCTTACCAGAGGACATTACTGCCCATGAATTATTGATTTCTGCCGACGCGAACTCGTTCCCATCTGCATCGTGATTGTATGAAAAGTCCGGAGCTAAGGAAAGATTGGTTTGGATAATACCTTTTGATTTCAACGCGCCTATGTCGGAAAAATCAATCATAATATTTCCATTGTTGACGGTGCGAATCATCGTGGCGGTTACTTTGTCTTCCAGTTCGATTTGCTCAGATTTCTGATTATAATATTGTCTTATAACCGTAACATCAAAACTAAATTTGAATGGGGCCCCATAGCTATTGCCTTGACAGAAGGCTGTGAAAATTGTGAGTTGGCGTTAGAGTTCGCGGTGATTTTAACGGGTGCAGAGGCATCTGATTTACGATACTCCAAGTCAACATTCCGGTCGAACATGTGAAGCACGCATTTTACGACCTTGCCTTTGTCGTAATAAACAGTAAAGCCGTAGTCGCGATAGTCAACCTCTTGCCAACCGAAAGGCGTTTGAACTTCGATGGGAAATCCGCGAAGTTCGACTTTTTCAGCGGCTTTGCTGATAATACGCATCGGCTTATCTGACATATTTGGTTTGCCAAGATCGTCATTATAGACCTTGATGATATACCCATCGCCAGGATTAAGTTTATAGCCACGACATCCATTAGTATTCTTTTCGACACTAACAGTTCTTATACACTGTTGCAATCCCATAACCTCAGAGCCGTTCTCATATCTCTGATGACAATCGGATTTGAACGCAAACGGTGTTATTGTTGGGGGCAATGTGCCAGCTTGTGATTGTATAATTTTTTGAGATGCCAGTTTTGATGCTTGCTTGTCAGAAACAGTCTGACAAACCGACTGCTTAGTTTGCTCATCTTTTTTCTTGCCAAATATGAAGTCTAAAAATCCCATTTGATATTTGTCGATTTTCGTTTTTTAATTAAAAAAGTGGGCCACCATAGCTACGTCTTAATTGGAGGTCCTGAGAAAACCTGTGAGCAGATGTAACAATAGTAGCCCACGCTATCGCGTGAGAGCCACTATGCCATCTTTGCTCTTTAGAATTTCTCAGGTTCCCAATTACAAGATTAGCATATAGCTTCCATATGTCTTGAAGATAAGAGGTTCTTTCTTCAATGCAAAATTAGCTAATTTCCCTGATATTACAATCGGTTGTGCTTAAAAACAGGAAGTTTGAAGTATCGTTAGTCGTAAAATTGTGCCGAGTTGCTCAGCTTCCGCGACTTCTATCTGATGACGCTGTGTGCAAATATTGTTGCTATTTCTTCATAAATTCGGCTATGAGAGGCAAGGACATGAAAAATTGCAGCGTATTTTATCGGATTTGTGTCTAATGATTGGGATTTAGCAATGGGATTGCACGAACTTTGTAGCCACAAAACAAATAAAATATGAATACCAATCAGAATAATACGGCTCTCGAACGGAGTGATGTAGATATAAAAGCGTGGATGGAGGAGCATCCGCGTGAATATGGCGAGTTTGCCGCCGCTATGGGCGAGGCTGACTTGTTGGAGGTGTTTTTTATGGGGCAGTCGGCATTTTCCGCTTCGTCTGAGTTCCAAAAGCGGCTGGAGGATATGATCGACCTCGACAATCTGGACTTGGAGGAACTTCTGAAGACTCTCCGGGAATCGGGCTATGCCCGTATTGTACTGAGTGGGCAGCCGGAAGATAGCGAATGGGAGAAATACCGGATGCCATTTGCCGCATGGCTGAAATATGGACGTTCTCCGGAAATGTTGGTTGAGAATATCGAAGATACCGCGCAGGCGGTTAACAATCGGCAGTACCAATGGCAGCTCACAAAGTTCTTGAAGGCATTTATGACCCATGAGATTGAGAACAATCATCGAACCCGAAAGGAGTTGAAGGAGTTTCTGGACTTCCGGAAATGTGTTGATAACGGAGATTTGGCAGACTGGGTATTGGGCAGCATTGATGAATCAAGGCCAACTTCCAAAGTTTCAAAGGGAAAGGAATTTGTGTATGACTTCACTTCCCTTTTGTCATCTCACGACAGTGAGACGGTCAGGCGCATCGGCACATGGACGCAGACACATATCAGTGGGATCGATATTGCGCATCTATATATAGCACTTGTGGAATCCGGCGAACTTGATGCCGCCAGACCCGTAAAGCAGTTTGCCGGGATATTGGCTGCTACTTTTCCGGAAAGCAAAATCGTTGGCGAGCGACAGGTTCAGAAAAGTGTTAATGCTCTCCAAAGCCTGTCTCCCAATCGCAAACAATATGTCAAGGACGAACCGGAACACCGCTTTGCAATCAACAAGATAAAGGCTGAAATTCTGCTGATAAATCCTGATGAAGTTAACTGAAATAAGCCCTTTTCGATTCGTTTGATTCGTTCCAGTGTTCGCGAACTTAACGAACCGTCATTTCTTTTCAATCCAATAAATTACGCTATACTTTTGCGTCACCGTTCCATTTCGGAGCGGTGACGTTTTCGCTTTGTGCCGTCAGCGGAATCGTCATAATTCAAACGGCAATCGAAATCAATATGCAAGACTTTTTAGATATGCTTAATGAAGGTCGCGCTCATGTCAAGGTTGAGATGAGTGCCGAAGATCTGAAAGCCTTTTCAGATGACCTTATACGCCGGGCCAAAGATGAACTCGGCTCAATGGTCGAGGCAGCGAAGAAAGAACGAATGCTAACCAAGGCAGAGGTAAAGGAACTGTTCGGGGTATGCGACGCCACACTCTGGCACTGGGCCAACAAGGGAATCCTCAAACCGGTGAAGACCGGAAACAAGGTGCTCTATCCGGAATATGAGGTACGCAAGGCTCTTGGACAACGCAACATCAAACTCTAATAGTCATGAGTTATAACAATAATAATCGCCGTCACCGTCCAATCACTCCTGCGTGTGGCTTATATGAAGATGAACGGCATGATTCTGTCAAGTCCGACAACGAATCGGCACCGTCATTTCCACTTGAAGTATTCCCCATTGCAATCCGTAATATAGTGGAATCTCTGCACCGTTATGAGAATTATAATATCGACTTTACCGCCGCGTCGTTCTTGACTGTTTTTGCCGCAGCTATGGGGAACTCATGGTCTGTACGCTTCATGACCGGATGGGTCAGCCGCCCCATTATCTATATCGTGCTTGTCGGTTCGCCGAGCTGTGGCAAGACTCCCCCGTTGCAACTGGCCGTGGCTCCATTGCTCAAACTTGATGGAGAATATGACCGCATCTTTTGCGAGGAGATGAAAGCTTACCGCAAGTGGGAAAAGATGTCGGCAAAGCAGCGGGAGAAACTTTCAACGCCCGATGAAATGGATATGCCTCGTCGCAAATGTCATGTCGTGGTCGATTCTACCGTTGAGGCTCTGATTGCCGCCTTGCGTGACAATCCGCGTGGAGTGCTTATATACAAAGATGAAATCGACAGTCTTCTATCCAACTTTAACAGATACAACGGTTCTGATGAGAGCTATTTCCTCAGTCTGTTCAGCGGCACACCTTTCAAGTATAGCCGGAAGTCAAATAACGAACATATATTCCTCTCCAATCCTTACTGTTCAATCATTGGTTGCACACAACCCGGCTGTCTGGCAGAACAATTCGGAGGAAAACGTCTGATGAACGGTTTTTCATCACGGTTCCTGAAAGTTTATCCCGAAATAACCACAATGCCGTCATGGAACGACAGCACAATGCCTAAGATAGTACTTGATGACTGGGAAAGAATTATCCGAAAGGTCATAAACTTGGTTCCTGATAAAGGCCCGGAGGGAAAAACAATCTCAAAGGAGCTGCTTTTCTCAAAAGAAGCCAAAGGCATGGCTATCCGCTGGAAGGAGGATGTCAACAAAAGAATGTATGAGACGACCGACTCAGATTCTGTCAAGGCACTCTGCGGAAAACTTGAAACCTATCTGATTCGGTTCAGCCTAATCATTCAGGTTATGCGTGGTGTATGCGGTGAGTCCGAAATGGACGAGATTGAAGCTGACAGTGTGGAACGGGCCATATTGCTCACCGAATATTTCAGAAATATGGAAACACGCATATTTCCGGAAATTGAGACCGGCGTTCTCGACAACCGATATACCGTACTGCTCGGCAATCTGCGAGACACGTTTACCACATCACAAGTCATAGAGGAAGGACGCAAACTCGGCATATCGGAATCCTCGGTCAAGAGATTTCTGAAAAATGGAGGTCATGGTTTTATCGCAAAGGATGCTCACGGCTGCTACCGCAAAATCTAAAAGTAGCATTGACACTTTCAACTTTTGACACTTTGACACTTTCGGTTTTTTGCAATATCTGGTGAGAATCCAGTTGGCTCACGATATTATTTGGAGATAGAGCCTGTTATGGGCAAGATATGCCGATTGTGTCCACAACGGCAATCCCGCCTCCCCGAAGGTGAGGGTAAATACCACTCGAAACTCGCGGTCTTATCTATCGGGGTAAAAGATAATGCCATGATGCGCTACTGTAAACATGACATTATGGGATAAGGAGACTATGGCTTTTTGTCTGTATCCATTCATGAGATAAAAATACTATGGCGCCAAGACTTCATGACATCAAATAAATCATACATACAATCATAATAACATATAGACAACATCACTATGTCTGATAAAAAGACTATCATAATACGTTTCCGCGTGAATGAGAAGATTCACAAGGAAATGCAGACCAAGGCAGATAAATATTTCAACGGCAACCTAAGCGCATTGATTCGTTGTGCCACCCTCCAATACAATGAGAAACAGAGTGCTGACCGCGAGAATCCTCAGATGATTGCCCTGTTGAACTCTGCGCTAAAACTTATCGTCAGAATTGGAACCAATTCCAATCAGGTCATCAAGCACATCAATGAACAACAGAAGATGTTTCCGCACTCTTTGAGAACTGCGGACTTTGTACCTTTCAACCAATTCTGCGATGACTGGACCACAGTGAAGGATATGCTGAAATATCTGTATACTCTCATAACCATCTCCGAATGATAGTCAAGAAACTCAGCGATGTTTCCGGCACCGGATTCCCGGGCGCACGCTATAACGAAATGAAGGTAGCGGCAGGCTTGGCACACCTCATGACGATGGAGAACGTGAGCATAGAACTGCGTCATAAGATTGAGGTGCTTCATAAATTCGGGCTTGATGCAGCCGTAGAGGTTGAGCGTTATCTTAAGGATTGCTCAAAGACATACGGCAATACAGCAACTACACGATTTCAGTTCCATGTGTCGGCATCGGTCAAAGGGAAGATTATGTCAGCCGAGGAGCTGACTGAGTTTGCACGCGAGTTGATGAATGAGGCAGGATATGGCCGTCAGCCATACTTCGTATATTATCACCGGGATACGGACAACAACCATGTGCATATCCTGTCGACACGAATCAGGCCCAATGGCTTTCCTATACCTGATCACCATGACTATCGACGGCTGAACGCCTGCGCCAACCGTATATTATCCTCCGACATTGAGAATGACATGGCACGCATCTTCGCCTATGACTATGAGACCGAAGGACAGTTCGCCAATATTGTCAAGGCGCATGGTTATAAGATGGAGAAATCACTTGACGGCTACCGTCTTTTCAAATGCGGTGGCGAAGCGGGGAATGTCTCAATTGGTGATATTTTCGCCCACACGACAAATAACAGCCGGAAGCGAAAGGAGCGTTTAACTCAGCTGAGAGCCATAATCAGAAGGTACAAGTCGGAAATCAAGAATGGAAAATGTCAAAAGGTCGATAATGTCAAAAGGTCAGAGGGTGGGAAGAAAAAGCCATTTTCTGCAAAACGGAATCCAGACATCAGAAAATTGCTCGGCAGCGACGGAAAGACGTTGAGCGAGGAGACTCAGGAGAAAATTCAGCAGCTTCTTGATGTGTTGAAATCTCGCTTCGGTATTGACATTTATTTTCAGAAAGACAGGACCGGTCAGGTCCGGGGTTATGGAATTGTTGACCATGCCGTGAAGATAGCCTTCGACGGTAGCAAGGTGATGAAGTTGTCGGAGCTGATTGACTTCACTCCGCAGCAAAAACGCAAGCCTTCACCGCTTGACGTTTACCGCACTCTTTTAACTGTCGAGATCTGCAGGGAGGGCTTAAACGACTATATACGAATCCACACGAAAGATGGTGAAACATATCAAAAGGGCATATCCATGCGGCAGTATTCCTGGTATCATGGAGTGAAGCCGGAAGAACGCGAGGATGTTGGCTATATGATAGCCGCCACGATGTTGTCTGAAGAGATCCTTGCTGCCTATCTGAAATTTAATCCAGTCAACAACCTTACAGAATCAATCAAATCAGTGGCAGTAATCAGACACCGCAACGGAGGACAGGCATTGAGAATCACAATGGCTGACGGTTTCTCAACATCGATCAATACCATGACCCAAGAAGAAACCAGCCGTTATAAAGCAATGCCACCATCAGAACAGCAGGAATATCTCCGTGAACTTGCAATCGCATATCTCACCCATGAGGATGCCCGAACCATTACCCGCAGAATCAAGGAGCAGACATTGTCTCGAACAGGCGCAAGAGTGCTACCAAACCGTCCACAGGACTTTCCGGAGCAGACAATGAGGATATTTGCCATGAATCTATCAGCCGCCATTTCTTCCCTCAACGTCAACACAGCTCACGGCATAAATCGTGAATGGGAGGTCGGTCACCGCTCCCGTAATGATGACATCGACAACAGGCAATCCGGCACGAATCTTTCAATGTAGCAGATACCAGGCAGTATAACAATAGTGACTATTCCGACCCATCACGCGGATAGTCACTATATTTTTACGGGAGATTTAATGTGGAGTGAATCGGAGTTAGGGTTAAACGGATTCTTTTAAAAGCATTTAATCAAGCCGATTTAAGGTGATTTATAGCGGTTTAGATAGTGACTATTGTAGTGACTTCGGGTGATAGTGACTAAAAGAGAAATCGCCAACTCTTTTGGAATTAGCGATTTAACTTTCTTAGAGGTGGTGCCACCAGGAATCGAACCGGGGACACAAGGATTTTCAGTCCTTTGCTCTACCAACTGAGCTATGGCACCGTTGTTTTGTTTAACGGGTGCAAAGATACGGACTTTTTTTTAATATGCAATAGTTTGGTGGAAAAAATGATAAAAATTATTCATTAAGTGAATTCCAGCCCTGGGCTTTCAGTTCAACTTCTCCACCGTCACGGCCTACCAGATAATTGCCCAGTTCGGGACGGGTGATGTGACCGATGACTTTAACTCCCTTCATTTCAGATACTTTGTCGTGGACGGTTAGGGGAACGGTGAACAAGAGCTCATAATCTTCGCCGCCATTCAAGGCTGCCGTCGATAAATTCATGTTGAACTGCTCTGCCATAGCCGCTGTCTGGTAGTCGATAGGAATGCGGTCTTCGTAGATACGGCAACCTACATTGCTTTGCTTTGATATATGAAGTAATTCGGAAGAAAGGCCGTCCGAAATGTCCATCATGGAGGTAGGAACAATGCCGGCTTTGTCAAGCAACTCGATGATGTCTTTGCGGGCTTCCGGCTTTAACTGGCGTTCCAGTAGATATTCCTTGCCGGCGAAGTCGGGGGTAAATTCTTTTTCTCCTTTAAATACCCTTTTCTCTCTTTCAAGCAACTGCAAACCCATATAGGCGGCTCCCAAGTCTCCGGATACGCAGACAAGGTCGGTATCTTTAGCTCCGCTACGGGTGACTATTTTTTCTTTTTCACCTTCACCGATACACGTAATGCTGATGCACAGGCCGGTCAATGATGCGGAAGTATCACCACCTACAATGTCAACTCCATAAATATCACAGGCCAGTTGGAGGCCCGAATAGAATTCTTCCAGTTCTTCTACCGAAAAACGTTTGGATATACCGAGGGAGACCGTTATCTGTTTCGGTTTTCCGTTCATCGCATAAATATCGGAGAAGTTGACGACTGCTGATTTATATCCCAGGTGTTTTAGCGGAACATACGTCAGGTCGAAGTGAATGCCTTCAAGTAAAAGGTCGGTTGTTACCAATACCTGCTTTTCCTTATAGTCTAGTACTGCGGCATCATCGCCAACGCCTTTTACTGTACTTTCGTTTTTTAACTCTATCTTTTCTGTAAGGTGGCGGATTAAACCAAATTCGCCTAATGTTGCAATTTCTGTTCTTTTGCTCATCTTTTATTTATCGTAACAAATTATCTTTATGGAAAGTTGTTATATGTTTTTTGATTTCATCGTCAAATTTCTTGTCCAGGCAGAATTCGATGGTAATCGGCAAATAATACATGCACGTTTTCCAATCTTCCGGAATGTGCGGATTATCCAATAGCCGGGCGGCATCTTTTTCTGTAACCAGAATGTATTTGGCGGATGACTTCATTTTATCAAAGGTATTTTTAATGCGTCGTATATCGGATTTTTCAAAGGCATGATGGTCCGGAAAAATCAGCGGTGTTACCTTGTCGGAAAACTTTCCGACTTCTTTGATGAACCCTTCGGGAGAAGCGATGCCGGATATAACCAGCAGTTCGTCTTCTTTTTGAATGTCTTTCCGGCTGAGCGGTTTGCCCTGATTCCCGAATACCGGTTTAATTTCATCGTAAGCGATATGCGTGAAGTGGATGGACTGGTGGGCCAGCAACTTCATGTTTTCTTCAATGATGCGGTACTCGATAGGTTTCATATCTTCCTCGCATTTGGTGACGATAACCATATCTGCCCGGCGTATTCCGCAGATAGGTTCACGCAGGCGACCGGCGGGGAGTAGCTTGTCGTTGTAGAACAAACGATGGTAGTCAGTCAGGACGATGGAGAATGAAGGGACGACGTAACGGTGCTGATAGGCATCGTCAAGAAGGATGACTTGCGGACGCTGTTCTTCAGGAAGAGCCAGCAGCTTACCGATACCTTCGCGACGGTCGGCATCTACGGCCACGAGAATATCGGGAAACTTATGTTTCATCTGATAAGGTTCGTCACCAATCTCGTGGCTTATGCTTTGCTCGTTTGCCAGAATAAAACCGGAAGATTTTCGTTTATATCCCCGGCTGAGCACGGCTATCCTGTAATCATCCTTTAATAAACGGATGATATATTCGGTATGGGGTGTTTTCCCCGTTCCTCCCACAGCCAGATTCCCAATACATATAATAGGTATAGGATATGACTCCGAAGACAGCAGTCGCCAGTCGAACAGCTGATTGCGGAACCGGACTCCTATTCCATACAGGAAGGAAAAGGGAGAAAGCAGAGAGTGTATTTTTATGTCGTTTTCTGTCGGCATCTCGGATTATAATGGTTTAACATCATAAGGAAGTCGCGCCTGGACTCCGGTTGTCGATTTGATATTATTCAGTGTTTTGAAATACTCATATTCTTCGCCCAATACACTTTTTACGACAGAAACTTTTACTTCACCGAGCTGTTTTTCGATGAATTCTTTCCAGAAATCTTTGGAACCGGAAACATAAGTCAGGCTGTAATCAGTCAGGTCGGCTAAAGAGGCAGCAGTCTCGATAGCTTTATCTATACCTCCGAGTTCGTCAACCAGGCCACGTTCTTTTGCTTGTTCGCCGGTCCAAACGCGTCCTTGTCCTATTTCGTTGATTGCTTCCTTGCTCATATCGCGGCCATCGGCGCAACGGGTAATGAATGTGTCATATCCTCTCTCAACAAATGATTGAATCAGGACTTTTTCATCTTCACGCATCGGACGGCTCATGTCTCCCAAATCTGCGTATGTATTTGTTTTTACAATATCGGTAGTAAGCGACAGTTTATCGAATAAACCCGTTACGTTCGGGAAAATACCGAAAATACCGATAGAACCGGTAAGCGTGTTGGGTTCAGCTACAATTTTGCTGGCGGCACACGAAATATAGTAACCTCCCGAGGCGGCTACATCGCCCATGGAAACAACAATCGGCTTTACTTTTTTCAATTCAATGACCTGGCGCCAGATTTGTTCGGATACGAAGGCACTTCCACCTGGTGAGTTGACACGGAAAACAACGGCTTTTACGTTTTCATCATTTTTTAACTTGATAAGTTCGGAAGCTACTTTCTCCGTAATAGCCTGTTCCGTATTATAAGGTGAAGAGGGAGTTTCGGGTTTGATTTCGCCTTCTGCATACAGGATTGCTATACGGTCTGCCTTTTCACGACTGATGGTTTTGATGCTTTTCATATTTGAGAGGCTGGCAGTCTGTAGGCGTTTGTCGCTTTGTCCAGCCAGCTCTTTTACGAATTCTTCGGCTTCGGGACGGTATTTCAATTCGTCTATCAGGCCGCATTCGACAGCTTTTTCGGCCGCAGCGAAAGCATAGCCTTGATTGGCAAAATTATTGATGTCGGCAACCGGGATTTTTCTGGATTCGGCAATGCCGTTGGTTACATTGTCCCAAATGGTACTTATATATGATTGGATTTGTTCACGGTTGGCGTCACTTAGTTTGTCGAGCATGAACGGTTCAACAGCGCCCTTGTAAGTTCCGACTTTAAATATCATCATTTCTACGCCGACCTTTTTTAATAAATCTTTATAGAACATCGTTTGTGAAGCCATTCCGACAAGTCCTAATGTACCTTGTGGATTCAGGAAGACTTTATCGGCAACAGAACATAGATAATAGCAACCCTGCGTATAATTGTCAGAATAAGCAACAATGAATTTTCCGCTTTCTTTGAAATCGTTTAATGCTCTACGTATGGCCTCGAGACTGGCAGAACCGGTGCTAAGACCTTTTGCTTCTATATATATACCTTTAATATTTTTATTCTCTTTGGCAGTCTGGATAGAGGAAAGAATATCTTTTAATGAAAGAGACTTATCTGTTTCACCCATCAGCATAGCGATTGGGTTTTCTTCGGTATTGTCGGAGAGGTTTCCTTCAAGCGTTAATTTATATACGGTATTGCTTTTTGGGGTGTAATCAGGAGTACTGCCTACATTGGCTGCAATACCAATCAGAGTGAATACAAATACAATGGAAATCAGGCCAACAGCAACAAAAACACCTAGTGCTGAGGCGAACATCATTTTAAAAAATTGTTTCATATCTATATTTCGTAAGTTTTTATCAGACAGCAAATATAGTTAACTTATTGATACTAACCATTCTTTTACCTTGAATTATTTCGGGAGATATGTCTATTTGCTGTTAGAACTTTGGTATAGACTTTATTACTACCTATTATAGCAAAGGCAAAAGGGCCAGGTGGGGCTATATAGATACCTTTTTCCTTCCTTCGTTTTCTGT
>ERZ857922.2575-NODE-2575-length-18033-cov-12.448103_pt1 | contig 18033 bp, 17 predicted proteins | sample MGYA00519579_ERZ857922 | MGnify/ENA primary metagenome ERZ857922 (study PRJEB31778, sample SAMEA3449375) | human gut metagenome | biome: human gut; feature: human-associated habitat; material: faeces | place: United Kingdom | collected 2010/2012 ... | reverse complement strand
AGTTTTTGGTGGTGTCCTCCTCCGGAAGAATGAGAAAGATGGCAGACTTTTCAGAGGCAAATTTCTCCGCGTCAATGGCGCTGTCGAAGCAAAGCACCTGCTCCAACTCCGAGTCCAGAAATGCATTGAGGCGAGAAAGCACTGTGGACATGACAGAGGCCATGGCCTGCTCCGCACTGTTGAGTGCTGCACCCGCAAACCATCTGGCCTTGTGGTCAGGCGGCAGCTTGCTCATCAGGAGTTGGAAGTGACTCTTGCCCTTTACCTTGCTGGGTTCCAGCAGATCCTGCACCAACTTGAAAACGGAAACGATATGCCGGCGTTCCTGGGGATGCGCCTCATCCGGTGGAAGAAACTCCGCCAGCATCAGAATGACCGAGGTGAGCAGTCCCTCCGCCGCATCATAGAAAAAGGCGTTCTGTCCGCGATTGCTGTCATCGCCATCGGGGTTGACAATGGTTTTGGCAAGGATCTTGGCGTACTTCTCCGCCTTGGCTCGAGCCGCAAGGTTCTTGGGATCTTTTCTTGCGATATCCATGTAGCGGTTGACCAGTGTCAGCAGGTTGTTGCCGTCTGAACGAGTGGGATTGCGCAGGTCGATAACAGATACATTGTAGCCGTAACAGTTTTTGGCAATCGTGCCGTAATTTCGAGCCAGGTCACCCTTGCTGTCCAGCGCCAGCCAGCTCATGCCGGAGGCACAGGCATATTCCAAATTGGGGTACAGGAAAAATGCGGTCTTGCCAATACCGCTGGCGCCGATCATAAGGCAGTGAATATCATCACTGTCTACCAGTGCGGTGAGCTCTTGTGGTTGCCCCTTGCAACCGAGGATCAATCCCTGCTCCGTGGGGAGATTCTGTCCTTTGCGCCACTCTCTGACCTTGAAGGGTACATGGGCATAGGTCTGCCTGATTTCCTTGTCGGTGGCCCATCTGGCTGTACCGTGCTGCCCGTCGCCTACGGTGCGGGATTTGATATTGCCAAGAGTATAGTGATGAGACATCATGGACAGCCCTCCGATGACAAGGAACATTGCTGCTCCCGCTGCGATCAGGATCCAGATACTTGCGTTCAACATTTCACCTCATTTCATTCATAGCAAGGCCCTGAGCGTTTTCGCTGCTCAGGGTCAGATCGTCATTCCAGTCTTTGCTTTCCGGGATTAGGCGCTCCACGGAATAGCGCACCTCTAACTGATTCTGCATCCGGCGGCTGGCCTGATTACCAGCTTCATCGTTATCGAGGCAGAGCAGGACGGTGTCGAGCTGCGGCACTTGTTCCAACATCTGCAATACTGGCTGAATGGATGTGCCGCAACAGGCTACATAGCTGTGCCGCTGCCAGTTCTCCGGATAAAGGGTGATGAAGGACAGCATATCGATGGGTGCTTCAAACACATACAGACTTCTGTCTGTGCCGACATAATGGAAGCTGTATCGTGGATCACTGCCCTCGACGTTCAAGCGGAAGGCTTTTCCGTAGCTGTTGGCGCTGCGCTTGTGGGCGTGGCGGGGAACACCATCTGTATCCGTACCAACAAACACGGCGTTGTGATATTCGGCATCCTCATACAGAAGCCCGGCCTTGGCAAAGTGCGCCACCACATCTCTTGCGATGCCGCGATGCTTGATGAGATACGCAAACACTCTGCGCATATCTTTGTTGGCGGGCGGCAGTGCAAATGGCTTCGCAGGTTCCTCTGTACGTTCCCCGGCAGAAGGATACGCCGTCCCCAGTTCACCGCCCAGCAGCATTGTCACTGCGTCCGGGTAGCTAAGGCCGTAGAACCGCTGCACAAAGCTGACGGCATGTCCGCCTCGCTCCTCCGCATGGTCATACCATTCGTTGCCTCGGACGGTCACGCTGTGGTCACTGGCAAGACGTTTTTCTCTGCCGGAGGAAAGCAGCTTTTCACCGCGGCAGCGCAGGAACTCCTCCAGATTCACTGCGGCGGCGCGCTGTTTCTGTTCTTCGGTGAAATGAATATAGCTTGACATGGAGTTCTCCTTTTTTACATACTCTGCTGATACTGCGTCTGCTCCTCGTGATCATCCGCCCTGTGACCCATAGCCATACGTTTCTCCATAAGCCGTCTGCGGCGTTTAGAGTCGATGCGGATCCCCGCCGGGTTACTTGGTGGAACGGAATTGCTTTGGAATATCCTGCTCATGTGATGGAGTAGTTTGGTTGCTGCCAGCATGACAGACGGATCCCGGAACTGGTCAAAGCGGTCGAGAAAAAATCGTGCATACTCATTGCCTTGTGCCGCGGCTCGGATCAGCCATTCTCTGGCCTGCTCACGATCCGGAGGAACATCCCTCCCAAAGAGATACAGCTTGCCCAAGGCGTACTGTGCAAATTGATTTCCCTGATCAGCGGAGGCTGTCAGGTACGCAAGAGCCTTTTCCACATCCTTCGGCACGGGCTCACCGGTGAGATAAATCTTTCCGAGCCGATACCGTGCAAACTGATTGCCTTGTTCTGCGGCCTTGTCCAACCATTCCAGAGCTTCTACTGTGCGCTTCTGCGTGAGGAGCAGCTTCCCGAGGGCGTATTCCGAGAAATCATTACCGGCTTCTGCAGAGCACCGAAACCATTGCTCTGCTTTTTCGTGGTCACGCAAGGTGGAGAGATCATCCCGATAGAACTTACCAAGCTGATGTGCCGCAACGGTATATCCCTCCTCCCAGAGCTGCTCCAGCGCTTTGACCGCTTCTGTGTGTTCCGCATCCAGCGCATAGATGTCCTGCAGAACAGCCTTTGCGGCGCGATAGCGCTGCGCCTGCTCGTACACACTGTAGGACTGATGCTCCTCCTTCTGACTTTCCGGCTCCGGCTCATCCTGCATTCTTTCATCTTCAAAGGTTGGGAGGCCGAGACGGATGTTCTCAGCCTCCCGGATGATGTCGTTCTTGATTTTGCGAAATTCCTTGCGTTGAGACAGTGGGAGTCGCTCCCACGGGGTACTGTGACCGTAGCACTCGTTCAGTTCCTCATGGATCTGATTCCACACCTCATAGCACTCAGAGACCTCCGGCAGCTCCGCCAGCGCATCCACGATGGTATCGACAAGCTGCTTCAGCGGCTTCTTGAGATAGCCATACTGTTTCTTTCCGGTGGTCGTTTCCAGTGCCTGCACAAGCTGACGCATGTTGTCCGCGATGATCGGGCTGTCGCAGATCTGGTGCTGCATCCGGCTGATCATTTCCCGCATGGCATTCTGCGCTGCCTCCACCAAGTCTGAGTAGGCCACATCCTTGCGCTCATAGATTTGCTGCATCTCATCCCGGAAGATGGCATTGGTCAGCTTGGATCGCATGGCCGCGATTCCATCCTTAGTCAGGAAGCCTTCCTTCGGATTATCCGACCAGATCATCATGTGAATGTGAGGGTGATGCCCTTCGTCATGGAAGGCGGCATACCAGTGGAAGTTATCGAGCGATATCTTCATTGACTTTGCCAGCGTCGGTGTGCTCTCCATGAGGAGCGTGCGCCATGCATCGGCGTTGTCGTATTCCAAACGGGCGGCATCCTCACGGCGCAGAGAGTAGATGATGGTCCACACATTTCCCTCATGCGCTTCCAGTTCCGACATTGCCGAGGTGAGATCTACAGCAGTGGCAGAACTGAACAGGCCATGGCTTCCGTGCTTCTGCACACGAGGGCGGGTAGCAATGTACTGCATATATCCGCTCTCCGAGTCGATTTCATGAATGTTAGCATCCAGTGCCATACCGATAAAGGCGGATGCCGTACCAAGCGTCGGCGTTTTGCAGTAGTCCTCGTACTCAAATAGCTCCGCCGCATCCGGAAAGTCCGTGAGCAGTTTCTGGATGAGCTCACGCTGGCCTTTTGTGACTGCACCGTTTCCGGCCAGTTTCTCTACACCTTCACGGGTAGCAATGTAGCGCATGTACCCGCCGGCTTTTCCGGATTTGATGTAGCCGCTTTTTTGTACGAGTTTCGCCATCGCTTACACCGACTTCTGAAAGTCCATCGCGTCTTTGAAGGAGATGCGGCCATTGGTCCGCTTCATATCCCGGATGGCCTTGCCGCGCAGACGCTCATATGCTCCTTCATCGATGTCGGTATCGTAGGCGATGATCTGCGCCATCAAGTTGATGTCCACGCCCTGCTTGAAAAGCAGGGAACTGATGCGGCCCGCGAAACCATCCAGCGTTCCGGTCAGCGTTGCGGAGAGTGCTTCAGGCAGAAACGCGCTGGCGTTCTTCGTGTTCAAGTAGCCGACATAGAACTTGAGCGCATTCATCACGAACTCGCTTCGGCTGCTGCAGTTATCCGGCTTCAGGTGTGCATCGATCTCTCTGTCCATATCCTCAGTGATCCAGAAAGCCTTTTTGATCTTGTCGTTGTGTTCCATTGATAAATTCCTCCTAAATTTCGTGTTGTCCCCGCTGAAAGCCCTTGTCTCACGGGGATTTTCCGGTTTATAGGGTCCAAGCCACCCCGCAAGGTGCTATTTTGTCCCCAGCCTAAAAAGCCGAAAACTGCCCGCACTGCGGGCAGAAGTGGGTCGAGCCGGGGCGCTTTGTCCCCGGCTCTTTCTCCTGCTTTTCTTTCGTCGGATGCTGATATCCCCACAAAGCGGTTCAAAGCCCGCCCAAATCCCCGGTGGGGTACTCGCTCGGGCTACCTGTAAAAGCGCACACAGCGGCCCACAGGGGCGGACACGGCGGTTACATCTGCATCTCAGGAGCCTGCGTTTCACTATCCTGAAGCTGCTGGGCGTATTCATGCAGGCTCATGCCGGTTTGCTGCTGGCAGAACGCCTCCATCTTGCTGAGCAGGACTTCCTGTTCAGCAGCATTGAGCGGGTAACTCCAGCTTTCTTCCGAACCGTCTCCTTTGCAGATGTTCAGTTCCATGGTGTCGCACAAATGATCTTGCTCCATGTCATAGTTGGCGTAGATATTGAGCCAGTCATCATTCTGATCGGTGCAGACGAATGTCCCGAAGGCGGCATCAACATCGAAGTCCGCCTGCAGATAAAAGTTGAGCTTGCCGTCTGATTCGATGATCTCCTCACCGAAGGAAAAGTTTTGTGCGGAGAGATGCCCTGCTGATGTGATCTCTTTGCCCTTCAGATGATTCAACAGCTTGCGCCACTTATCATCGCCCGATGCGAACTGCGACCGGGTGGCATGGTAGACCGCCACCGATACATCACGCATGGCCCAGGTCTGCCAGCCATCCATAATGTGAACAGCGGAGAACTCACGCTTGTCGAAGTTCACATCGAACACACCGCGTATCTTTCCGGTGTTCTCCATGCGTACAGCGGTCAGCGCATTGTATTCCTCCGCGGTGATGGGACGACCGCCTGCAAACATTTTGATAAACAAATCCGGCACAGTAACTTTCTCACTGGTGATGTAACTGCGCAGCTTTTTCCCGACCGCCAACAGCTCCTCACCGGGCGAGGTTTTGAAGTACCATTCCTGGCCATGTTCCGTCACATGGTAGGCGGCATAAGTTCGGGCTGCTTCTTCCTCCGCACGCTGTGCGGCTGCTTCCGACTGGATTGCACGGCTGATACGCTCATACTCCCGTTCCGGAAGCCGATTGCAAAGCTCGTCCAGTACATTCTCCAGATGCTCCTGCAGGGTTTCATCCTTGAGATGCTTCTCGATAGCATTTTTCCAACGCTGGTCGATCCACAGAACGATTTCTTCCTGTTGTGCCATATCAGTTGCCCTCCTTTACCACGGCTGCCGCGGGCTTCGGTTCACTATTCGGCGTTTTCGGAGCAGCGGATTTGGCCGTGCGCTTGGGCTTGGGAGCAGGGACAGCCTTGCTGTCCAGATACTCCCGCACAGCTTCCGGCACCGTCTGCTCATAGAGCTGCTTGAGTGCATCGTCCATGCGGGCCTGCACGGAAGAGTGTTCCTTGCGGAGCGAGAACTCCAGTGCGTCCAGCTTGTCATCGTCAAAGGTGAGAGTGATATTTACTTTTTTCATGTTGTACCTCCTCAGTCATAATTGATATACGGAATCTTCAACCAGTGCGTCCAACCTCGGCCAGCCAATTCTGTTTTGACAACGCCGTACTTGGTACCCATGGCCTCAACAACCTGACCACCGCCAATGTAGACGCCAATATGCCCGTCATGCCAAACGGCAAGACCGGGAATGTCCGGCATGGTATCGATGGGACCGGACTCCGTGGCGCTGTAGTACATCTGATTGGCACCGATGTCCGGCATGCCGTGAGTTCCATAGTCAATGGTCATTGTTTCCGGGGACAACCAGCCGTACCCCTTGATGAGTCCCACGCAGTCGGTGGTCCTGCCGCCCAGCCAGTTGGCACGGATAAAATCTTCGTAGCTGCCGACACCGTCAGGATACTGATCCAGTTTGTAGGCAAAGAGCGATTCGGTCAGCACATCGCCATAGGTTCCCCAGACATAGCCCCAACCGGATTCCCATGCGTGGATGGCGTAGGTTACAAGGTCAGCGGCGTTTTTACTGTTGGGATCGGTGAAAGCCGAGATGTCCAAGTCAATACTGCTTCCATCTCCGCGAAGGAACTCACCGTTGTAATTCCCGCCGCCCGCAGCGCCGGCGATCATGGAATAGATGTGGTTGATATTGCTCTTGTCATCCTCTGTGATCGTCCGGCCCAGCTCTGCTTCCAGATTGGCATACGCTTGATACAGTGAGACCGGAACAGCGACGGTGTATTCTTCTACCGTGCTGGTAACCGTGCCATCGTCGTTCTCGATATCTACCGTGCGGGTACGGGTTTCCCAAGTGTAGAAGCATTCTACGAAGCGGCTTGCCGCCCGTGCGGACGGCGCATCCTCGCCAAAGCAGAGGGCATAAAAAACGGCCTTGATCCGAATCGGGTCAAGGCCGTTTCCGCTTTCCGTTTGCCCATTGACGGAAGCCACTGCCGAATCCAGAAGAGAAAAAGCGGTACGCATCTCCTCAATATGATACCGGAATTCTGCGGGTACTTCTGTTGAGTAACTCACGCCATAGAAGGCTGCAGCTACCGCCTGGTTGTTGTGATCCGCACCTCCGGAGCCAATAGAACACAGAAGTGCGATGAGTACAATGACTGGCGAGAGAATTGCGACCAGCGTCCATCCCACGCCTTTGCGCAGCTTTTCGTTAGAGAGCACCGTCGCCGCGGCTTTTGCGATCATGCCTGCAGATACTGCCATCAGCGACCACCTGCCGTGCCAAACAGCTTTTCTTTATAGGTTGGCGCATGTACCTCCAACAGGTAGCGCTCGTTGCCGCACTTGTACAGACAGACACCGCGCTGGGGAAACTTGATGAGGTTATACTCCGCCTCATCCAGCTGGAGCATCTCCATGTAGCTGCGCTTGTCAATGGAGCCTGCGTTGAACAGGAACTGGTGGGGCGGGATGCTGAACAGCGGCTTGGTCATCTCACGCACCTGTTCCTGATCAAAGTCCTCCAGATTCTGCGATGCCAGCAGCATGGCGGATTCCTTTTTGCGCACACGCTTGAGGCAGTTACGGATGTACTCAATGGCCGTGGGATTGGACAGCCAGATATACAGCTCGTCCAGTGCCGCCACGGTATTGCCGACCGTCAAAAGCTTATCCGACATGAAGGACAGCACATTGAACAACATGGCGTTGCGGACATTTTTAGCGGCACTCAGCATTCCCTTGACGCCAAAGACAAGAAAGCGGCTGGAGGTAATATTGGTATGCCCATTGAAGAACTGTGCATCAGCGCCCTTGCACATGGAATGCAGTCCCAACAGCACTTCCTGCAGGAGCTTTTCCGTATAGAGCAGATGGGCGTTGGGATCGTAGCTTTTGAATTCTTCTTCGATCAGGTTATAGAGGTCAGAGAGGATCGGATAGTCCTCCGGTCGCATTCGGCGGAAGTTGCTCCGCTCCGTGATACCCCATTTTGCGTAGAGCTTGGACACCATGATCTCGATGGTGTCAATGTGCGCATCGCTGAAATCCTTGTAGGCACGGAAAAAGTCCTTGAGGAAGGAAACATGCTGTGCCAGCAAAGTGCTTTTGCGGAAGGCTTCCGGTGCTGCCGTATCGTCCGGGTCACCGCCATCATCCCAGCATTTCGGCTCCAGCACATTGATGATGTACTTTCCGGCCATGAGGTCGGCAAAGCAGCCGCCCACGGCCTCGCACATTTCCTGCTGCTCATGCTCGGCATCCAGCGTGATAACGGACTTTCCGGACTCCAGCAGATTGAGGATGAGCAATTTCATAAGATAGCTCTTGCCCTGGCCGGAGTTGCCGAGAATGAGGATGTTGGCGGAGGTCTTGTCCTCGTCGCGCTGATCGAAGTCCACGAGGATGTTGCTGCCGTACTTGTCCCGCCCGACATAGAAGCCCTTTGCGTCCGTTTTACCGCTGTAGTTGAAGGGATAAAGATTCGCCACAGAGCTTGCCGGGAGGACACGCTCGAACTGCTGGCCGAAGGCGTTGTATCCTACGGGACTGGCACAGCAGAAGCCCTGCTGCTGACGGAGCAGAAGCCTGTCCACATTGAGCTTGCTCCGCACCAGTTCCGTCAGCACATCGGTCTGGAGCAGCTTGAGCGTGTTATAATCCGAAGCGGTCAGCTCGATATAGACGGCGCAGTGGAGCAGCGGCTCTCGGTTGCGGTGCATGGAAGCTACCAACGACGCCACATCCTGCAGATTGCTTTCCGCCGTGATCGTCTGCTGCAGGTTGTTGGTGTTGGAGCTGCCCATGCGGTTTTTGTTGGCAGCATTCTGGATGATGCGCTTTTCCTCGGCAGGTGTTACCTGTCGGGTGTAGATACGCAGCGTGATCCCATCCTTTTCGCCCAGATGTCGGAGAATAGCCTGCTCATCGGTCTGCGTGGGATATTCCCGCAGCGCCCACACGCAGCGGAAGGTGTTGCCGCAGATGAAGTGATCGGGTTCGAACTTGACCACGGAAGGTGCGATCATATCCAGGAAGGATTTGATGCTTGCAGTCTCCCGGCTCTGCGGCGCTGCTTTTTTCGTTTTCTTTGCCAAATGAGTCCCTCCTTTACTCACCGACAATAACCCAGCGGTCACCGTCGAAGTCCTCAAACTTTTCCGTCGTCACGTTCTGCTCAAAGTAAACACCCAGCATTTTTTTGAGATCCTGCTCGGTGGCTCGGCGGGTCGTGAAGCCGTTGTCGTTGATGTTCTGCTCGATGCGGGAAAGGTAGGAGAACACATCGGACTCCTGTTCGCCGCGCAGACGGATGATAATATAGAACTCACGGCTGGACGCCATGAGCACTTGAATGCGGTCCAGGTGCTTGCTGTCCTGTTCCAGCAGTCTGCGGACCGCTGGCAGTTCCTCCTGGCTCAGACGCTCCCGATAGAAGTCCTTATTGCGCTCAAAGGATTCCTTGGAATTGAGTGCCAGCATCTCGATCTCCGCCTGTCCCTTTACGACATTCAGCAGCGCATAGATGCGGGCGCTGATGCTGGAATCCGGCAGGACGGAGATGTTAGTGGGCTTGATGATGAAGAACACGAGATTGCCCATACGGGTGGCAATGCAGTAGTCCTTGATCTCCTCAATGCCCATGAGCTGCCGTGTGGAGCGGGCGGCTTTGTCCTTTTTCTGCTTTTTACTCACGACTCCAACCTCCAATCATAGAATTGCTGCTTTGTGATCAGGAACGCGGCGGCATATTTGAGGAAATCCAATATGCTGGTTCCGTCGAATCGAATGCTGAGGAAAGCGTAAACAGCCGTCAGCACCAGTGGCAGGGCGATGCCTGTCTGGGTCAGCGCCAGAACAGAGATAAGAAGCCCCACGCCGATGATGCCGATGTCCCGCAGCTCCCACAGCCACAGCATGGCCTTTGCGGTCAAATTATCAGGGTAAATATAAATTGCTCTCACCTCCGGAGAATAGAGATGGCCGCAGGTTTCCCTGCGACCATCCAGTGATTTGATTATTCTTCTGCGTTGTCCAGCGCCTGCTGGAGCAGTTGCGTGATGAAGTCCTTCTGCTTCAGGTGATTCTTTTCCAGATACTCTTTCAGGCGGTCGAAGAGTTCTGCGGAGATTTTCACCGCAAGGGTTCGTTCTGCCTGCATATCGTTTCCTCCTTCAAAGTGTTCTGTGAAGATGCGCTCCACATATTCCGCCAGTGTACTCAGTTTCATTTCTTCTTTCTCTGCCATGATCCTTGCGTGAAGCTCTGCCGGGATCATGGCACAGAGGTTCTTTTTGCCCGCCATCGTTCTGCTCCTTTCCTTGATTTTGCAAGCAAAGCATATCGGAAGAAGTCATGGAAAGCTATTCACCAAACTCAACGAAGAAGCTATGCGAAACGGAAGCAAAACCACCAAGGCAGCTATACCGCCCGAAGGGCTGCGGCAATCCGACCCATGATGAACTCCACACAGGGTATCGCCACACTGTTGCCCAGCGCTTTATATCGGGCGCTGTCCGAAGCATCGGGGATATCTGTCCAGCCATCCGGAAAGCCCTGCAGACGTTCACACTCCAACGGAGTCAGGCGGCGAATGAGATAGGCATAGGCTTCTGCCTTTTGGCAAACGAGATCGGTGGCGTCCTTGTGCTGGCGGGCGCTTTGCGTGCTGACCACACCATTCTCACGGAAATCATCCACACGCTGGCGGCTGTAGACTGCATGATGATCTAATCCCGAGGATTGAGTTATCCCGAGAAAGTCAGATGGGCCATCGGCTTTTTGTTGCGAGATAGTGTTTTTGCTGCTGTAATTCATGTTAAAACCTCCGGATAATAAATTTGCGGCGACCAGCTATGATCTGGTCGCCGCATTGTGAACACGATTAAAATGTGGTAAAATCAAGCCAAACCATAAAGGCGCTTTATCAACTCCTCATCGTTTGCCCATATTGGTTCAATAGTATCTCCCTCTGTGACCTTGGATACCTTTTGAATTGCCTGCCGCTTCATCTCAGTATCGGCCCATGCATAGATCCGGGTTGTGTTGACGTCGGCATGCCCAAGGAACTCCGCGAGGAGGACAAGCGGCATCCCGGCACGATACAGATGCATGGCACGGGAATGCCTAAGTTGGTGTGGATGTACTCGTTCTGGCACTTCAGGACAAGCCCGCCTTGCCATTTTACCATATTTTTTCATAAAGAGATTAACGGCATCGGTGGACATTCTGCTTTTGCGACCATGATGCGTTGTAAAGAAAAGATAGTCATCACTCTGCCTTTGCTCGGTCGGATGTGCTTTATCCAGATAAGTTTTGAGCAATTCAACCACAGAGGGGGAGATTGGAACTATTCGCAGTTTATTTCCCTTTCCAGTAAGGCAGATTGTTGCATGAGTCTTTCGAATGCTCAAATCATGAATTTTTGCATCCACCAGTTCCTGGCAACGTGCTGCGGTGTCGTACATCAACCGCATAAAGCAGAAGTCACGGTATCCATTCATCTTGAAGCGGTTGGGCTGCTCAAAAAGAGTTTCCAATGCAGGAGCCGTCAGAAACTCCACGACTTTTCCCGGAGTTTTCCGAACAGAAATATTGCCGACTTCGACCTGCATATAGATTTTGCCGGAATCTAATATCCCTGCATATTTTGTGAAAGAACGAATTGCCATCAAACGCAGATTTACCGTTGCTGGAGAACATCCTCTGGATTTTGAGAGCCATTCGAGAAAACCGGTTATATTTGAGTAAGTGATGTCCTCGAACCCAATACTGGCATATTCAAGCCCCAGTTCCGTTTTAAAATAAAGGAGAAGAAGATTTATTGCCTCTCGATACGATTTCTGAGTATTTAAGCTATAGCCTCTATGCTTGATCAAGTAGATGTCAAGGAAGTCCCTTACCGTTTTATAGAATTTCTCGTCTTTCAGTCGCATAAATCTGCCTCCATTTCAAGGGAACTATCAAGACGCAGTTCTGGCAAGTCGGTATAAAGCGTTGGAAGAAGATGAATATAATATGCCGTGCTCTCGAGATTTGAATGGCCCATATACTCGCTCAAATACGCAAGGCAGGCATTTATATCTTTTCCTTCCTTTACCCACTGGTACAGCCGATGTGTTGCAAATGTATGCCGCAGGTCATAAAGTCTGGGCCGGATCTCACCGTATCCGGATATGCCTGCCGTCTGAAGGAACCTTCTGAATGTCGGAATAATCCACTCCATTGAGTACATTCCGTCACCTCGGACACTTGGACTCTGGAAGAAATATTTGCGGTGAGGGTATATCTTCTCTACGCGCAGGTCATAATTCCTGCACAGTTCAAGCATATCTTCGGACAAGACAACGATTCTGTCTTTATGTCCTTTCGATTCAAGGATATTCACCGTCCCATCAAACAGGTTGACATCCTCTCTTCGGAGCCGTCTGGCTTCTACGGGTCTGAGACCGCAACAGTAGATCAAGCGAAATATTACAGATACCACCAGATGCTTTGTGGGTGCTCTAAGGCTGGGCTGCAGAGAATCTATTTCCTTGAACAACTTGGACAAATCTTCCTTTGAATAAATGTAGGGGATATGGCGTCCGCTTTTCTTCGTGAGTTGAAGTGGTAAAAGATAAGCCTGTTCTCCTACACTATTCATGTATTTAGCGAGCTCCCGAATCACAGATACCCTATTCAATCTGGACAGATTTTTCTCGGTCTTGAACTGTTCAGCCCATTTCATGGCTAACTCCGCAGTCAAGCAGGTCTCGTTCGGAAATTGCTCACGGCAGAATTCATCAAAAGTTCGAAGAATGCACGCACTTCCGTGGTAGTCATAGCCGAGGGCTTGTTTCTTTTCAATCAAGCCGCAAATATAGGGTGCAAATGCCCCGGTGAATGCAGATCTCATAACAAAGCCTCCTGGACAACCTCAATACCGTCAAGTCCGAGTGCACACATTGCGAGCTTGTCCCGGCTGATCCGCATATATGCTTTCATGGAGCCAATCTGCGTATGCCCTAAGATTTCTTTCACTGTATCGATCGGTACTTCTTGGTTTATCATGGAACTGGCAACATACCTTCTGAAACTGTGAAAGCCTTTTCCATCGCCCGGAGTATACTCAACATCGGAGAGTTTCATATATTTTCTGAGCCGGTCCCCCGCAGCAGTCGAAGTCATGAAGTCAAAAGGAATACGGGAACGCACAAAGAGAGCTGGGGACTGCGTTTTGGGCCGCTCGTGAAGAATATAGTTCGCAATGGCGTTTCCTACCGATGCTTCGAGAGGAAGGTGCAGTTCCACTCCGGTTTTGTTCTGTACGAAGCGTATTTCATGATGAATCCAGTCAATGTCCGAGAGCGTTAAGCGAACAATGTCCCCAGCTCTCAGTCCCAAACTGGCGGCAACAGCAAATATCGCAGTATCGCGGAGCGATAAGGACGGATTTTTTGCCGCTGCATCCACGACGGTGTGAACCTCTTTTGCGGAAAAGGCAGGCCGTAGTTTCTTTCGGGGCGCGGGACGAGTAGTCAATGCGGCGCTGAAATCGCAGCAGTTTTGTATGGACACCAAATATGCGCTCAGATGTTTCAATGTGTTGCACACTCTGTCTATGCTCGATTTTCGTTGAGATGCGATGAACAGCAGAAAAGCGTTGACATTTACTAAATTAATATCTTGGCAAGTATGGCAACCGCTGGCATCGAGGTATGCAAAGAATTTGCGGCAGACATTCTCCTCGTCCCGTAAGCTCTTAAATCCAATGGCCCGCGTATTCGCTTCATGTTGACAGAATCTACGCAGGAGTTCGTGATAGTACGGAGCTAAGGAAATTTTCGGATCAGGTCTAACACGTTTCCAGACTATTTTTCCGGTTTGAACATACTCCTCGAAGAGAATGGATGCCTTTCTGACTTTTGCCCAGATCCGGTCGGCTACCAAACCATTTTCATGATCCAAGTGAAAACGATTCACAATTTCATTTGTAAATGCAGCACTATAAAATATCACCCCCTCGGAACGGTAGACCTTTATGATTGGCCACATCCCTTCGTAGTAGTAGTTTCGTATGCTGAACTTACCAAGCCCCAGAGCCCGTAATGCATCCAGCACTTTTGTGCATAGAACATCAAACACAATTTCATCGGACATAAAAACACCTCTGAATGCAGTTAGTCGACTTTCGCCGCCAACTACATTATAGAGGTGTTTTTATATTTTTTCTTATCTGGAGGTTATTTATGAACAACACACAAAAAGTATTGAAAAACCAGCACATTTGCGAACAGGCCACGCCCAATCTCGGGATAACTCAATCCTCGGGATTAGATCACTTATCTGGATATCCAGATAAGTGATCAGTGGCCGTCAGCGTATATGCGATGTCCCGCTGATATCCGATCCCGTTGCCGCCGTTCTGTGGCTGCCGGTCAATGGCGTTTCCGGTAATGCAGAAGGTTTCTTCCTGTTCTACGAGCGGCACGTTGTTTCCGCCGGTTCCATATCTTGCGGACATGGTAGGCGCCACCTGATGAGGACCGGTGTACCGGGCATCAATGCCGTGATTTTCATAGACCAGCGGCTGGTGTCCATGCTCCTGCGCCCGCAGAGTACCGGACACATTCTCAGAGCACTCCATCACGCTTCCGCCCTGGTCATTCAGGCACAGGACGGACGGCATACAGTTTCCGCTGGCAGAGCCTTTCAGCGTAGGAGCCAGTTCCTCGCCATACCCAATGCTCCCAGCAGAGGCACCGGTTCCTGCCGAGAATGCGGCCGCCACGAAGGTCTGCTGTTTCATTCCCAGCTGTGCATTCAATGCGCCCGCAATATCATGTAAGTCACGGACCTCGTCCCTTTGGTTGGCAGCAAAGGCCATGACGCCGTTTCTGCCGGTGGACATCCCGCAGTTCACGCCGAGCGTGGCCGCAACATCGCCGGTCAGGTCACCATTGTAGCCGTCAAATCCCTCGACGGTGTCATCCGGCTGCGTCACGAAGGTCTGCATCTGCATATTGGTGGTCGCCATCAAGGCACCGGATACGCCGTGCAGGTCAATGCCCTCATCCCGCTGGTTGATATGGAATGCGTTCAGATCCGTAGGCTGTCCGTCCGGGCGCATCAATCCGGCTTGGATCTTCAACGCCCGTTCCAGCTTCGGCGGCAGAGCTTTTCCGCGTTCAGAAGCTCGGCGCAGGATCCCCAAACATGCCTTCGGGGATAAATAGTATTTTATCGGCGGTGCGTCCTGCAAAATCTGCGACAAGGAAGATCCTCTTGCGTCGTTGGGCGACACCCCAGTATTGAGCATCCAGGCACCGCCAAGCCAGGGAGAAATCAGTTCCCAGTAGGATTCGCCCAGCAGATTGCCATGGCCAGGGGTAAGGTCCAGGGACATAAACGGAACCGCACTTAACTCGGACGATCTCTTCGAGGACGATACGGAAGTCCTCGCCTTTGGGAGTTCCGCTGGAGAAGGCTCCTGGAACATTTTCCCACAGCATATACCGAGGTCGGACAGCGTGACCTGCTCGGCCTCTTTGTTCGTCTGCATTTCTCATCTCCTTTACCAGTCGAACCTGCTCCATAAACAAACCGGAGCGGGCGCCGGATAATCCGGCTCTCGCTCCAGCCACGGATAAATCCTGGCACGGGCTGCCGCCGCAGATGATATCTACGGGCGGCAGTTCTGCACCGTTGAGCTTTGTGATGTCACCCACATGGATCATGCTTGGGAAGCGCTGCTTCGTGACCTCAATGGGAAAGGCTTCAATCTCCGAAGCCCACACCGGTGTGATGCCACTGCGGATCGCGGCCAAAGGGAATCCACCGATGCCATCGAACAAGCTGCCCATCGTCAGTCTGCTCATTTCGCCACCGCCTGCACGATCGTGCGCGTGGTGTTTACAGCGGCCTGCGCCGTATATACCGCGCTCATAATGTTGGCTCTTGTTGTCGTATCCAGGCCAAACGTTCCGGCAATGCGGGGAATCTCGCCAGCCGAAAGCATCAAACCAAGACCCAACAGTGCGTGGTCCTTAAACACCATGAGCCCAGCGATGAGGATAGTCGCCTGCAAAAATGCGGTCAGGCACAATCCAATGATCTGTTTGCACCACTGGATGAAGCCGTCCGTATAGCCACGGGGCACAGAAAACATGTACAGACTTCCCACGGCAATCTGGATCAGCAGGATACCGCCGCGCTTGAGATTGGCAAAGAAGACCTTGATGATCGCATACGCCATAAGGATGATGCAGAACAGAATCATGAATCCGCTGGTGATACTGCCAAAGCCGAGGAACGGGCCGGATGCCAAATCGGTCAGCGATTCCACGGTGCTGAACTCCTGCATGATATCACTTGCCACATCTCCGATGGATGCACCGTAGCCGGTGATCCCTGCGGTGAGTTGCCCCTGCAGCGTTACCGAAAGCTCATAGAGCCGGACCGGAACGACAGTAAACAGGCTCACGGCCATAAAGCCCTTGATGGCATTGAGCGCGGTTTCGCGGATGTTGCCCCGCCCACTGGAATACTCGATGCCGCATTCAAAGCAGGCCACGACCAGCCCGGTTCCGTACAACGCCCAAGCGAGATAGGAGAAGAACAGTACGATGCTCTGCACCCAGGACATTTCGAAGAGTTCGACACCCATGTTTCCCATCTCTGCGAAGAAGTTGCCGAGAAAGCCCACGACCTGACCGTAGAACCAATCCACGATCTGGCCGAGGATCTTATCGGCAACAAAATCCCAAATAAACATTGATCGGTTTCACCTCCTCCGGGTGAGGCCGTACCAACTGCTTGGGATATGGCAAAGGCCGTACAGTTGGCACGGCCTTCAAATCATGCTCGTTTTACATTATCTGCGCCCACTGCTGATCGGCAGACTGGCTCATGTCTTGGAACACCTCCAGATAGTCCGATACGGCGTTGGAGAGCTTCTCATAGTCCTGCCGGGTGGGGTGATACACATACCAGTCTACTTTTCCATAGTCATCCCAAATGTGCGGGTCAACACCATTACGGAAGTTGGGGTTGGAAGTCGCCTTCGTCCCCAGCAGATCCGAAAAGCGAAGGCGCAGGGTATCCACCTGTCCTTCGCTGCGGTTCAGGATCGTCAACTGCAAGGCGTTGTACTGATTGGCAACGCTTCCAGTGACAAATTGAATCTTTGCCCGATTCATATCGCTCAGACGCACATAGCAGACTCTGCCCACATAGGTGGCATCGGGATATTGCTCTCCGATAATTTTCCGGAGTTCCTGTTCGTAAAAAGTCATTGCCTACACCTCAGATTCCGATAATCTGCCAGATGTACAGCGGCGCCGTCAGCGTGAACACGAGGCACGCGAACAGGATGGCGGGAGCCGTCCACTCGAACTGGCCACTCTTTCGGTAGTCAAAATAAGCTGTGCCGAGTTTGGCGAAGAAAAACACCGCAAGGATCAGGTCAATGGCGGGAAACACCACGTTGTTGACGACGGTCTTGATCTGCGTGGATGCCGTGGCCCAGGTGCTTTCCACCGCTCCGGCCACATCGCCGGTGCCGGCAGCAAAGGCCGTGGTTCCCATCATGCAGACCAACAGCAGGGACAGGGTCAGCATCACACAAAGGCGCTTGCATTTCATTTTGCTCATAGATACCTCCAATTCTTGTTGTTATTTTGAGGGTGCGATATGCCATTCTTCCCACAGGTCACCGGCGATGCGCACGGAATCCGCCAGGTTCATACTTAGCATTCCCGTGGGTGTCCAGCAGTCCAGGAGCCAGGTATACGGCGTGTAGCTGCCGTCCGGATACCAGATAGGTGTGAAGTGGGTCGGGCGGTCATAGGTGCTGTAGGGATTGTTTTTGAAAGCGAAGGTGGTACTCTTGCCGCTGACGCTGCGGTTCAGCAGTCTCCAGAAGCCTTCGTACCCGAATTCAGGGAAATAGGTCACAGCATTCTGCGCCGCCGTGACAGCCGCGCTCTGCGTGGTCGTTACTCTGGCCGTCACTTTCTCCTGAATTCCGTACCCGCTTTTCATGGTAGCTGCAGTCGCTGTGGGTGACAGGCTGTCCGGCGTGATGCGCATGGATGCAGTCAGGCTTGCGGAGTAGCCGTTGTAGTCA
>ERZ857922.2564-NODE-2564-length-18099-cov-5.628852_pt1 | contig 18099 bp, 11 predicted proteins | sample MGYA00519579_ERZ857922 | MGnify/ENA primary metagenome ERZ857922 (study PRJEB31778, sample SAMEA3449375) | human gut metagenome | biome: human gut; feature: human-associated habitat; material: faeces | place: United Kingdom | collected 2010/2012 ... | reverse complement strand
GCGCTTCCCGGGCGGCAGCACCAACACGGTGAGCCGCCGCTACGGCGGCAAAGGGGTTCAGAAGGCCGTGGAGAACGTCAACCGAACGCTGGCTCCCCTGCTCACGGGAATGAGCGTGCTCGACCAGACCGGCATCGACCGTGCCCTGCTGGCCGCCGACCACACCCCGACCAAATCGAATCTCGGCGCCAACGCCCTGCTGGGCGTATCGCTCGCTGCGGCACATGCCGCGGCCAACTACCTCGGCGTGCCGCTCTACCGCTACATCGGCGGCGTGAACGCACACGTGCTGCCCGTGCCGATGATGAACATCATCAACGGCGGTTCGCACTCCGACGCACCGATCGCTTTCCAGGAGTTCATGATCCGGCCGATCGGCGCCCGCACCTTCCCCGAAGCGGTGCGCATGGGTGCCGAGGTATTCCACGCCCTGAAAAAGGTGCTTCACAAACGCGGCCTCTCGACGGCCGTGGGCGACGAGGGCGGATTCGCGCCTGCGCTCAACGGTACGGAAGACGCCATCGAAACGATCATCGAAGCGATCCACGCCGCCGGCTACCGCGCCGGCCGCTGCGACGAGCAGGGCGACGTCTCGATCGCCATGGATTGCGCCTCGTCGGAGTTCTACCGCGACGGTCTCTACGACTACACGACGTTCGAAGGCGAAAAGGGCGCCCGCCGCAACGCCGCCGAGCAGGTCGAGTATCTCGCCGCACTGGTGGAGAAGTACCCGATCGATTCGATCGAGGACGGGATGGCCGAAAACGACTGGGAGGGCTGGGAGATGCTCACCGCACGTCTGGGCGCCCGCTGCCAGCTGGTGGGCGACGACCTGTTCGTCACCAACGTCGAATTCCTGCGCAAGGGCATCGAGCGCCGCTGCGCCAACTCGATTCTGGTGAAGGTCAACCAGATCGGCACGCTCACCGAGACGCTCGACGCCATCACCATGGCACAGCGCGCCGGCTACACGGCCGTCATCTCGCACCGCTCGGGCGAGACCGAGGACACGACGATCGCCGATCTGGCCGTAGCGACCAACGCCGGCCAGATCAAGACCGGTTCGATGTCGCGCACCGACCGCATGGCCAAATACAACCAGCTCCTCCGCATCGCCGAGGAGCTGGGCGACAAGGCCGTCTACGGAATCCCGAAATAAAACGTCTCGCAGCGGTTCCGCTGCTGTGAGAAGGGAAACGCCCCTTTGCAGAGAACTGCAAAGGGGCGTTTCCAATTTACCCGAAAGCATACCGCCGCGCAGTACGGCTCCGCCCTATGCGATCACCAGATCGACGCCCGCCTCCTCGGCCATGGCGACCGCCTGCTCCGAAATGCGGCTGTCGGTCACAATCACGTCGATCTCTTCGAGCGAACAGATACGGCCGAAACCGCGCTGCCCGAACTTCGACGAGTCGGCCAGAATGATGATCTTCGACGCCGAGCGCATCATCACCTGCGTGAGCTTCGCCTCCTCGATCGTCGAGGTGGTGATCCCGTGTTCAAGATCGATGCCGTCGACCCCGAAGAAGAGCTTCGAGCAGCTGAAATCGCTCAGCGCCGCCTCGGCGTAACCGCCGATCGCCGACAACGACTTCTTGTGGACGCACCCGCCCAGCTGCACGACGTTGATCTCCTCGACGTCGTTGAGCAGCACCGAGGTTTTGAGGAACGTGGTCACCACGTTGAGATGCGAGCGGAACTCGCGTTTGATCGCCTCGGCGAACGCATAGATCGTCGATCCCGAAGCCATGATGATCGAATCGTTGTCGTTGAGCAGTTCGACCGCCTTCCGGGCGATGCGCTCCTTCTCCTCGCGGTTGACATTGCCCTTCACGTGGACGTCGGTATCCGCCACGTGGGGATTGGCCGAACGGGCGCTGCCGTGTACCTTGTACAACAGCCCCTTCGCTTCCAGTATCTTGACGTCCTTGCGGATCGTCACCTTCGTCACGCCCAATTCGTTGGCCACGTCGGTGATGCGCACGAAGCCGTATTTGTTCAGATGATCGAGAATGTATTTGTGTCTTTCGGCTACGCTCAACATATTCGGTTTGTTTCGATTTTAATTGCGTAAATATAGTAAATATTGACAAGTTTTACAAAAAACGTCTCTTTTCTTCGCGGAAAGAGATTGTCGAAGCATATTTGTCCGTTTATTTTCCGATGCAACAATATTATTGTAAAAAAGCGGGCTGTCTAATCTGACAGCCCGCCGGGAAAATTACGAAAAGAGAGATAGTTTATTGCTTCTTCACAATCACGTCGTCGATCCAGGCACGTCTGCCGACCGTATGGTTCGAATCGGTCCAGCCCTCTTCGCCCTCCTTAATCATGCGCGTATACAACTGAATGAGCGTCTTGGAGGTCACACCCTCGATAACAACCTTATGCTCGGTAAACTCGAAGCACTTCTTTCCGTTGGCTCCGTATTCGGCCGGGAGTTTGTGCTTGACCAGGACGTTCGCAGCATTTGCTGCCGCAACAGCCGATCCGTCAGCCTCGACGATCTTGGCACCATCGGCCTCTTTCAGACGAATCCAGATTCCCTCCTGACCGTCGATAATCGCACAATCTTCCAAATCGCCCGTCGTACCGTTCGGCTCGCAATAGGGCGAAGACTTGAAGGTCAGCACCACGGTCGTCGGACCGGTCAGCGAGGTCATATAGGGAATCGGCAGATAACCATTTGCCGATCCGGTACCGAATTTCAGAAAACCTGCGGTCAGATACGAACCCTTCATGTAATCCTCCGTTACAGTAGGCAGCTTCGAAGCATCCCACTGCGAAAGGAAGAGCCGGTGGTAATCGGCCGGCACTGCACCGCATCCGCCGTTGGGATTGGGCATGTTCTTGACCGGCGTAGCAGCTCCGTAGGCCAACTGGGTCAGATCGCCCGTCAACACCACCGTACTCTCCTTATCCTTGGGATACATACCGTATGCAATGGCCAAACCGTTGCCGCCCCACCAATGTTCGTTGAAATCGGCATGGAAGAGGCAGTCGGAATGATCCGCCTTCGCCGTCGTGGTGAAGGTATATTCACCCCACTCCGAATCGCCGAACTTGGAGGCGTCGGCCGAGATGCGCTGGATGCGTGCCGTGTAAGTCGTATTCGCCTTGAGACCGCCGAACACGAAGCGACGGAAACGATACTTGTCATTGGTGATCCCCCACTTCGAGAAGTTGTAGATCAGCTTCGACCCTTCGAGCAGCTGGAGCGACGTCTTGGCATCGGACTGCTGCGCCGCATCGATGTCCCACTCGACGATGGCCATGCTGGGCGTCACCTCGAATCCGTCGTAGAGATGCACGGCAGGGCGGGTCAGCAACGCCGGCGTATGCACGGCAATGTCGGCCGTGAACTCCGAATTGTATTCGGGCTTGCTCTCGTAGAGCGCCTGCACCGCAACGGCATAGTCACGGTCGGGCGTCAGTTCGCCGAAGGTGCACGACAGCGCGTCGGCATCCACGCTCTGCTCCTTCACCACGGCACCGGACTCTTTGAGCACGGCCTTGTAGCCGCTCGCACCGCTCACGGCTTTCCACTCGACCTCAATGGCATACGACGTGGCCGAAGCGGTCGCCTCGGGCGTCTTCAGCGGGCCGGCTACGAATCCATCGGTACCGAGTAGCACGGAGATCTTCTCCGAGTTGAACTCGGGATTCGGCTCGTAGAGCGCGACAACCTCGAAGATGTAGAATCCCGGCTGCAACTCGGTGAATTCGTGCGAGAAAATGCCGTCGACACCCTCTCCGGCCGCAACGACGACCTTGTTGGCGAACGAGGGGTTCTCCTGCGGCACGAGGGCCGCTTCATAGCCCGTCGCATCGGCGACGGCCGGCCACTCCACCCGGATCGAATTCGCTCCGCTCGTATAGAACACCTTCTCCGCATCGACCTTCGCGAGCGGTTCGGTCAGCTCCTTGACGGCGGACGACATCACCGAAATATTGTCCAGGGCGAAACGGCCCTTGCCGTCCGTCTTGGTCGACGCCCACTTGAACGACGTGGCCGAGGTGGCGCCGTTGACCACGAACGTGCAGGTCGTCCACTTGGCATTGGCCCAGCCCGAGAAGGTCGGCAGCGAGATGTTGCCTCCGCCCTCGACCGAACCGGCACCCTCGGCCGAGAAGACGATCAGATCGTCGGATTTATCGTACAGCGAGATGTCGAACGACACGACGACGGTCTGCGGCGCCGAAGAGAGCTTGGCCATTTTCGGCGTCTGAATCCAGCCGTTGCCCGAACCCGTTCCAAGTTTGATGTATCCCGGATGCTCGTAAACACGTTCGCCCGACCAATTTACCAGATCGCGGTTATTGCGATAGGTTTCGGTCATCGTCTTGAAGCAGTCGTTGGTTCCATCGGTTCCGACCGTACATTCGGTCGTCGCCGGCTCCGTACCCATGTAGCTCTTGTCGGCCGTACCGCCCGCAGGATTGGGCGTCACCCCCTTCTTGTTCGCCATGAAATCGCCGCCCCAAAGCATCTTGCCGAAGTCCATCGAGAAGATGAAATTCTCGGACTGTACGTTGAGCGAAATCACGTCGTCGAAGATCGTCTTGCCTTCGATGGTCACCTTCATGTTGAGTTTCACCACGCCGATATCGGAGGGGGTTCCCGTGATCGGCAATTCGATCTTGCCGCTGCCCTCGCCTTCGATCGTTCCCGTGTAGTCCTTGATCGCCAGCCCGCGGCTGTCGCCGTCGAACGTAAAGGTCATCTCGACGGGTTCGCCGCCCTTCGCCTTGTCATACTCCACGACCAGACGCGCATCCGATGCGACATTGGATTTCAGTTCACCCGAAAGCGCGGGATTCTTCACCGTGAAGGTTCCGTCGTCCTGCGTGACCTTCACCTCGACGGCATCGCCGCGCGTGGCGCCCACGATCGTAATCACGGCTTCGCGTTTGCCGCCGAGGTTGCGGTCGGCGATTGCCGTGATCCACTGGTAATCCCTGCCGTTTCCGACCCCTTCGGCGGGATCGAGTCGCAACCAGGCCGCCGTCTCCTGTCCTGCGGCGTCCTTACATGCCACCGATGCGGACCATGCCCCCGGCACACGGACCGAGATCCGGGCGGTCGCATCCTTATTATAAGCCACACTCACCTCGTCGGTATTGCGTGTCAATTGGCTCACCTCGTCGGTAATGTCGTCGGTACAACCGGCAACGCCAAAAGACAGGAACAGCGCGGTTGCAGCCATCCATTTCGTTAGTTTCATAAAATTCGTCGGTATTAGAGTAATACTATTGGTAAAAATAGTTTTCGGGAAGCATCCCTGCGATGCGCCCCGCCTCCAAGAAAGAATTTCAGATCAGCTTGCGAAAACAAATGTACACAATTTTTCATTGTATCCAAATTTTTCGAAAATAATATTTTTCAGTAGATATCGCCGACAATCCTAAAATAATCCAAAACGCGCCCTAAAAAGCACGCTCCGGCACACGACAGAAACCTTTCCGGAAAAGAGAGACGGCTCCGATTTCAACGCTCTTCGCCGATTTTTCCTTCGTCGCGTGTTATCGGATCTCTTCAAAAAATTATCGTATAAATTATTGCATAAAACAAATAATAAATTTACATTTGCATCTATAAAGCCATAACCCGCTCTCCAAAAGAGCACGAAACCAAACCTTAAAACACACACCAAAACAAATGAACAGAAACTAACCAAACCTTTTTTCATCCCTCCCGGAACAGTTTAGATCGGATCAGCCTGCAACGCGAGGATTCCCGAACCGGATTTTCATATTTTAAATAATTTAAAAACCGATACGGATATCCGAGCCCAACCGAATGTTAACTTAAACTGTTTTAATAATGAAACAATGTTCTACTCAGAGAAGAGTCCGCACGCTCGCGAACCGCTGCCGGCGTATCGGGTTCTTTGTGGCTGCATTTGTTTTGACAGTACTGGCAACCAACACCTTCGCACAGGGGGGGGGAAATATCACCGGTACGGTCAAGGACAAGAGCGGTAATCCCATCATCGGTGTAGCCGTCACGATCCCCAACACCGCGCGCGGCACCTCTACCGACATCGACGGTCGCTACACCATCAAAGCCTCAGCCAAGGAGTCGCTGAATTTCAGCTATATCGGCTACCAATCCCAACTCATTCAAATCAACAACCGAACGACGATCGACGTCGTGCTGACCGAGGACAACACCTCGCTCGAAGAGGTCGTGGTCGTAGGTTACGGCGTGCAGAAGAAGCGCGACATTGTAGGCGCTGTCGAACAGATCACCAGCAAGGATATCGCCGACCGCATCGGCTCCTATCAGAACGTGTCGCGTTCGTTGCAGGGAGCCATCCCCGGTCTGACGGTCACCTTCTCCGACGGTAAGCCCACGCGCGGCGCAGGCATCCAGGTGCGCGGCGCCAACTCGATCGGCTCGGGCGGTTCGGCCCTCATTCTCGTCGACGGCGTGGAGACCGACATCACGACGGTCAACTCCGAGGACATCGCGAGCATCTCCGTCCTGAAGGATGCCTCGTCGACGGCCGTCTACGGTTCGCGCGGTACGTTCGGCGTCATCCTCATCACCACCAAACGCCCCGAAAAAGGCCAGATGAAGATCACCTACAACGGTTCGTACAACTTCTACAAGCGTACCGTGACGCCCGAACTGATCGACAACGGCTATGACTGGACCACCTCCTACCTCGAATCCTACATCAACAACAAGGCTTCCGACCCGACCAATATCAACAACGTCTTCCGGTTCAGCCGCGCATGGTACAGCGAACTGGAACGCCGCAACAGCGACCCCTCCTACGAGAAGTGGCGGGTCAATCCGGCCGACAACCGCTACGAGTACTTCGGCAACACCAACTGGTACAACATCTTCTACAAGGACTACACCACCGGACACCAGCACAACCTCTCGATCACGGGCGGAACGGACAAGGCGTCGTACTACGTGTCGGGCCGTTTCTTCCATCAGGACGGTATCTACAACGCCGGCGACGAACGCTACAACCAGTACAACGTATTGGCCAAAGGCACCGTGCAGGCAACCAAATGGCTCCGCGTCGAGAACACCACCTCGTTCATGAGCCGCTACTCGCATCAGCCGACGCTGACCACGGGCGGACAGTCGTTCACGGTGACCCCGACGCGCATGATGAACCACCAGGGCTTCCCGATGACGCTCGAAAAGAACCCCGACGGAACGTGGACCGACGCGGCCGTCTACATGGGCTGGGCCGGATTCGTCGAGGGGAACACGTGGCGTGACGACGACAAGTTCGACCTGAACAACAAAACGAAGTTCACCCTTGATTTCATCAAGGACGTGCTGGTCGGCGAGATCGACGTGAGCTACTATCGCAACCACACCGAGCGCCACATGCTCGCCGTGCCCTACACCTATTACACGGGCCCCGAAAGTTCGGGCGAACGTCCCGCCACCTCGTGGTACGAGGAGCGCTACTACAACCGCGAACGCGTGGCCAGCAACGCCGTGCTGACGTGGACGCCGAAACTGGGCGAAAACCACTGGTTCAAGCTCATGGGCGGCTGGAACATCGAGAACTTGGACTACATCTCCACGCTCAGCAAGAACACGGGCGTCATCGATCCCGAGCACCCCAGCCTGAGCCTCACCGACGGCGAACTTCCCACAGCCAAAGGCAACGGCAGCACATCGTCCAGCCTCGTGGGCACCTTCTTCCGCGTGAACTACGGCTACAAGGGCAAATACCTCGTCGAGGTGAGCGGCCGCTACGACGGCAACTCGAAATTCCCGAGCAACCAGCGCTGGGGATTCTTCCCCTCGGCGTCGGTCGGCTGGCGCATTTCGGAGGAGCCCTTCATGGCCGGTGCCAAGAGCTGGCTCGACAACCTGAAGATCCGCGCTTCGTTCGGTTCGACCGGCAACGGTATGGTCAAGGACTACGAGTTCCTGAGTAAGATCGCGATCAACAAGAACCTCGGGTTCCTGACCGGCGACAGCCCGCTGATCTATGCCGGCAAGCCGTCGATCGATCCCGACGGCCTGACGTGGGAGACGGTCAGCACCTACGACCTGGGTCTGGACTGGGAGATGCTCAACGGCCGTCTGTCGATCGTGGCGGACATCTACCGCAAGAACACGACAGACATGTACGTCACCGGTCCCGAACTTCCCGCCGTTTACGGCAACGGAGCCCCCAAGGGTAACTACGCCGACATGCGCACCGACGGCTGGGAGGCCAGCATCTCGTGGCGCGACAACTTCAAGCTGGGCGGCAAGGATTTCAGCTATAACCTGAAATTCGCCATCTGGGACAACGTGACCAAGGTGACCAAATACATGGCCACGACCAACACGCTGCCAACCAACTACGCCACCAACTACTACGAAGGCATGACGCTGGGCGAACTGTGGGGCTACACCTGCAACGGCCTGTTCCAAAGCGACGAGGAGGCTGCAACCTACGCCGACTACTCGAAATTCACGCACGACCGCATCGTCTGGCAGAAGGGTGATCCCAAATTCGAGGACCTCAACGGCGACGGCAAGGTCGACAACGGCTCCAACCGGCTGGAAGACCACGGCGACTTGCGGAAGATCGGCAACACTTCGCCCCGTTACCTGTACAGCCTCGCCGCAGGCGCACGCTGGAACGGCATCGGCCTGTCGATGGTATGGCAGGGCGTCGGCCGCCGCGACTGGTATCCCGCCAAAGAGTCGGGCTACTTCTGGGGACAGTACGGCCGGCCGTACAGCATCGCGCTGCCGTGGCACAACGACCGCTACACCGAAGCCAACCAGAACACAGACGCCTACTGGCCGCGTCTGGTCGGCTACACGGCTTCGTCGGCAGGCGGCATCCTCTCGCAGCCCAACACGCGCTACATGCAGAAGGCCCGCTACATCCGTCTGAAAAACCTGACGATCGACTACACCTTCCCCAAGCAGATGCTCAGCAAGGTCGGCATCCAGAACCTGCGCATCTACCTTTCGGGCGAGAACCTGTTCACGATCACCCCGCTGAAAAAGTACGCCAAGAACTACGACCCCGAGAACATCTACGCCGGCGACTCTGACTTCTCGAGCACGCGCGGCGGCGACGGTTCGGGCGACGGCGACGGTTATCCCGTCATGCGTTCGTACAGCATCGGTTTGAGTATCACCTTCTAATTTGAACGAAACTATGAAAAGAATAATTTATGCGGCACTCGCCTGTCTGACATTCGCCTCCTGCGAAGATTTTCTCGACAAGCAGCCGATCGAGCAAATCGGTACCGACGAATACTTCAAGAACGAAGGGGCGTTGGAGAAATACACCAACGGCTTCCTGAACTCCTACACGCCGGGGTCGGGCGACATCACGCGCGGCGACGGCAACTGCGACATCATCGAGGTGAAACAGACGTCGAGCTACCTCTTCCAGCCCGTCTGGAACCCCTCGCTGCAAGGCGGCTGGAGCACCGGCACATGGAACTTCGTCTACTACATCAACACCTTCCTCGACCGGATGCACGAGGCGCAGGGCGTGAGCGAAGCGGCCTTCGCCCACTACGAGGGTACGGCACGCTTCTGGCGGGCATGGAACTATTTCGAGCTGGTGAAGACCTTCGGCGGTGTACCCTGGTACGACCACGTCGTCAGCAACAACAGCCATGAGGATCTCTACAAGCCCCGCGACAGCCGCGAATACGTCATGGAGCGCGTGCTCGAAGACCTCAACTACGCCTGTGAACACTGCTACACCTCGGATGCGTGGGTCAACAACCAGAAGATCAACCGCTACATCGCACTGGCCATCAAGTCGCGCATCTGCCTCTTCGAGGGAACCTACCGCAAATACCACCGCGTCGATCCGTCGACGGGCAAGGCGTGGGACCCCGAATACAACAAGGACAACAAATGGCTGCGCGAGGCGGCCGATGCCTGCGAAGAACTGATGGAGGCAGGCGTCTACTCGCTCGTCAACTCGCCGGCCGACGTGGCCACGCAGTACCGTTCGCTCTTTACGTCGCCCTCCGTACTGGATCAGGAGGTGATGTGGGCGCGTGAATACAACGACGAGAAGAACGTCCGGCACGACGTGACGTGGTACTTCACCTCGGGATCGATGGGCCAGGGCTGGTCGCTCGACGCCGATTTCGTCTACACCTATCTGAACCGCGACGGCAGCCGTTTCACCGACCGGGCCGACTACAAGTCGACGACCTATGCCGAGCAGTTCGAGAACCGCGACTACCGCTTGCAGCAGACGGTCATCTCGCCCGAATACCGCAAACTGGTCGGAGGCACCTCGAAGCTCTTCGCCCCCGATCTCTCGGTAAGTTACACGGGCTATCAGGTCATCAAGTTCAACATCGACGACGACTCCTACGAGGCGTCGGGCATCTGCTGGAACTGCCTGCCGATCCTGCGCTACGCCGAGGTATTGCTCAACTACGCCGAGGCGAAAGCCGAGCTGGGCGAGTTCGACGATGCAGTCTGGAACAAGACGATCAAACCGCTGCGCGAACGTGCCGGCGTCGACGGAACCCGTCCCACGCAGATCGACGAATACCTGCAAAACGCCTATTACAGCACCGACGACGGCAACCCCAAGATCACCGACTGCGATATTCTAGAGATCCGCCGCGAACGCGCCATCGAGCTGCTGCTCGAAGGACGCCGCTACGACGACCTGATGCGCTGGCATCTGGGCGGACTGCTCAACAAACAGTGGTACGGCATCTACATCGGTGAGGTGGACAAGGCCTACGACCTCAACAACGACGGCGTCAACGACGTATGCGTGACCGACAAGGCGGGCAGCGAACCCGGCGTGAAGTACATCGTCCGCAACTCGGAACGCACCCTCGAAGAGGGCAACAGCGGCCGTCTGGTCTACAACCTCCAGCGCTACTTCGACGAGCAGCGCTACGTCCACCCGATTCCGAAGACGGCACTCGACAAGAACCCCGATCTGGGACAGAACGCAGCTTGGAAATAACACCCCGGACGCCGCAGCGGACGGGAGTGACATCCCGTCCGCCGCAGGCATCCGATCCGTAAAACATAACACATTCAAACAATGAAGCGAATCATATATTCTTTGTTATTTGCCGCCGGTGCGCTCTTCGCAGGCTGCTCCGACGACGATACGCAGGCTCCGCTGAACACCCCGATCCAGGAGGGGAACAATCTCTACGGCGTAGTGACGGATCCCAACGGCGCTCCGGTCGGAGGAATCGTCGTGAGCGACGGCTTCTCGTGCGTGGCGACCGATGCCAACGGCGTCTACCAGATGCCGCGCCATGCCGACGCCTACCACGTCTTCTACCGCATTCCCGCCGACCGTGAAATCCCGATGTCGGAGGGCCGTCCCTGCTTCTGGCAGCGTCTTTCGAAGACGCAGGAACGCTACGACTTCGTTCTGATGCCGCAGCAGGCGGTCGAAACCGACTTCAAACTGGTCTGCATCGCCGATCCGCAGGTACAGAAAGACACGGATCTGGCCCGTTTCAAGGAGGAGTCCGTGCCCGATATCCGCGCGCATGTCTCGACGCTCGAAGGGCCCGTCTACGGCATTACGCTGGGTGACATCATCTTCAACGAGAGGAGCAAAGACGTCACCAACCAGATGATGCCTCCCATCGCGCTGGCCATGCGCGAGAGCGAGATCGGATTGAAACTCTTTCAGGTGATGGGCAACCACGACAACTGCATGACGCCCACCGTCACCGACGAGAGCAGCAACTTCGATCTGGCCGGACGCCGCAACTTCGAATACAAGTTCGGCCCGTGCGACTACTCTTTCGACCGGGGCAACGCCCACATCGTCGCCATGGACGACGTTCTGCTGACGGACGAGAAACACAACCCCTCGGACTACGAAGGGGGCTTCACCGATGCGCAGGTCGAGTGGCTGCGGCAGGATCTGAGCCTCGTCCCGAAGGAGAAGCTCGTCATCTTCTGCGTGCATATTCCGCTGCGCAACGCCACGTCGTTCAACCGCGAGACCGTGCGCAACCTGCTCAAAGAGTTCGACAACGTCCACATCATGGCCGGCCACACGCACTACGCCCAGAACTATATCGACGGCGACGTCTACGAACATATCCACGGTGCCGTCTGCGGCGCCTGGTGGAAATCGACCATCAACGTCGACGGTACCCCCAACGGTTACGGCGTCTACGACATCTCCGGCAGCAAGATCGAGAACTGGTACTACAAACCCACGCGGCTGTCGAAGGATTTCCAGATCCGCATGTACCGGGGCGAGACGACCTTCGCGGGCGGCTACAAGTTCACCTACACGGCCTCCGACGAGATCGTGGCCAACATCTGGAACTCGGACGACAGGAACTGGAAGGTCGAAGTGTATGAAAACGGCAACAAAACCGGCGAGATGACCCGCGAGAAATCGCTGGACGCATGGGGTGCGGGCTATCACGTGGGAGTCCTGAGCGCGAATCCCGATTCGCACGGCAAGACCACCTACGACCACTTCTACCACTACAAACTCAAAGATGCCAAAGCGGCCGTCGAGATCCGCGCAACCGACTGTTTCGGCAAGGTCTACACGCAGAACGTCTTCACCACGGCCGCAGAAACGGACTATCCGATGGTGGACAACTATCCTGCGGTCGCCGAATAGCCGGTCAGGTCATTCTGCGAATTTTCATCTTGGGCTGACGCCTTATCCCGCAAATGCAATGTCGAATTTATTCTGACATTGCATTTGCTTATTTTTATTTCAACTTGCGCCTTAGATGCTCCCGCCCGGCAAAAAGCAAATAAATTTACATTACGCCCGGCTTATTCGTATCTTTGGCTTCGCCTTAGATACTCCGTCTGGGCATAATCAAACTAAAGTTTGCTTCTGCCCTCGACTTTTCGTATCTTTGCGAAGTCCGGCCCGCTCCATGCGGCCGGACTTCACGAATTTACGCAACCGCACTAAAATTACATTCATGGCTACAATCGACTCCTACCGCTCGCCCTTTCCGCACGAGGAGCTTCTCGAACGCGCCCGCCGCATCCGGCACGTGGCGCTCGATATGGACGGCACCATCTACATGGGCATGTCCCTCTTCCCCTGGACCAAGCGGTTCCTCTCCGACCTGACGGAGATGGGCATCGGCTACTCGTTCCTGACGAACAATCCTTCGAAGAGCATCGCCGATTACCTCCACAAGCTCGAAACGCTGGGCATCGAAGCCACGCGCGAGGAGATGTATACCACGGCGCTGGCCACGATCGACTACATCCGCTCGCACTACCCGACGGCCAAACGACTCTTCCTGCTGGGTACGCCGAGCATGATCTCGGAGTTCGAGGCCGCCGGCTTCGAATCGACGGCCGACAGCGCCGAGGACGTCCCCGACGTGGTGGTCGCCGCCTTCGACATGACGCTCACCTACCCGCGCCTGTGCCGCGCCGCATGGTGGGCATCGCAGGGCATCCCCTACATCGCCACGAACCCCGACCGCGTATGTCCTACCGATCAGCCCGTCGTGCTGGTCGACTGCGGCTCGATCTGCAAGTGCCTCGAACACGCCACGGGACGTACGCCCGACATCGTGCTGGGCAAACCTGATCCCAACATGCTCACCGGCATCAAGGAGCGTTTCGGCCTGCGCGCCGATGAGATCGCCATGGTGGGCGACCGCATCTATACCGACGTAGCGATGGCCCGCAACGCCGGCGCACTGGGCGTACTGGTACTCTCGGGCGAGACGACCGAGGAGGTCGCCTCGGCAGCCGACCCGCAGCCCGACGTCACGGCGCTGTCGCTCAAAGAGTTCGGAGAACTTCTCAAAGAGGCGCACGGAAAATAGAATTTTCCGCCTGCCGTTTCGCACGAAGGTAGCATTCCTGAAAAGGGATGCTATTTTTTTTACAAATATACCTTCTTTTACATTTGATTTTTATTATATTTACACCAAGAATCAGTCTAATTAAAAAACATACGCCTATGAAACCAAACAAAGCTCTTTTCGGAGCGTTTGTCATCTCCATTACACTCATAATCGGCGCCTGTCAGCAAACCGAACTGTCCGACTCCGCCCCGACGCCCTCTCTCCCCGCACCGGCGGCGGAATTCGTCGCAAACGATTCCGATCTGTCGGCAGGCGACGCGGCGGCGGTCGCCCGCATTTTCCGCAACGGCAACCGTCCGACCCGTGCCGGCAGCGGTGCAGTCGTCCGCAACGTCGTGACGATCCGCGACGCAGCAGGGCGTCCGGCAATCTATGCGGTCAACCTGCAAGAGGGCTACCTGCTGATCTCCGCCACCAAACGCTGCTATCCTATCCTGGCGCAGATCGACCGCGGCACCTTCACACTCGACCGCGAACCGAGCGGGCTGGACGTCGTCTTGCAGGAGATGACCGAGACGATCGAGGCCGCACGCGACTCCGCCGCCGTCTTCGACTGCCGCTCCGCATGGCTTCCCTACGAAGAGCGCACCCGCCCCGAACGGGTACAAACGCGAATGACCGACGACGAGTTCTACGACATCCAGAACGAATGGTATGGAAAATGGTTCGCGGAAGGAGCCGACACGTATCGTTTGGCCATCAAACCCGACGACATGCCCGAAGATGCCTATCAGCGTTTCTGCGAAACCGCTATCGGCGACGATGCTTGGGTCGACACCCCCTACAACTGCATGGAGTCGGGAATTATTACGGTCAAATACCATGAATCGGGAACAAAGAAAGGCCCGTTCCTCACGACGAAATGGAGACAATATGCACCTTATAATTCACAGATAGGCGGGGAAAAGCCCTTGGGCTGCGTAACCATCGCCGTCGGCCAACTGATGCGCTACTATCAACACCCCGCCTATTTCAACTGGTCGGACATGCCTGACGAAACGAGCAACTCGACCTTATCCTCTTTTTTGGCGCAATTACACGGAGAACTGCGCGTATCCGACAGCGGATCGAGCAATATCGACCATGCGAAACGGGTTCTCGAAAGTTACGGATACAGTTGCTCGAAAAGGAGTCATAACGCCTCGACCGTCTATACGATGCTGAACAGCAATCTTCCAGTCTATACGGATGGACAGGATAGAGCCCGCGATAAAGGCCACGCTTGGGTAATTGATGGCAGCAACTCGATAACCGCCTATACGGAATACAAGTTATATGCGCTGAACAACGGACTTCCACGACCTTGGTACATCGAACTCGATTCCGAAAGGGTCTATCATGCACAGAATGTCTTCTTCCACATGAACTGGGGGCAATACGCAAACCAAGACGGTTGGTTTTTAGACAGCAGTATCCAATTCCCAAATAAAAACAATGAGATATGCAACTACTCTTCCGATCGACAAGATCTTCTCATTACGGGATTTTAATATAATATTGAACAAATGAAAAAACATACAACCATCTCCATCGCCCTGCTCGCGTTGCTTTGCTGTGCCTGTGAGGAAAAGCAAGTAGGTGGTGACTGGGATTTCCATGACGCTTATATTCTCGATGGCGAAAATCTCATCGAGGCACACGGATACACCGTCGAATTGCCCGCACAGCAGTGCACCGTCGATCTGCAAATCGTTTCGTCGGGAATCTACAACCAACAAAGTATCGATCTGGATCACTTCGGCATGAACCTCCCCGACGCTATTTCCGTCACGCTCACGAAGAAACTCGAAGAGGCCGAGATATACGACTACACCGTCGATTCTTGGGGAGTCGTACACAAAGATCGACCGCGCTATCTGCAAACCGTCAGCATAAGTGCAAAACAAAATGCGTTCAAACTCCCCAGAATTGTAAAATTCAGGATTTGGACACCCGGGGCCTTAGACAGCAGTGCCGCCGACATCACCGTCCGGCAGGCGGGAACGAAATAACGGTTACTGATTATGAAAAAACTGATTACCGTTCTGCTTGCGCTGGGCGCGATGCTGAGCACCTCCTGCAAGGACGACGTCGATTTCGAAGGCGGCGATGAACTGATCTTGCTGCACGAACATACGATCGATATCGACTCCAAGCAACGTGACGTCGACCTGCAAATCGTATCGGAAGGAGCCGTAAAGATCGAAAAACTGGATCAATCACCCGAAATTACCCTTACGATCCTGACCGGATTCACGGGGAACGATGCTGTTATCTACGACTATATTCCGATCAAGGTTGACGGCGAGACACGGAACATTCCGCGATATGTACAGACACTCAGAATAATCGCAGAGACGAACGGGCAAAAGCAAGCGAGAGACTGTCGATTCCGAATTATCACACAGAATCCCATGCCCGAATGCGCCGACATCACCATCCGGCAGGCGGGAGCGAAATAACGAACACCTAATTATGAAAAAGATATTCGCCATACTGATTGCGCTGTCGGCACTCTCGAACTTCTCCTGTAAGGAAAAAGAAGAGGAGTACACCGAAGGGGGTCTTGTCTTCGGTGGAATCTATATGCTCGACGGGCAACAGCTCGTGGAAACCGACGGATACATTCTCGAACTGCCGGCCGAACAAAACACCGTCGAGTTACGAATCGTTTCGAAAGGTGTTCAAGAGTTCGGTATCGGAGGATACCCGATGTCCGGACTCGGAGAATACAAGGTCGAAGGATTCACCATAAAGGTCACCCCCGATCCGGCATCGGAGAAGTTGGAAATCTACGACTACATCGACGTAGAATACAAAGGCGAACAGCACCGTGTTCCACGTTATCTCCAAACGCTTCATCTCGGCGCCGACACGAACACCGGACAGCAAAAGGAGATCCGGATACGGTTCATCACGAACATTCCGAACTATTGGATGGAGTGGAGTCAACTCACCGTCCGGCAGGCGGGCAGATAAAGGAAAAAGGAGCCTTACGACTCCTTTTTTCATGCTGCAAACAGATCGTTCCCGACCTTTTCGTCGAATCTTTTCTCCGTCTTCTCGCCTCGGCAGAGCCCGCGCAAGCGCAGCTCTGCACCCGCCTTAACGAAACCGGCCCTTACCGCAGCACGATGTCGCTCTGACCGGCCAGGCGGCCGTCGGCATAGACCTCGACGCGGTAGGTTCCGGCCGTGAAGCCGGCGCCGTCGTTGTAGTAGACGCCCACGGCCAGGTCTTCATTCTGGTAGTCGACGTCGCGCGAAGCGGTGTAGGTCAGCCGCTCGCCCTCGAACTCGAAGGTCGCCGCCGATGCATTGGACTGCACGTACCCGTCGGGCGAGGTGATGCGCACGTAAACCGTCCGTTCGCCCGGCTCGGCCAGGTCGTTGCCCGCCAGCGTGAATTCGACGCGCAGGCGCGAGGCGTTCTTCACGCGCGACACCTCCTTGTCGCGCGCGTTGAGCGGCACGAGCCGGATGCCCCGTGCGCGGATCACCGCACCCTGACGTACCTTGGTGCTCAGCTCCGAAGCCTTCTCCTCGGCCACTTCGGCACGCAGGTTGGCCGACGAAATCTCCTTGCGGTAGGAGACGTTCTCCTTGATCAGGTTCTTGTTGAGCGTATTGAGCGAATCGATCTGACGCAGATAGCCGCGCATGATCGTCCGCATGGTTCCGATCTCCTTCTCGTACTTCTTGATCTTGGCGTAGCTCCACGAACGCTCCTTGGTGAGCCGCTCCATGAGCGAATCGGCGCGGCTGCGTTCGAGACCGAGGCTCTGCGAAATGCTGTCGTTCGAAATTTGAAGGTTGTCGAAATCCTCCATCAGGTGCGAGAGGTTGCTCTTGATCGAATCGCGGTCGACCAACAGCAGATCGTACTCCTCCTGCTGCTGACGGTGGATATTGAAGTAGAGGATCGACAGCGCGGCCAGGATGACGGCCAGGATGACGATGATCGTCTGGTAACCGCGGATCGATTTGGCGCTCTTCGGAGCCTCCATTCGATCGTCGTCCTCGTACTGCGACGGATTATAGTCTTTATTCTCTTCCATAACGATACGGTTTTGGTCTCAAAGATAGAATTTTTTTCGGAAACGGAGAAATCACACCGTCCCGATCGTCGCATCGAGCCACATCCTCAACTCCCCGACAAGCGCTTCGCGCCACGCGAACTCCCGTCGCAGGCCGAATCCGTGGCCGCCGGAGGGATAGAGATGCAACGCGGCGCCCGCGCCAGCCGCCAGCAGGCATTCGGCATAACGGCACGCGCCGAGCGGCGTCACGGCGCCGTCGTCGG
>ERZ857922.2560-NODE-2560-length-18120-cov-6.281816_pt1 | contig 18120 bp, 18 predicted proteins | sample MGYA00519579_ERZ857922 | MGnify/ENA primary metagenome ERZ857922 (study PRJEB31778, sample SAMEA3449375) | human gut metagenome | biome: human gut; feature: human-associated habitat; material: faeces | place: United Kingdom | collected 2010/2012 ... | reverse complement strand
CTGCCGACAACCGTATCATAGCCATTATCCAGCTTGCGGATAAAGGCGTCGCAGCCGCTTTGTTTGGCTGCCTGCTCCACCTCTGCGTCCGTGGCACTGGGTCTTCCCATGCGGATATTCTCCCGGATACTGCGGTTAAACAGGTAGTTGTCCTGAGATACATAGGAAATCTGGTCTGCAATTTCAGACAGCGGCATATCCTTCAGCTCATGGCCGCCGAGGGTAATGCTGCCGGATGTAACATCCCAATACCCGGCAATCAGCTTCGCCACCGTAGACTTGCCGGAGCCGGACGGCCCTACAAGGGCGGTCATGGTTCCGGGGTGGATGGCGAGATTCACATCATGCAAAACCTCTGTTGTCCCGTCATAGGAAAACGACACAGACCTAAGAGAAATGCCGGTATCTTCCAGCTTGATCGGCGTTTCTTTATGGTTCAGTTCTTCGGCGTTCAGAAGCTGGCTGATTTCTTCCACATTTGTCCCCAGTACAGCCAAATCGTCCGTAAAGGTAAAGGCCGCAATAATCGGCCCAACAAGGCCCAGAGAGAAAATCACAATGGACAGGAAGGTGGAAAGTTCCAGGCTTCCGGAGAGCCAGAACGAAAAGCCGCAGGGCAGTACGCAGATCAGCACCGAGGGCAGGATGGCGTTATAGGCGCTCATGGTTTTCTGATTTTCCCGCATCCAGTCCACATAGTAGTTGGCGTTGTAATTCACCGCGTCAGAATATTTTTTGTAGGAACCGGCGGATTGGCTGAACGCTTTCACCACCTCAATGCCTCCGATATATTCCACGATGGCGTCTGTCATCTGCTTGCCTGCCTTGACAGCACCCTCCCACTTGACGGGATAGTTTTTCATACCGGCGGACATAACCACAAGGCCCACCACGAGAGTGACAAGGGACAAAAGCGCCATACGCCAGTCCAGAATAAGCAGGTACACGACAATCACAATGGGAACCAGCACATTTGCGGTCATTTCCGGGATCAGGTGTGCAAAGGTCGGCTCCATTCCCTCCACCCGGTCAACAATCGTTGTTTTGTACTGGCCGGACGGAGTATCTAAAATCGTCCCCATCGGGACGCGGGCCAGCTTTGCGGTGATATTCTCTCGCAGATCGCGCAGCGTGTAATAGGTCGCCGTGTGGGAAATGACTGTTGAAAGATTGGCGAAAACAACCTTTCCCAAATAACCGCACAATGCAACGATACAGGCCGTCATATAACTGGAAAAATCCTGCTCTCCCGACAGCATCAGTGTGACAATATGCGCCACGCAGAAATAGGGCACCATCTGGCAGGCCACGCCTAATACCGCAAGGATAATACTGCCGATGAATTTCCCGTGATAGGGTTTGCCCCATCCCCATAAAGTTCCTATGGGTGAGTCTTTCTTTTCCTCCTTCATTCTGTGGACACCTCCTTCTTCATATCACTCAGAAAAAACTTTAGCAGGCGTTTTCGGCCATCGCTGTCCTCTATGGAATAACTTTCCTGAATTTGCCCGTTTTCTAAGTGAAGGACATAATTGCAGCAGCGTAGAATAAATTCCGGGTCATGCGTTACCACAAGCGCAGTTCTTCCAGTATTCGCCACCTGATTAACAACATTGGCAACCTGCCTCATGTGAAACAGGTCAAGACCGCTGGTCGGTTCATCGAATAAAATCAGAGGGCGCTCCGAAGCAATCGCAGAGGCAACCGCCACGCGCTGCTTTTGGCCGCCGGACAGTCCCATCGGGTGGCAGTCCTCATAAGGCAGCAGGTCCATCTCCTGCAAGATTTCTCTTGCCCTCTGCTTATCCTCAGTTCTCATACTGAGCAGAATTTCATCCAGAACACTTTCGGTAAAGAGCTGGTGGTTTACATCCTGCATGACCATATAACAGAGTTTCAATCGTTCTTTTCTGGAATAGTTCTTGCTCTGATCCTGCACCGTTCCTTTGAAGTGCTTTTCCAACCCACAGAGGCACCGGGCAAAGGTGGATTTTCCCGCACCATTATGTCCGATGATGGCCGTGGCGCTGCCGGATGGGAAAGAGGTTTCCGTTATATGCAAGGTTTCCGGCTCATGCTTATAGGCGAAGGACACATTCTTTATCGTCCAAACCGCCTCATTCATTCTCTGCGGCGTGCCTTCAACTTCTGAAAGCCCCGCAAGATCAAGAGGGCGCAATCCCATATCGTCGCGCTGTTTTGCCGACAGGTCGCAAAATTCCTCTGCTGTATAATCACCGTCAATTTCTCCATCTTTCAGGTACAGGACACGGTCAAAGAGACCGGACAGATAATACAGCCGGTGTTCAGAGATGATGATGGTCTTTCCCTGCGATTTCAAAGTAAAGAGAAGCTGCCGGAAATCAGCGATAGCGTATGCGTCAAGGTTGGATGATGGCTCATCAAGCACATAAATATCCGGGTCAATCGCCGCTGCCGATCCGCAGGCGATTTTTTGCTTTTCGCCGCCGGACAAAGAAAAAATACTTCTATCAAGCAGCGGCTCCAACTTTAGCTGTGCAGCTACACGTTTTACACGGTCACGCACAAGATCTTCCGCTATGCCGTGATTCTCTGGGCCGAAAGCCAGTTCGCTGGTCGTGTCCACATTGAAAAACTGAGAACGCGGATTTTGAAATACAGAACCGACTTTCAGAGAAATATCAAACAGTGACAGGTCACGGGTATCCTTTCCATCCAGATAGACGGAGCCGGTATAAGTCCCCTCATGATAATGGGGAATCAAGCCGTTAAACAACCGGGTCATGGTTGTTTTCCCACAGCCTGAAGTCCCGCAGAGCAGAACAAAAGAACCGTCCTCAATAGTGCAGGAAATATGTTTTAAAGCGCCACCGGCCTGCCTCTCACTGTCGGGAAGGGTGCTGGCAGGATAAGAAAAGGACACATCTTGACATTCAATCATTTTCTTCACCCCCTTGCGGCAAGCACATAGATTTGCGCTGCAAATGCTCCCAGACAGATCAGCAGGAAAATAACATCCTGCACATGAAAACCCAGCTTACAGATATTCGTCCGTTTTACCGGGCCTCCCAATCCCCGCGTAAGGGCTGCCTGGGACAGTTCCTCTCCGATTTTGACGGAGCAGATCATCATGGGGACAATCCGATACTCTAAAATCGCACCGACTTTTCCACCACCAAAGCGGACGCCACGCATCCGCATGGCGTCCCCAATAGCGCTCCATTCTTCCGCAACCGTGGGAAAGAAGCGAAACATCACAGACATAGGAATGGTGATCTGCTGCGGCAGGTGGAGCCGTTCCATCGCCGCAACAAATTCGCTGACCGTGGTTGTCGTTACCACGAAATATCCCATGACCACGCTGGGGGTGAACCGCAGAAGAATACCAACGACGGCCACCGCGATGTAGTTTGCCACGCCGGTCAGTCGGGACAGGCCGAACATTTCCAGACACAGGCTGCCTCCGAAAATCAGGATATAGAGAAAAGCACCTTTCCATTTTCTGGCTGCTGACAAAAGTAACAGCGGGATCGCCGCCAACACGATGATGTAATACTGCATGATACCTTCATACGAACCGCCTAAAATAAAGACAGCTATGGTAATCAGTACCGCCAGTTTTGTCCGGGGGTCTAATAAAATTCCGCTATTGTTTTTTTGACTTGCAAGAAGTTCGCGGCTCATTACACAATTCCCGCCCGCTCAAAGTGCTTTTTGAAAATCTTCCGTCCGATCAGGCCGCCGACAAGACCACTGACGAAAGCAGCAATAAGCAGTATCGGCAAAATCCAGTCTGGCATATAAGTCATGAGCGTGTCGGCATATTCCTGACCGTAGCCGGGGAGCAGGTTCTGGTAGTAAGCATCACGCGTTACAACGATGGGAATAAATGCCCCGATGACCCACATGGAAAAAACGCCGTGGATCAGCACTTCACGCTTGGCGTTCTTGTAGTCACAGGCTTTCATCATAAAATCGGAAATCAGCCCGAAAATCAGCCCGGTAGGGATGCACCACCAGCCCATGCCGGTCAGCAACATAATGATACCGAGCAGCACCCCGCAGATGGTAAGCATACCGAATTTTTTGATTTTGGAGAAGAACAACATCATCGGAATACCGCCCACAAGCGGCACGATCACGCTGATAAGCGGAATGAAAATCGGGATAAAACCGATGGACGCCGCAGCGAAAATGACGATAAAATAAATCGCCGTGAAAATACCGATATTGATGAGATCCTTTCCTTGCAATTTGTTGTTCATTGCGAAACCTCCTAACATGATTACTTTCGTCTTGATTAGTTCTTGCTAACCGACCCTAATGTTAGCATAAATTCAGCTGTGCTTCTATGCACATATCGGTATTTTAAGCCCGTATAGCAAGGAGCTTTTTCGCTCTACCAGAATATCCATTGACCAGGAGTTTTCTCGCAGGTATAATACTATCAGCGATTTTGCGTGATGAAAGGGGCGAAGCAGTTGCGTAACATGATATACAACATTTTAGAAAACAGCGATGCTGTTTCTGGTGTGACCTTGAAAAACAGTCCAAATAGCAGCACATTGCTTTTGGATCGGGCAGATGGCAAGGGACGCATGACATTCCATACGCTCTTTCCGGGGCTGACTTTGGCTTTTATTTTTGTAAACGCTCCCGTATGGCCGGAGTCGGATGAAAATTCAGATCTAAAGCCTTTGCTGATTAACTATTGCGTTTCGGGCAGAAGTGAATTGCTTCTGGATGACGGCTCCTACATTTACCTGAAGGAAAATGATTTTTGTGTCAGTGAACAGACCGCACAGAAAGAATATATCTTTCCCACACGGCAATATCAGGGCATAAAAATATACTTTGACCTGCCACTTCTTTTACAGTCCTGCGGTGAACTTTTGAAATCTTTTTCACTTGACCTCCCTACGCTGGAAGAAAATTATTGTGGCAATCATAAGACATATATCAACGAAGCGGATAGTGAACTGGAAAATATATTTCAAAACCTCTGGCGGCTTTCTGAAAGGCCTTCTATCTTCCATTTGCAAATCTATACGCTTGAACTTCTCCACCGGCTTCTCAACATGGAAATCCGGCCTCCGAAAACCTGCGGCTTCTACACGGAAACGCAGGTTGAAATTGCAAAAAGGGCAGCACAAATTCTTTCTAATGATCTTCGCCAGCACATCCCTATAAGGCAGATTGCAGAACGATTTTCGGTCAGTGAAACCAGCCTTAAGAATTATTTTCGAGGCGTATATGGACAGAATATATCCACCTGGCTACGGGAAATCCGTATGAACGAAGCCGCAAGGCTTCTTTCGAACACAAAGCGTCCGATTGCCGAAATATCAGGACAGGTTGGCTATTCTAATCAAGGAAAATTTGCAGCTGTATTTAAAAAACAGCTTGGATTATCACCCTTAGAATATCGACGATTCAAAAATTTGGAAAAATACTAAAGCCGAGATAGATTAATACTCTCGGCTTTACTCATTTCACATTCACAATTTGGCATTCAAAAACTAATTGTTTGATCCACTCCTTCTCTTTGATATTTGCTTGTTCGTAATAATTATAGATTTCCTCTACAGAGAGTTCTTTTAAAACCTTCTCTCCATTTTCTTCACATTCTTGTACTAAGCATCACTTAGCAAACTCATCAGATCAACCATTCCTTTCCATCAGATATTCAAACAGTGCCTCGGTAAACTCTTCTTTCTTTGCTCTTGAAACATTCAGTTCTATTCCGCATTTCAACCGTAGTACGCCTTTTTCTAACCCTTCTACTTTTCCCAAATTAACAATGTAACTATAATGCGTCCTAAATGACCTTGTCTCTTATAAAAAATGAAACGAAAGTAAGTTTCTTTTACTGCCAGCCTTAGAAAATTACTACCAGCAGCATCTTGAACTGTTCCTGTCCATATACCGCATGGGGATGTTTTGCTGGCATGACGATGGAGTCGCCTTCTTTTAGGATATATTCCTCGCCGTCAATAGTTACTTTTCCTACACCATCCAGACAGGTCACGAAGGCATCCCCGCCGGATTTATGGGTGCTGATCTCTTCGCCTTTGTCAAAAGAAAACAGAGTAACACTTACGTGTTCGTTCTGCGCCAGTGTTTTGCTGACTACCTGTCCGTCCTGGTATTCTACCTGCTCTTTTAAAGCCATGACTTCTGCTTTGTTGATGTTCTTAATTCCTGTCATTTTTTATGTCTCCTTTTTTAATTTATATTGTACCCAGTACAGTGAAAATTAAGTATCTGCTATATTGACGCAGTATATGAAAAGTCAAACTAATCAACATAGTGGCTACTTAATATTCGCTGTACTAAGCATAATGTGCCTGTTATACTTCACAATAATACAAGAAGGATCTAAGTTTCTCCCATCCTGCCTCGTCGAAGTCCCCATCCAGGGACAGGTCATAAACTGGTGCCTGGCAGTGGTCGTGGATTCCTCTCATATTCAGCACCATAGCAGTGTTTTCATAGCGTGGTGCCATCATCAGGATACCGCTGCAGTTCTCACCCAGTTCCAGTGCTTTTGCATAACGGTATCGTCCATTGGCACCAGAGTAGTCTGATAGATACTCATCGGCACGTTTTTGAAGCCCACTTAGGTCTTGGCTGAAGCTGCTTCTATCTCCCAGGCGCTCATGGATTGCCAACAGCTGTTTTTCCCATTTCTGGAAAAACTCTGTCGCATTTTTATTGCCAGAGGCTTCTTTCCACAGAAACAGCATCATCTCAGACAGCGGTGCCCGGCGGCACAGGATTCCTTCATACTCCAGCTGCTCCAGGATTCCCTCATTTAAGCTGGTCAGGCTGGCTGAGGTTCCAACTAATCCCAGTGATTTGGCTGAGGTACTTTCTTCTCCGATCTCCTTCGCCCAGCGGCGCAGGTCTTTCCACTCATGGAGGCTGCCATCTGGAAGCAGAGAGCGGTAACACTGATCCCGCATATGCGGATCGGCACTGTAAAGGATGTCGCCGCAAACCAGAGCCTTCATCAGAAGCTCCGGATCATCTGCGGTCACTGGAAGTGTCTCCAGGATCGGCGCGATAATGTCCACATGCTCATATCCCTTGCGGTCCAGTACCGTCCGGACGGCTCTTGCATACTGTCCATCTGCATCTGCACCCTCGTTAAATGGGATCAAGAACTGTAAATCCTTCTGCTCTTCTTTCGGTGTCTCTTCCAACAAGGTCAAAATCTGACCTAACATCACTGGGAACGGCAGATATTCCTTGGAGTTGGTCTCTGCACGTCCCTTCATCAATACTTCACGGGAATAGTCTGGCAGTGTTTTTCTCTTTTTATAGCCGCACTGTTCAAAATAGTTTTCCAAGTACCAAGTGTGGTAACCAAAATCCGGCAGTACAAGTGTCTTGTCCTTATCCGGCTTGAACTTAATATTGGCTGGCTTCATCTTCACATCCAGGATGTTAAAATCTTTTGGCATCTGGGCTGGCGGTCTGTGGGAGATACTGTTAAGGAACGCCTCAATACGGGTAATAATACCGACTGCCGAATACTGCTCATCCACCTCGATCTGAAGGTACGGCTTATCCCCCATCTCTTCACGGAACATATGGTTTACAAGGGTATCAGGACCGCATCCGTGGTTGGTAAGGTAAACGGCATACAGGTTCGGATGGTGGGCCACGATCTTCGCACCGGATAACAGGTGGTCACCGAAATGATATTTTTTCTTTTGCGAATGATTCCGTTACACTCATTAATTAGTATTCGGGTGATTCAGGTTCGGAAAAATTTCTCTTTTTTAATGTATCCAGCTTTTCATATGCTTTGAGAAGCGTTTCCTGAACAGCATCACAACAATCTGCATCATTTTTTAAAATGGATTTGGCCACATGATACAGCATCGCTTCCGCATCGTGGACCTCCTTAATAAATGCACTTTTTGTCATAGCCTGTTTCTCCTTTGGTCCGGACATTTATACACGTGTTTTTTTATTTTACATCAATTAGATGCATTTGAACATCAATCGGTTCTCCCAAAACAGTTTTTTCTAAAAATAAAACAGTTTTTTTGAAGTAACTGGTTCTTGACACATAATATACCTTGCAATATTGAAAGAAGCTGATTTAATCCGAAACCAAAGAGAAGAAAAGTTTATTTATTAGGAATTAAATACTTCCGTATTGAAAGATGTCATGCTGTGGATCACAGATTTGAAAGGAACATCGGACGATGAAGGAAATGATAAAAAAATATAGAGGTTCATTAATTAGCTCTATACTGATAATCCTCACAGAAATGTCACAGACAGGTGCCTTTTATCAGCTGAAATCTCACAATTTTGTGACATTTGAAAACGGCCACCCTTTCGGATGACCGTTTCTCGTCTGTGTATCTTATTCAGCAATGCGTAGCCGTTCCACAACTGTTTTCTGTGCCATTTTGTTATAGCAGACCAAAGGTACAAAGGCGGTAATGAGAACTAACGGTATTACACAGAGGAACACAGGAAGCAGGGTAAAATGCCATGTAAAATAACTTAATTCTGCCCCCATCATTCGAACCACTGTCAGACTCCCCACGATAGAGATGAGCAGGGAACATATAAGCCCCAATGCGGAATACCCAATCCCCTCAATCATTAGCATCTGTTTGACTTGTCGGCCGGTCATACCTACCGATTGCAGCATGGCCAATTCTTTGTATCTGGACAAAATAGAGGTCATCATGGAATTGATAAAATTCAGTATGCCAATCAACGCCAGAATCGCACAAAGAGCACCTCCCACAAGACGGTACATGTTAATCATCCCATCAAAAGTCTGCCGCAGTGTCACTTTTGACAGATAATCCAAAGCTGTGTCCGTATTTGTAGTGTAGTTTTTCAGCCAGTTTTCCGTGGCAAGCTGGTATTCATTATCTACATTGAAGATGGTTTTCATGGCCGGCTGGTCGGCGGATACCATATTTCCCAGCAGCTCATTTGTCGGGAAAATATAATCCAGTCCCATATCTACTTGTAAAGGTGTTTCTAACGCTTTCGGTATATCTACCACAGCCAATACATCATATATTTTGTTTGTTCCATCAAGCTGCTGCACACAGATCTTGTCTCCCGGTTGATACAAACAGAGAGAACCGTCACTCATCATCCGCAGCGGTGTTACATACACGCCGGTTCCAGCTCTCCATTTTTCCATGTTCAGCTCTCCATCCAAAACCCGCACATACTCTGCCGGAAAGTCGTCTAACCCGTACACATTGACACCATGTTCCTGTCGAACCCTATAATTTCCCAGCTCATTTGCTATATCACGGGAAGAAACTGCAAGTTCCTGCAACTTTGTAAGATCATGTTTGGAAAGCGGCTGTTTGGAAGTCCACAGGTACACATTGCCTATATCTTCAAGACCATTCAACCTTTCAGCCTCACGAATGAAATCCTGGCTCACATTCGCCGTGTTATACGGGGCATAGCTGTTGATTACCGTTGTATCGGACACTGTAAAATCCGTAAGACTAAAATCAGCCACAAACTTATCGAAATCAAAGGAAGTCACATAGGTATAGACACTGTTCAAAAGAACGATGCTGAGTGCAAAGGACAAGGTAACAATCGTTACTTTTTTCTTATTGCGGCCAAGATTGCTTTTTGCCATCATAACTGTGCTTATACGTTTACTGCGACGGTCTTTCTTTTTTCCTCCTGCCTGCTCGACATAGTGTAGCGCCTCTATCAGGGAAACCTTGGCTGCCATCGCAGCAGGTTTTTGGCAGCTAATCAAAACAGTAATCATAGAAAAAACAATCGCCACCAAAAAAATCGACGGATTTACCGTAGTAACGACCCTTATATCATCCGTCAGCATATTTACAATCGCAGGCAGCAGCAATCGACCAATTGGCCATCCCAACAATAGACCAATAGGTATACCCATAAGAGATAGCTTAATTGCTTTTCTATAAACGATTTTTCTTATTTGTCTTGCAGTGGTTCCCAGTGTTTTCAACATTCCATAAAACCGAATATCCTGTGCGATAGAAATATAAAACACATTGTAGATTAGAAGATACCCTGCGATAAAGATAACCGCAATACCAGCTACAAGGGGCAGCATGGAAGAAAAACTGACCGTTGCCGTTTGGTAAGCGTCGTTAATACTTATCCGTTCATCTAAACCGTATTTGGAAGTCACATCTAATGCCTGCTTTTCAATGTTCCATGCCGTAGGCAGCATCATAACAGCATCAATATAACCGGTTCCCACAGGTGGGGTTGTTCCGTCCGTTTCCCCGTGGATGACAGGAGCTACCTGTTCCGTATATTCTTTGGATAATAGAATTGTTTGACGATACGCCACAGCATCCCCATCCCAAATGCCGCAAAGCGTAAAGGTATCGCTAAATGTATCCGTATCAGTTATAAAGGTCAGTTCCATCTGTGTACCAACCTCATCAGGTAATCCCATCGCTGCCAGAACAATACGGCTGGTGGCAATCTCATTTTTCTGTTCCGGCAGATATCCGGTGTCGGGGGTGTTAAAAGTTAGTTCTGCATAGGTTTCATCACTATATCGCAGTTCCGTGGGTGTCTTGTTGAACTTATCACCCACGGCATTTCCTATGATAATCGAGTATCCGCTGTCCTTCACCCCTGTATCCGATGACAGCCGTTCATATTCTTCCCAAGATAAACGCTTGATACCTGCATGGGCAGAAGTGCCGGTTGTCCTCATATTACTTTCCTGCATAGCAGTCTGCAAGCTAATGGCAATTGTAAACAGGCTGGTAAAAAGCAGTGTGGCAAGCAAAATCGCCAATACAGCAATGGTGTTTCTCCGGGCTTTCAAAGAACGCTTTGCCAGAAGTTTCAGGACAGGTCTGTTGTTATTCCCAAATAAAATATCTGTCATATTTTCGCCCTCCTTTACTTGGAAATTCTGCCGTCCTCAATACGGATAATACAGCCGGCAAGCTGGGCAATCTCATTGTTATGAGTAATCATCACAATGGTCTGATGGAATTTCTGGCTGGTAACTTTCAAAAGTCCTAATACATCACTACTTGTCCTGCTGTCAAGGTTTCCGGTCGGTTCATCGGCCAAGACAATGGCTGGTTTGGAAACAAGGGCACGCGCAATTGCCACACGCTGTTGCTGACCGCCGGAGAGGTTGTTGGGCATATTGTTTAGCTTATCCTCCAGTCCCAGCATCTGCACTACTTCTTTCATAAACTTCTTGTCTACCTTGTTTCCGTCCAGTTCCACAGGCAGCACGATGTTTTCGTAGACATTCAGCACCGGCACCAGATTGTAGTTCTGGAAGATAAAGCCGATGTTACGTCTGCGGAAGATGGTAAGCTGTTCATCCTTGAATTCAGAGAGTTCTTTTCCTTTTACTTGAATGCTACCGGAAGTCGGTGTATCCAAACCGCCCATCATATTCAGCAAGGTGGACTTACCACTGCCGGAAGTACCAACGATGGCAACAAACTCTCCCTCCTCAATGGAGAGGGTTACGCCATCCAATGCTTTTGTGATGTTCGGCTCAGTGCCGTAATATTTTTTTAAATCTGTTGTCTGCAATATGCTCATATAGAACACCATCCTTTCTTTGTGATGGTTTTATCATAAAGACCGAACCTCACAGAAATGTCACGAGCTACAAAGAATTTATAAGAAATTCGGTTCCAAATGTCATAAGTCTGTGACATTTCAATTTTGAGGGAATGTCGGTACTACTTTCGGAGCAGGAAAACAGAAAAGGTTGAGCCTTTCCCAACTTCCGATACCACCCAGATATAACCGCCCTGCAAGGTCACAATCTCACGAGCCAGATACAGGCCAATCCCAATACCGTCCACATCATGCACCGCATCTTCCCGGTAAAACCGCTTGAAAATCGTTCCCTGGTGCTGCTCTGAAATGCCAATGCCGGTGTCGGCAATGTCGATCTTCACATACATTTCCCAGCCTTCCACCGACACATGGATCTGCCCGCCTGCCGGGGTGTACTTCACTGCGTTATCCAGAATGTTAAACAGGGCTTCGCTTGTCCATTTTCTATCATGGCGTGCATCCAAATGCTCCGGGCATTCCACCTGCACATCTATTTGTTTCTTTTCGGCATTGAGCAAAATCCCGCCCAGGGCAGCGGCAAGGGTATCATAAACCGGCTGCTGTTTTTGCTCCAGTGAAATGACTCCTGTTTCCAGGCGGGAGGTTTTAATCATGGCTTGCATGAGGAAGTCCAGCTTATCAAGCTGGCTGGCCTGGGCTGTCAGAAATTCCTTTTGCTTCTGCGGGGGAACCTCGTTTTCAAGCAGCGTGTTGTTGATCATCTTCAAGTTGGCAATCGGGGTCTTGACCTGATGGGAGATGTCAGAAATCAGCTCTTGCAGGTCAGCCCGTTCCTTTGCGATGCTGTTTTTATTTTCCTGCATGACCTCGTACAGCCGCCCCAGCCGGTAGTTGATTTTATAGAACAGGTTTTCTTCTTCAACCGTCTGCTTGGGCTGCATATTTTCGGAGAGCATATCATCCATCTGACCACAAAAGGCATCGGAGAACCGGACCAGCTTCCGACGAATCAGCGCCACAAAGCAGATGACGCAGAGCAGCACAAAAAGACTGAACAGGAACACACACCGGACAGCGGTTATATTCTGGGTCAGCAGATACACAGCGGCGCAGACTGCACCAACCGCCAGCAGCAAAAGCGTTCCCAAAAGGACGCAGGCTTTGTTGATGGAGAGTTTTCGCATATTCATTTCGATGCCCCTCCGATCCACATATAGCCCATACCGTACACCGTCTTGATGTACTGGCGTCCATCCGTTTCAATTTTATTCCGCACCCGGCTGATGGCCGCAGTCAGGGCGTGTTCATCCACAAAGTTCCCATCGGCATCCCACAGCTTTTCAAGCAGCACCTGCCTGGTCAAAACATTCTGCGGATTTTTGGTCAGGATTTTCAACAGCCGGTATTCCAACGGAGTGAACACCAGCGCCTTACCGGACAGAGAAGCAGTCATCTCCGAGAAATTGATGGATAGTGCGCTATCCTCATAACAATCCCCGCCGCCAGATTGTTTTGCCAGCCGCCCCAGCACCACGGACAGCTTTTTTTGAAAGACGCTCATAGGAAATGGCTTGGTCACATAGTCCTCTGCACCCAGTTCATATCCTTTGAGCATATCACTTTCCATATCATTTGCGGTCAGGAAGATCACCGCTGTATCCGGCCAGCGTTCCTTTACCTCACGGCAGAAATCAAAGCCATTCCCGTCCGGCAGGTTTACATCCAGCACGATCAGGTCATAGTCCTGCTTGGTCAGAAAGTTGCTGGCTGCTGATTTTGTCAATGCAGAGTCCACGACATAGCCCGCAGCATCCAGGTTATAGCACAAGGTATTATTCAAAAGTCGGTCATCCTCGACTACTAAAATTCGCATTGTATCACACTCCTTCATTCTTAGTGTAGCATCCAAATGTCACAGAAACCTCACGAGAGGATTATTTTTTTGTATTTTTGAAACGGCGGTCTGCCGGTTTCTCTGCATCCTTGGGAATCATCCAAATGGTAGCCATCTTTACAGCACCGGGGATACGTCCACCGGCACACAAATAATTGATCTGCCTTATTAACACCTTATTTTTCTGCTGTTTTTTCATGGAATATAGGTTATGTGGATTCCTATGATTCCTCAATTATAAGTTCTTCGCCCAATCAACGCAAGGAAGCAATGTCTACAACCTTATTTTATACAAATCGAAACGCCGGACAAAGCCAATCGGCATAGGTCCAGCGTTTCCTATATCATGGATTCAAATTTGTACCCACTGCCCAGTACAGTGCGGATATAGCCACCCTTTGGCGTGTCCGGCGTCAGCTTGCGGCGAATCTGACTGATGACACTGGCAACAGCAGTTCCACAAGATTCTCCATCTCTATCCCATACGGCCTCATAAATCTGACTGGCGGAGAATACCCAGCCAGGGTGACGGGCCAGATATGCAAGAACTGCGAATTCATGGTGAGTCAAAGTAACAAGCTGACCTCTGCAGGAGACTGTCTGCTCTTTCAGGCGAATTTCAATATTGGGGAAGGAGAGGATGGCATCAGAGAACGGGAGAGTAATATGGTCAAACTCTGGTTCGTCTATGATTGCTGCCATGACCCTATTAAAAATATGTTCTTCGCAGTCGGAAAGTGATAGAACCAGAAGTTTTCCCATATTGCTCGCCTCCTCGTAAAATGTAAAGAGCTAATCCCCAAAATCATAGATAGAACTCTGAGATATTACTTTTTTCCCTAAAATAGTAATTGCTTTCTTACTGCACTGATTTACGCACCGATAACATAAGGTACACCGTCCATTTGCTATAATCTTGCCTTTGGACAAGGACAAATTATTCATAGGACATACCAATGTACATTTGCCGCACCTTATACAAGTGTTGGCGTTTATCTGTATTTTGTCTGAATATGCTTGTGTTTTACGATAAAACCAAAGACGCTGTCCTAACAGCCCTGCAATATGGCACCAAAAGCTCAAACCGTTTTTAGTTGGAGTGCCATTTTTCAAATTGTACACTGCTGATTTTATACATTCTTCTGCTTGTATGACAATTTGCTTATTTTGATCCGGAGTACGCTTTAAGGCTTTTACATCACAAATGCAATCCGGCATTTTCAAATGAAGTCCACCCCATATCTGTGCTCCGTATCGCTTAAACAATCTTGCAGATACACCTGCACCATCGCCGCTAAACAGTCCCATTGTTGCAATAATAAAAATATGTTTTCCTTTCCATGCATCAGAATTTTCACAGATAAAATCCCGTACAATTTTAGGCAGGTTGCTGTAATAGATTGGATAGGCAAAAATGATGTCTTTATGATGTTTAACTTTTTCTATTGTACCTTCATCCTCTAAAGGAGTTATTTCAATGTTCCTATCATATAGAGCAACAAACTTTTCTAAACAATATTTTGTATTTCCCGTCCCACTAAAATAAATCCCAATCATATTTTTTCTCCTGTATTATCTATAAAGGGAAGCTGAAAAACATCCATAAAATCAATGACTTTCTCCCTCCAGTCATTATCATAATTTACATTATTCATGGTGGCTAATGAGGTAACACCATGTATAAAAGCCCAAATGGTTATGATAATATCATTTTGCTTTTCTTCTGGATAGTGCGACTGCTCTAGTAGTTTACTTACAATATTTTTATAGATGATATAGGGTTTATAGTTTTGGTCGTCTGGTATCGATAACGATAAGTCAATTTTTATGTTGGATTGCGAATATAAAAATTGAAAATAAGCAGGATTATCTACAAAGAAAGACACATAGGTTATCCCCATATCTTTCAATATTTCTACAACATTATTATTCTTTTGAACGGTACTTTCTAATTGTTTAGAAAATCTATCTGTGATAAATAATTGCATTGCTTCAAGCAGTTCTTCTTTATTTTGAAAATGGCTATAAGGGGCAGCGTGGCTGACACCACACGCCGCAGCTACCTTCCTCAGAGAAAAAGCATTTACTCCTTCTGTACTTACAAGCTGAATACCTGTTTCAATCAAAGCATTTCGCAAGTCTTTGTGATGATAAGTTTGTCGTTGCTGTGCCATGATAAATCCTCCAATCTTTACACTATCTATATTGTACTTCATTATCTTTACACTGTCAAGTTTGAGGTGTTTTTTATATCATAGAGGTTAAAATGAGTTTACAAAGGTAATATTTTTATGCGTATATAATTGGAAGTACATAGAAAAACGCACCAGATACAGAGCTGATAGGCAGACTGTATCTGGTGCGTTGCAAACTTTTTAACCTTTCAGATAGTAATGCACATAGGCATTATAATCTCGATGCCGGGTGACTAGCCGCAGCCAGATATAAAAGTGGGCAGTTTCCGAATACAAATTGAATTCGGTGGGCTCGCTGGTGGGCTGGGCGTACCCTCGGCAGAACCGTGTCAGGGTGTCCAAATTCCGAAACTCCGGCAGTTGGAACAGCGCATTCTGGAAAGCATCAATTTCACGGGCAACTTCCAGAACAGGCGTATCCTTTTGGCACTGATGCCAGGTGGTCCACCATTTCCATCCGTCATAATCAGAACGGGAATAGGCTATCTCGCTGGCAGGACGGGAGCCTTGCTGAAACAGATCTTCAAAGGTGCAGGAAGTAGTCAGCAGCGGATCTTCAAAATCGGCCTGCTGCTGGCTCAAACCGTTTTTGACAGCTGCCCATTCTGTTAGAGGGAGTGGGCAACGGTTGGCATCACGCAGGGCTTCATCCATACCGCACGCCTCGCAGATATGGACATCTGCATAGCGGCTCAGGGCGTTGATGACCAGCCTGCGGTCCAGCGGCTGACCACACCGAAGACACAGGGGTGGTTGCTCCGCCTCTGGGGTAAACAGCAGTTTGTCCTGCTGCCATACGGTTTCCAACAGGGATTTGGGATAGATACGGATCTTCATGATGATGTCCTCCTATTTTATTGTCTTTCATATTCGTACCGTTTCCTCCGGTCTTCGGACCAGGGAGGGTAGACACGAAGTTCCTCCTGAAACATGGTCATCAGCTCAGTTGCCATGTCCTCTTTACGCCGGTAGATGCGCTGCTTCTCCGTACCATCGGCATAGCGGATGGTAGTCTGGAGTGCGGGACCTTTCTGCGTGAAGATGAATTTGCGGCCATGAGAAGGGTCAGATGCCTCGATCCAGAGGGGCAGGGTGGTGGAACCCCCATCTGGACACCGCCAGCCGCTGTAATCGGTGTAGCTGAACCCGTTGATTTCTCGTGCCAGCCGGCGCAGGGCAATATACAGCCGCTCAAAGCGGCGTCCCAGTTCGCCTTTTTGCTGCCGGATGTAGAGGGTATGCCCCTCATGATCCAGGGCATCCAATTCCTTGCCATAAAACAGGTATTCAGGGTAAAGGCAGCCATCCGATTCAAGAATTTGTCCGGTAGGTTCCGCAAGGTGATTATCTGACAGCCAGACCGGAAAAAGTCCGTCTGCGGCTTTTATATTGATGAAAGCGCAGTAGTCGGGGCGGATTCCGGTTAAGTTGGTGGTAAGGGTTTCCCAAAAAATCAGGATGCCGTGATCCTTTTCATAAAGTTTGATGGCGAGATTGCCGTTGGGATATGTACTGATTTTCAAAGTCAGCTGGGATCGGTGTTCGCCCAGCGTAAATGCGAGAGTATTCATAAGCGTTTTCCTCCAAAGAAGCACCGGTCGCCTGCAAAAATGCAGATTTCCGGTGCTTCTTAGTGTGTGTTCCGGACAAGGAAACCGGAGCAGGGAGAGGAATGCAGTTCCTCTCTGGTCATCGTCAGCTACACAGCCAAAGTCTTTGACTCGAACTGATAGCGCAGAACCTGAGCCAGCTTTGTCCTGTTTTCACAAGTAATGCGATAGGTAGGACCATAGTTATGCCCCTGTTCATCCATCCTTCGAATGGAAATGCTAAATCGGGTGCCCTCCTGGGTGATCCACAGACGCCTGCCCGTGGCAGCATCTTCAGCAATAATCCATAAAGGGCACTGCATGGTCATGTAGGTCTGGGGGTAAGCACGCCAGCCGCTGCGGTCATGGTAACAGAAACCGGGGGTAGTCTGCCGCCTTTCATTCAGTACATCATAAACTGCCTTATATTTCATGCACTGCACCGCCTTTCAAAGTTTTTCAGGTAGCCTGCATACCCTTCCGGGTCCAGTTCCTGCAGCCGGTTGGCACGAAAACGATATTCGGGATAGGTGCAGAACCCACTCTGCATGGTGCGGCCGGTGGGGATAGCCAGACCATGTCGGATGAGCCAGGTGGGAAATTCCGAATCGGCATTGGTGTCAATAAAGGCATGGTCTTTTTGCCGTTGACCGGGCAGGTTGACAGTGAGAGTCGCCCAGGATTCAGGGTCGCCGCTTTCCCATGTCACCATTTGTATGGCAAGGTTTCCATTCAGGTAGGAAGTCACCTGCAGCTGGATGGGGTGTGTGGCACCAAATTTCTCGTAAGGCAAGGTAACAGGTGCCGCATCGATATCCGGTTCTTCGTCCGCCACGCCCAGTTCCCAACTAAGGGACAAAATCTGGCTCTGGCTCAGCGTGCGGGTATATTTCTT
>ERZ857922.2540-NODE-2540-length-18219-cov-5.222803_pt1 | contig 18219 bp, 9 predicted proteins | sample MGYA00519579_ERZ857922 | MGnify/ENA primary metagenome ERZ857922 (study PRJEB31778, sample SAMEA3449375) | human gut metagenome | biome: human gut; feature: human-associated habitat; material: faeces | place: United Kingdom | collected 2010/2012 ... | reverse complement strand
GAACTTGTTCAGGCTATGCCGGGGCGAGAAAACGACTGTTGAAAACAAACGAACGATGAAATTCAACCTTTTCGGTAAGCGGGAGCGGAAGCCGTCTGCGGATTATGCCGGTGCGGAAAAGGAGCGTTGAAAACAGACCATATGGGAAGAAAATCTTTCGAAAAAGCCGGCGGCCTTTCGCCGGAACGCATCCGGCAGATGGACGCCGACATCGCGCAGGCGCTTTCGTCCGAACGGGAGACCGGCGGAGTCGATGTGCCGTCGCTCAAACTGCTCGACGCGATCGACGCCAAGATCCGCCGGCGCAACCGCCGGTCGGTCGCAGGTGCCTTCGCGGCGGTGTGCCTGCCGCTCGTCGCGCTCTGCCTGACGGCGTTTGCGGAGTTGTACGGCTGGGGGCATGAACCCGTGATGCGGAGCGTGCAGGTGCCGGCGGGCGAGCATCTGCGGGTGTTGCTGGCCGACGGTTCGGCCGTGACGCTCAATGCGTGCAGCGAGCTGCGCTATCCCGAACGCTTCGCACGCCGTCGCCGCGAGGTGCGGCTGGGGCGCGGCGAGGCTTTCTTCGAGGGGGCGCACGATGCTTCGGCACCCTTCACGGTCGAGACCGACGACGTGTCGGTCGAGGTGCTCGGAACGAAATTCAATGTCAACGCCTACGACAAGGAGGTGACGACCGTCTATCTCAAAGAGGGGAAGGTCCGCCTGACCGAGCGGGTGACGGGGCGGCAGAACCGGTACCTCATGGCGCCCGACGAGATGCTGGCCGTCGACCGGAACGCCCGCACGTGCCGTGCCGTGCGGCCGGCCGGGAAGTCGGCTCCCGAAGCATGGCTGCACAACAACTACGTCTTCACGAACGCGCCGTTGGAGGATGTCGTGGAGTTCCTCGAACGGCATTATGCCGTCGAGATCGAGGTGGCCGACGCGCGCATTCTCCAATACAGCTACACGATGGAGTTCTACAACGAGACGATCGACGAGGTGCTTTCGGTGATGTCGCAGATCACGCCGATCCGCTATTCGCGTGTCAACGACCGGATTACCGTCCGAGCCGCCCGATGATTTATACCCGACTGAACAGATAACCTAACTTTATCATTATGAATCTATTTAGACTTCCTTGCGGAATTCCGTGGGGAGGGGCGAGACGGCTCGTGCTTACGCTGGCCTGTCTGTTCGCCCTCTCCGGTCTCTCCGCGCAGAACGTGACGCTCCGCTTCGAGCGGGCGAAGCTGAAAACCGTGATGGACGAAATCACGAGGCAGTGCGACCTGAGTTTCGCGTACAGCCGCGAAGTGGTCGATGCCGACCGGATCGTCAGTATCGATCTGAAAGACGCGCCGATCGATGCGGCGTTGCAGAGCCTTTTCCCGTCGGGGAACGGGATCGACTATGCGATCAAGAACCGCAAAATCTTGCTTTCGGCCGGTAAACAGGCCGTACGTGTCGATTCGGTTATCAAGGGACGGGTCGCCGACGATAAAGGCCAGCCCGTCGTGGGAGCGACCGTCGTAGTCGTGGGTACGACGCAGGGCACGACGACGGGACTCGACGGAGAGTTCTCACTGCGTGTCGCGGCCGACGATCCGGTGTTGAAGGTGGATTTTCTGGGGTACGAACCGCAGGAGTTGCGTATCTTGCCGTCGCAGACTACCTTCGACATCACGCTTGTTCCTTCCTCGAAAGAGATCGATGCCGTGGTGGTCACAGCGCTCGGTATCACGCGCAAGGAGAAGAGCCTCGGCTATGCCGTGTCGAAGGTTTCGAGCGAGGAGCTGGCCAATACGGCGGGCGGGAACTGGCTGAGCGGCATGGCCGGTAAGGTGGCCGGACTGAATCTCGACCAGTCGTCGGCCGGTCCGGGCGGATCGATTCGCGTCACGTTGCGTGGCGAGGGTTCGTTGTCGCACGACAACAACTCGGCGCTCTTCGTAGTAGACGGCGTGCCGATCAACAGCGGCATGTCGTCGAATACGACGAGCGGTTCTTACGATGCGGTTGATGCGCCGATCGACTACGGCAACGGTGCGGGAGACATCAATCCCGACGATGTGGAATCGGTGTCGGTGCTCAAAGGCCCCGCCGCTACGGCGCTTTACGGTTCGCGTGCCGCCAACGGCGCCATCGTCATCACGACGAAATCGGGCCGCAAGCAGAAGGGTATCGGTATTACGTTTTCGACCGGCATTACGTGGGAGAAACCGGGATTTTGGCCCGATTTCCAGTATGAATACGGTGCCGGCGACTATCGTAAGAGCACGCTGGCTTCGCATATGTCCAACGGCATCACTCCCGACGAATATTCGTTTTACACCGTTCCTGCCGAGCAGAGCTACAACGGAGAGAAAATTTCTTCGTTCCACTCGCGCTATCAGTTCGGCGAGAAGGTCGAGGGGCAGCTCCGTTACATGTACCGTTCCTACGATCGTGCGTCGGGCACCTACACGCGTGTGCCCTACGAAGTTTGCGACTGGTACAAGGGGTTTTTCGATACGGGGGTAACCTACACCAACAGCGTGGCCGTCGATGCCAGCGACGGCCACGGTTCACAGCTGCGCGTCTCGGTCAAGGACGCGCGCACGGACTGGATCGTGCCCAATACGGGCTACGACGTGCAGACATTCAGCGTATCGGCGCTCAGCAAGCGCAACAAGTACATCGAAGCAGGTGTCAAGCTGACCTATTACCGCAAAGATTCCGACAATTTGCCTATCAGCGGTTACAGCAACTCGTCGCCGCTCAAAAGTCTGATCTGGCAGCCGACCTCGGCTTCGGTCGACGACCTCTACAACGAGTGGTCGAGCGGGTTGATCCGCGACTATTATGCCGGCGTAGGCGGGATCAAACTCTGCGATTCGAGTCTCGACAATCCCTATTTCGTCGCCTACGAACAGCTCAATACGATGGACCGTGATCGCATTTACGGTAACATGAGCGTCACGGGGCACATCATTCCCGAACAGTTGTCGCTTATGCTGCGGGCCGGTGTCGATTTCAGCAACGATTTCCGCACGCAGCAGAAACCGCAGTATTCCCACTCCTATACTAACGGCATGTACCGCGAGCAGACGGTGCGCAACGTCGAGTTCAATACCGACTTCCTGCTCAGCTGGCGACGGACGTTCGGCGACTTCTACCTCAACGCTTCGCTGGGCGGCAATGCGATGCTGAGCAACAACTCCAACGTATCGCTGCTGGCCAATCAGCTGGACGAACCCAATGTGTTCATCCTGCAAAACGTCAGCGGACAACTCGATGTCCGGGCCACGCGTACCAAAAAGGCGATCAACTCATTCTACGGTTTTCTGTCGATGAGCTGGCGCGACATGATCTTTATCGACGTGACGGGACGCAACGACTGGTCGAGTACGCTGGCGCCCGGTTACAACTCCTATTTCTATCCTTCGTTCAGCGGGAGCGTTCTGCTCGATCAGGTCTTCGATTTCGCCGAACGGGCGCCGTGGGTCGACTTGCTCAAAGTGCGCGGTTCATGGGCCAACGTCGGCAACGACACCGATCCTTATAACCTGCTGGCCACCTATGCCAATTCTCCCAACTTCACGGGTGCCTACCTGCTTCCTTCCGAAACGCTCAACTACTACATCAAACCCGAAAACGTCGAGAGCTGGGAGGTGGGTCTCGAAGCTTCGTTTTTCAAGAAGCGGCTGGCATTCGACGTAGCCTACTACTTCTCCGAGACGACCGATCAGATCATCAACGTCCCTTCCGACTGGGCGACGGGAGCTTCGTCGATTCTCATCAATGCCGGTTGCGTGCGTAACAAGGGGGTCGAGGTGGCGGCCAATTTCGTACCTGTCGCCACGAAGGACTGGCGTTGGTCGATCAATCTCAACTGGTCGAAAAACTGGAACAAACTGGTCGAACTGGCCGACGGAGTGGAGATGTGGCAGCTCAATGCGAAAAATACCGTCGGCAGCCGCGTCTTCGTCTACGCCTATCCCGGCACGGAGCTGGGACGTATCTACGGCGTCGGCTACGAACGCGCTCCCGAAGGTGCGTTCTATTACGACGAAGCGGGACGCAAGGTCGACTGCGGCGGCGAGGTAGTCGTCAATGCCGCGACGGGCAATCCCGTGTTGGGTACCGAGGTAAAGGACCTCGGTTCGATCTATCCTCAGTGGAAGGCCGGCATGACCTCGTCGTTGCGGTACAAGAATCTGTCGCTCAACATGACCTTCGCCGCCTCTTACGGCGGGCGGGCCTATTCGCTCACCAACGCCATTCTGGCCTATATGGGCAAGACGACCGCTTCGCTGCCGGGACGTTACGACGGTCTGGTGCATCCGGGCGTAAATCGCAACGAAGACGGAACCTATGCGCCCAACCGTACCGTGACGACCGATATCGTCGAATATTACAACCTCTATACGTTGAATCGTAATAACGTGGAAGCCAATACGTTCGATACATCTTACCTGAAAATGAAGGAATTGCGTATCGAGTATTCGCTGCCCAAGCGCATCTGTTCCAAGCTCAAAGTTTTTCAGAACATCACGTTGGGCGTTTACGCTACCAATCTCTTCTGCATCACCAACTGGCCGCAGTTCGATCCCGAAGTGGCCTCGCTGTCGGGTTCGTCACTCTATCGCGGCGTCGAAACGGGCGGTTTCCCGATGACGCGCAACTACGGTTTCAGTCTCAAACTGGGATTCTAAACAAGTCATGATTATGAAACGAAACATATACCTGCTTTTCGCCCTTTGGGTATTCTCGGCAAATGTGGGTTGCACCACGAATTTCGACGAGATCAACCGCAATCCCAACGAGATGGACGAAGGGGCCATCAGCCCCACGGGAATGCTTCAGGAGACGCTTTACACAGGCGCCGAAGTACTTCTCTACCGTACGTGGCAGCTTAACGGCGAGTTGATCCAGTACACGGTTTCGGGTACGGGCAACAACTCCTACCACCGCTATGTCATCACCAATTCGGTGATGGAGTCGGCATGGAGCAATCTCTTCAAGTGGGCGGCCAATGCCGAGGCGATGCGCCGGCTGGCCGTCGACCAGCAGAACGTCAACTGCGAGGCGGTCGCTATCACGCTCAAAACGCTCTATCTGTCGAACCTGACCGATATGTTCGGCGAAATTCCCTGTTCGGAGGCGTTCAGAGGCTCCGGCGAAAACCTGACCAAACCGCGTTTCGACACGCAGCGCGCGGTCTACGAACAGCTTCTCGCCGATTTAGAATATGCCAACTCGATCTACGACACGTCGGTTGCGATGAGCAGTGCGCAGCGCGATCTGCTCTACGGCGGCGATATGATGAAATGGCGCAAGTTCAACAACTCGCTCTATCTGCGTCTGCTGATGCGTCTGAGCAATCGCGACCGCGAGATGGGTATTGCAGCGCGAGTGCGCGCCGTCTTCGAAGATTCAGCCGAATGGCCCGTTTTCACGAGCAACGACGACAACGCCACCTTCTATTATGACGAGGTCAACCCCTTCGTCAATTATTTCGGCAATATCCTCGAATCGGCCTTCACTACCACGGGACGCCGTCCCGCCGAGCAGATCATCGGTATGATGGACGCTCCGGGCGACCCGCGCATTTCGATCTGGTTCAAACAGGCTTCGGGCTACGACGGCTGGAAGGGCGCCGAAAGCGGCAAGGAGGCGCAGGAGTCCGACAATTCGGGCGTCAGCCTGCTCAATAAGGCCAATCTGGGCGATTACGCCTCGCCCTATTCCCACATGAAGTACGACGAGGTGCTCTTCATCTTCGCCGAAGCGATCAAGCGCGGCTGGATCGACGGCGGCGACGCGCTGGCCGAACAGTATTATAACGATGCCGTTCGGGCTTCGATCCGTTTCTGGTCGGATGTCAACAAGACGGGAAATCCCGTTTCGGAATCGACCGTCGAACGGTTTCTGGCCAATATCCCCTACGACGGAACGCTGGAGTCGATCCTCGACCAGAAGTACGTGGCGCTTTTCTGGACGGGTTTCGAAGCCTGGCACGAGTACCGCCGCACGGGCTATCCGGCTCTGGTGATCGGCGAGGGAACGCAGAATGACCACGTGCTGCCCACCCGCATGGCCTATCCGACGATTGCGATCAAGACCAATCCCGACAATTATGCCGCGGAGGTAGCGCGTTTGCAGAGCGTGTTCCGTGGAGCCGACGACATGAAGACTCCCGTATGGTGGAGTGCGGAGGCCGTTCGGAAGGGTATCGAATAACGAAAAACGACATTTCAGATGAAAACCGATAGAATCTTTGAATTTTTTGCCTCGGCACAGCTCGAACAAGTTCGGCTCTGCGCTCGATTCAACGAAATGGTTCGATTTCCCGCCGTGCTTCGGCGGATCTTGCCGGTGCTCTTCGCGACTGTGCTTTGCATGGCATGCAGCGATGACGACACCGATGCGCAACCCTATCTGCACATCGTCGACGACCTCTACGAGGTGAACTACGATGTGGAGGGCGGCGTTCAGGATTTTGTGATGTACTCCTCTTACGGCCACTGGACGTTGCAGACGACCTATGCCGAGGATGAGGAGTGGCTGACGGCATGGCCCGCCGAGGGCGACGGTGATGCCCGCTTCGCCGTCAAGGTGAACAAGAACGATCGTGCCGCTTCGCGGCAGGCGACACTCAACGTTGTCGTCGAAGGCGAGTCGGTCGCCACGATCACCTTCAATCAGTCGGGTGCCGAACCGGTACTCAAAGTCGACGTCAAGGAGAGCGGCCGCACTGTTTCGGTCAAAGGCGAGACATTCAACGTGGGGGTCGAGGCCAATTTGGGCTGGGTAGCCGAACTGGTCGATCCGGCCGATGCCGCGTGGGTGACCGTCGGAGACTATACCGACGACATGCAGACATTCGTCTGCGCTGCCAACGAGAGCGATACGCCCCGCGAGGCGAAAGTGACGATCAAGGCGTACGGCACGTCGTTGTCGCAGACGTTCTCCATTCACCAGGCCGACCGGTCGAGTGCATTCGAACTGGCCGAGAAGGTGACCGTCGCCGAACTGCTGGCGCTGGGCGAAGGCAAGATCGCACGCAACGTCTATGTCGAAGGTACGGTCATCAGCGACCGCACGACGCGCAACTATCCGTTGGCCTATCTCGACGAATACACCGCCAATACGATGTTCGTCGAAGACGCTACGGGCGGTCTGTGGATCGAGTTCGACGATGCGGTCGACAATACCTACGATCTCAACGACGACGTGGCGATCCACATGTACGGTCAGTCGATCGCCCGCGATACCTATACCAACGGTCTGAAAATCGACGGTCTGACTTCGTCGGCCGTGCAGAGTGCCGTTCCGGGCAAGGGTGTCGAACCGATCGTCGTGGAAGACATTTCGCAACTTTCGCAGTATGAAAATCGTCTGGTGACGCTCCGCGACGTCGAGTTCGTCCTGCCCTACGGCACGCTGTGCAATATCAACGAGGCGGTGGCGGCCTACGGCATCGAACAACCGGCGAAGTATCAGCGGTCGGCCGACTATAACGATCTGACGCTCGAATACGGCCATTATCTGCGCGACGGCAAGGGTCGTTTGGCCAAACTCTATACCTCGTGGTCGTTCACCGAACGCGGACTGCACCTCATCCCCGAAGGGGCGGGTGACATCACGGGTATCGTGAACAAACGTTACAAGGCGGATCGCTATCGGCCTTACAGTGCCGTGCGACAGAAGGAGGAGAGCTGGTGCATTCGCGTGCGGCGCGAGTCGGACATCACCAATTTCTCCGCTTCGGATGCTACGCGCCACTCGAAGACCGTGATGCAGATCGGTCCGTGGTCGCTCAACAAGACTGCGTTGCCGGAGATCGTCGCCTCCGTCGGCAAGGGCCGGCTGAAACACTCGGTGGGTGTGACGGTCAAGGGATCGACTACCGGAACGACCGACGAGATGTATTGGGCCTGGGCCCACGTGCGCAACGGTGCGGCGACGTTCGACGCAGGGAACGATCGCTGGCTTCCGGCCTACGGCAATGCCACGACGGTGCAATACACGGCTGTAATGGCGCAGAACTGGTGGAAGAACACGGCGGCGCAATATTCGTCGACCGACGGGTGCTGCTGGATCCTCACCGATCTTTCTACGGTGGGGTATACCGGAGCGCTGTCGATTGCCTTCACCGCATCGAGCAATACGATCGGCCCCATCGAATTCCAGATGGAATGGGCCGACCGCGAAGATGCCGCCGAATGGACGCCGATCGGTACGCCCTATGTCTGTGCCAACTGGCACTGCGATATCCACGCGCCGGAATATGTCTTCCCGCTTCCCGACGAATTGAAGGACCGCGAGAATTTCTGCATCCGCCTGCGTGCGACCATTCAGCGCAACGCCAGCGACGACGCCGACGTAGCCAACGGTACGAGCCGTATCGGCATCGTCCGCATCTCGTGTCTGAATTAACCCGAAAACAGGAAAAACGATGAAAAATCACATAAAAACGATTGCGGTCTTTTGTTTCGCCCTTCTCGTCGCGGCCTGCGGTTCCGACGAGCAGAAGCGTTTCGAACAATCGACGCGCATGGTGCGCGACGTCTACGTCAGCACCTCGATGACCGTCTATGCAGGTCAGTCGTACTATATACAGGGCGTCGGATTCGAAAAGGGCGACCTGCTCTCGTTCCGCTCCGATGAGAGCGAGGTCGAGATTCCGGTGCAGGACGCCACGCCCAAAACCGCCTGCATCATCATTCCCGAAGCCCTCGGCAAGGGAACCTACCGCCTGTGGATCGAGCGCGGCGAACGCGAACAGTTCCTTTCGGTGGTCAAGGTCTATCTGACCTCCCATTTCGACGTGCCCGACAAGGAGGGGGCGACGATCAAGGGAGCGGTCTTCTGCGAGAACAGAGGTATCGCCGGCGTGCGCGTGTCGGATGGTATCGTTACCGCGATCACCGACGAAAACGGATATTACTGGCTTGCGTCGGACAAATCGACCGGCTACGTCTTCTATTCGATGCCGTCGGGCTACGTCCCTGTCGATTTCGACTATGATGCGATGGGTTTCTGGCAGCCGTTGACGGCCGATGCCGCGGTCTGCGAGCAGCACAATTTCGGTATGCGGGCCGTCGATAACGACGAATTCGTCCTGCTGCTGGGCGCCGACCTCCATCTGGCCAACAAACAGAAGGACATCGAGAACTTCAAAAACGGATTCGTCGCCGACAGCAAACGCATGGCCGAGCAATTCTCCTGTCCGGTCTACTGTCTCTTCGCGGGCGACATGACGTGGGATCGCTACTGGTACGACAACAAGTTCACTATTCCCACCTACAAACGACTGTTGCAGGAGGTGCAGTATCCGCTTCCCGTCTTCCATCTCATGGGCAATCACGACAACGATCCCTATGTGACCGGCGACGAAGCGGGGCAGGTACCCTACCGTCTCTCGCTGGGACCTAACTATTATTCGTTCGATCTGGGCGAAGCGCATTTCGTGGTGCTCGACGACATCGACTGGATCAACACGGGCGGAGCGCAGGGCATCGTCGGAGCCCGCGACTACAACCGGCTCGTCTCGTTGCAGCAGATGGAGTGGCTGGCTGCCGATCTGGCCGCCGTGGCTGACAAGTCGGCGCCGCTGTTCATCGCTCTGCACGTGCAACTCTACGAGAATTATAACGCCAAGTTCGAAAACAAGCCCAAGATGTCGAGCGCTACGGGCGGCACGCAGGCGCTCGTCGATGCGGTGGCCGGTTTCACCGACGTCCATTTCCTCTCCGGCCATACCCATTACAACGCCACGATGGAGATCAGCGAGCGGGTCATGGAACACAACCATGCGGCCGTCTGCGAGACGTGGTGGTGGAGCCAGTATCTTTCCGACCGTGCGATCTGTGTCGACGGCACGCCGGCGGGCTACGGTGTCTACCATGTCACGGGCGATGACGTGAAGTGGATCTACAAGAGCATCGGCGAGCCGGAGAACCGTCAGTTCCGGGCTTACGACATGAATACGGTGAAACCCGTATTGGGAACCGAGAAGGCCAAGGCCGATCTGGCGAAGTATCCTAGTCGCAAGAACGGCGGCGACGACTACTGTGCGGTGGGCGAGAACGTCGTCTTCATCAACGTTTGGAATTACGATCCGCAATGGACGATCCGCGTCACCGAAAATGGGCGCGAACTTCCCGTCGAGCGGGTCTTCCAACGTGATCCGCTCCATTCGCTGGTCTTCGACCTGCCGCGTGTGCAAAAGGGATACGACGCTACCTCCGACTGGGCTTCGGCCGAGACCTCGCACATGTTTTCGGTGACGGCTTCGGCTCCCGACACGCCGATCGAAATCAGCGTTACCGATCGTTTCGGGACGACCTATACCGAGACGATGACGCGACCCAAAGCATTTGTGAAAACCATGCAATAATCCGAAAAGCGATGAACAAACTATATCGAATCCTGTTTTTGTGCGGAACGCTGTTCGCAGCGGCCGCTTGTTCCGAAACGGAGGTCGACGAGACGGCAGATCTCTCGCTCGACCGGACGACGCTCAGCGCCAATAAGCGCGGCCTGACTTACGAGGGCGGCGAGGTGCGTTTCGAGGTCGAGTCCAATGTCTATTGGGTCATCGAGGTCGACGAGTCGGTCGACTGGCTGACGCTCTCGCCGCGTGCCGCTTACGGCAGCCAGACGGTGACGGTCTCGGTCGATCCCAATGAGGGCGATTCGCGTCGCACCGTGTTGCATTTCGACTCTTACGACGGCGTGACGGCCGAGATCGAGATCGTGCAGGCATCGGCTTCGGAGTTGATCCGCTATGCCGTGACCGGTTTCGGCGACGGGAAGGTCGCCGAGCCGGTCGCCATCGCCGAGTACGACGCGATGGACTGGACAGGCGTCGGCGTGGCGTCGACGCTTGCGAGCGGAACGGAGTGTCGCGTCGCCGTTCCTCCCGTCGAATCCTCCTATGAGGGTGCGTCGGGCGGCAATGCCGTGCAGTTCGGCAAGGCGGAGGAGTTGCCGGCCGCATTCGTCGCTGGCCCGATCGACCAGAAGGGCGACAGCTATTTCGTCTGCTGCTTCGGTGTCTGGAATCCGGCAGGGGCCGTTGAGAAGGAGTCGCTGAAATTGCAGATCAGCAACGACGGCGAGGAGTTCGTCGATCTGAGCTACGAGTGCGAGCCGGCGACGACATGGACGGAAGCCGTCGCGAAATTCTATATTCCTGAACCCGACGTGATGTATCTGCGCATCGTCGCGCCCGAAGGCTACTGGATCGACGATCTGCATGTGCAGGAAGGGAACGAGGGCGAGGGTCAGGAGGTGGTTTACTCCGTCGGTGGCGACGATGGCCGCGAGTTCGGGTACGTCTATTTCCAAGACGACTTTTCGTGGGTGACCGAAGATTACAAAGGCACCGATTACATTGCGGGCTGGCCGTCGAATACGGCCGAGACCTACTGGAACGGCGTAACCGCCGCGACGCACGGTCAGACTGCCTACGATGCGCTGATCGCATCGGGATGGACTACTGACGACAACAAACTCAAAGAGCGTGTCTACCTGCGTATCGGTTATCTTAAAATGGGGCGTGCAGCCAATGTCGCAGGGTGCGGCGGCGGAGTCGTTTCGCCGGCGCTTCCGATCAAGAAGAATTGCGCGGCGACGGTCAAGGTGTCGTTCGACTGCTGCGCTTGTTTCAGTACCGGCGGCACGTGGGATCCGACGACGACCATGCAGGTGCGTCTGATCGGCGACGGTACGATCAACGACGATGTCGCGACGGAGAAAATCTTCCAGATGTCGACCTCTTCGGCCGTCGAGGCGATCTGGAAATCGGGGCTTCCCGACAAGAATCCCTGGGAGCGTAAGGAGTTCATCGTGAGAGGTGCGACGGCTTCCACGCAGATCGTCTTCGAATCGGTAGCCGAGACGACGGCCAACCGTTGGTTCTTCGATAACGTGAAGGTGGAGAAGGTGAAGTCCGACGCGCAGATTGATCCCGAATTGGTACCGCTGGCCGTGCCGGTGCCCGAAGCCGACGAAGCTGCGGCGACCGAAACATCGTTGAAGTTCCGTTGGGAAGTCGTCGAACATGCCGCGGCCTACGAGTATGTCTACGTCTGTACTTATTGCGGAGAAGAGGTAGCTTCGCGCAGCGGCACCACGACCGATCCTTTTGTCGAATTCACGGAGCTGGAACGCGGTACGGCCTGCCGTGTCAGGGTGCGTGCGCTCCCCGCCGAAGGGGATACGAACTACTGTGAATCGGAGTGGAGCGAGTATGCTTCGGCCGAGACCAAACGGCCGGACGCCGGAGTGGTCGATTCGCATCCCGAAGGATACGAATTTTTCCGCGACGACCTCTCCTGGGTGACCTATGCGCTCTTCGGACAGGCCGATTTCGTAGGAACCTATCCCGGCAATCCGGCAGGGGTCAGCTTCGCCAACGCCCGGAAGCTCTCCGCGGCTGCGGCCGAAGCGCTCGATGCGTCGGGCTGGACGGAGGTCGCCAAAGCCTATCTCTACGAAGGGTGCATCAAACTCGGTACGGCTTCGGCGGTAGGTTCCGTCTCGTCGCCGGCGATGTCGCAGATCGACGCCGGTACGACGGCTAATGCGATGGTGACGCTCGGTGCGACAGCTTTCCTCGGGACCAACGACTTTTACGACGACGATCTGGTTTCGCTTTCGATCGAGGGCGGCGGCAGTTTCTTTGACGGTACTACGAGTCGCGAGTTCCGGTTGGGATCGTGGAACGACTGGGTGCGTCACAGTTTTCCGGTTCGGGGGATTACTTCCGAAACGAAATTCGTCTTCGCATCCCGTACGGCGTCCAAGGGACGGGTATTCCTCAACTTCTTCAATGTCGTGAAGCTGGCCGACGACTATGATCCTGCGGCCGGTACGCAGCCTTTGGAGACGCCGCAGAAACCTGCGGTCGCTGCGGCGACGGCCTACGGGGCCGACCTGAGCTGGCCGGCGGTGACGGGGGCGACCGATTACGACTATGCCGTGGTACGTCCCGACGGGCGGATTGTGGCCGAGGGCAAGACGTGGGAACCCCGCGTTCATCTCGGAGGACTTGCCGGCAAGACGGTCGGAGGACACGGCTATTACAATGTCCGTATCCGTGCCAATTACTGCAATTACGATGCTTCGAAGAACGAGACTGCGCCGGTACCCTCTTCGGAGTGGGCTCCGTCGGTGCAGCTCGCATTGGCGGCTTCGTCGGCAGAAGTCTATTTCGAAGACGATTTCTCCTGGATCTCGCCCGACAGCGGCAGTGCGTTGTTGAAGACCAATACCGATTGGATCAACACCTATTGCACGACCGATACGATGGTCCGGCTCGATATTTTGCTCAACGAAGGATCTGTCACGCTCAACGGGTGGGGGTACGATGCGACGAACAAAAGCGTCTATACCCGTCCGGGCTATATCCATATCAATTCGTCGAAGGCGTTGGGAACACTCATTTCACCCGCGTTCAGTGCGATCGACGGCACGCGCGACGTGGTGGTCTCGTTCGATGCGACCTACTTTTATCAGTACTTTTCGAAGACGGCCGAAACCGGCCGCAACCTGACCGTGACGTTAAGAGGCAGCGGCCGGATCGAGGGTGCGACCGACGGCGTGCTGACCCTGACGCTCGCCCGCGGAAATGCGTGGGAGGGTTTCTCGTTCCGCATTGCGGGTGCCGATGCTACCACGCAGTTGCTCTTTACGCCCGCTTCGGCCGCGAAGAACCGCGTGCAGTTCGATAATTTCCGTGTGGAGGCCGCGCAGTAGTCCCGCGACCTCGAATTTCGGCGGGCGGAGTCCGGCATATGGCCGGGCTCCGCTCTTTTTTTTGTGCGACAGTTGGAAATGCGGGGGCGAATCGCTACCTTTGGAGGGTCGAAATCAAACAGCAACAGCATAAGCCCATGAAAGCTACCTATCTCGGACTGGAACTCGACAGCCCGATCGTCGTGAGCAGTTCGCCCTATACGGCGACGCTCGCCAATATCGAGAAGTGCGCCGCCGCCGGAGCGGGCGCGGTGGTTCTGAAATCGATCTTCGAGGAGCAGATCCTGCACCACGCCGCTTCGCTCGAACAATATTCCGATTCGCCCTACGGCGATGCGGGCGACTATCTGCAACGTTATCTGGGCGAGGATTACAAAGCGGGATTTCTGCAACTGATCGCCGATGCGCGGCGTGCGACGCGGATTCCCGTCATCGCCAGCATCAACTGCGTGGCCGCGGGCGAAGAGTGGATCGAATACGCCGCCGCGATGGCCCGGGCCGGAGCCTCGGCGCTCGAACTGAACATCTTCATCCAGCCGGTCGACGCCGCACGTTCGTCGCAGGAGCTTGAACGGCTCTATGTGACGATCGCCCAGCGTGTCTGCGCCGAGGTGAAGATTCCCGTTTCGGTCAAACTCGCGATGCGTTTCACGAACGTCGTGGCGATGGCCGCCGCGTTGGAGAGCGTCGGGGTGAAGGGTGCAGTGCTGTTCAACCGTTTCTTCGAACCGGACGTGGATGTCGAGCGGATGACCTTCGTCGAAGGGTCGCCTTACAGCGAAGCGTCGGAGTTGCGCAACGTATTGCGTACGACGGCTATCTGCGTCGGTGCGCTGCCGCGTATGGATTTCGCCGTTTCGACGGGCGTGCACGACGGCGAGGCGGCGGTCAAGGCGATTCTGTGCGGTGCTGCGGCCGTCGAGGTCTGCACGGCGATCCACCGCGAAGGTTTCGACGTGATCGCGCGCATGAATGAGTGGATCGACGCCTGGGCGGTGCGTCACGGCATCACGGCGCTCGACGAATTCAAGGGCCGGCTCGGTTTCGGCAAGAGCGACTCGGAGTTTTTCCAGCGCGTGCAGTACATGAAGTATTTCCCCGGAAAGGATTGATTTTTTCGGACAAGGCAGCGGGGCGGAACTCTCGACAGAGTTCCGCCCCGCATTGTTACTTGTCGGGATCGTACTCCCGTGCCAGTCCGCCCTCGCCCGTCTCCTTGTAGATCGAGGGAAGGTCGTGCCCCGTCTGTTTCATCACCTCGACCACGCGGTCGAACGAGACGCGGTGTCCGCCGTCGGTGAAGGCCGAATAGAGGTTGGCGTCGAGCGCGCGGGCCGCAGCGTAGGCGTTGCGTTCGATGCAGGGGATCTGCACCAGTCCGCATACGGGATCGCAGGTCATGCCCAGATGGTGTTCGAGCCCCATTTCGGCGGCATACTCGATCTGCGAGGGGCTGCCTCCGAAAAGCTGGTTGGCTGCGGCGGCCGCCATGGCGCAGGCGACGCCCACCTCGCCCTGGCAACCCACCTCGGCGCCCGAGATCGAGGCGTTGTGTTTGACGACGTTGCCGAACAGGCCGGCCGTGGCCAACGCGCGGTAGATGCGTGCGTCGGAGAAACCGCGGCTCTTTTGAAGATGGTACAACACGGCCGGCACCACGCCGCTCGACCCGCAGGTCGGGGCCGTCACGATCCGTCCGCCCGAAGCGTTCTCTTCGGCTACGGCCAATGCGTAGGCGAAGACCAGACCGCGCGATTGAAGGCTCTGCTTGTAGCCCGAAGCGCGCACGTGATAGGTCGCGGCGCGGCGCGTGAGGTGCAGCGGACCGGGCAGGACGCCTTCGTGGTCGAGCCCCCGCTCGACGCTTTCGCGCATCGCCTGCCAGATTTCGGCCAGGTAGTCCCAGATGTCGTCCGACTCGCACTCCTCGACATATTCCCAATAGGTGCGGCCCGTGCGGCGGCACCAGGCGAGGATTTCGTCGAGCGTGTTCATTTCGTAAATCTCCTCCGCCTGCCGCGGCGGTACGCCCTCTTCGGCCAGCTCGCCGCCGCCGATGCTGTAAACCGTCCATGTGTCGGTGGGGGTGCCGGCGGTGTCGAGCGCCTGGAAACGCATTCCGTTGGGATGGAAGGGAAGGAACTCGCGTGCCTGCCATACGATGTCGACGGGGGCGGTCGGCAACAGCGTGTCGATAATGGCACGGTCGGTCATGTGGCCGCGGCCCGTCGCGGCGAGGCTTCCGTAGAGCGTCACGCGGAACGCCGCCGCTTCGGGATGGCGTGCGAGGAACTGTTCGGCGGCGCGGCGGGGCGCCATGGTGTGGCTGCTCGAAGGGCCGGTGCCGATACGGTAGAGTTCTTTGATGCTTTTCATGCGGCAAAGATACGATTAAGCCGAGGGCAAAAGCAAATAAAATTTACTTTTTGCCGAGACGGAATATCTACGGCGCAGCCAAAGTACGATTTTCCTTTGTCAGTCCGCAGCCGCTCTTCGATTGCAGCCGATCGCATTTACCGCCTTTTGACACCAAAGGCGGTGCCAAAAGTGTTCGCAGGGCACCTCCGTCGGGATCGGACAGCGGTTCTCACTGAGCGGGCGCAAAACGACGTTCAGCAGGCGAGCGCGGAGGCCGTTCGCGGACTTTTCCGAGCCGTCGCAGTCGAAGCTGCGCAATCCTTTGCGCCGCAACGGCGCAGTCTTTCGTGATCGTTCTGCGAGGTGCGCGGCGAATTCCCGCGCATTTTCGCCTCGCGGTCTTCGGTGCCCCTTTTCGACGGAAGGTGCTGAGATGCGCTTGCCGAAAAGCGGTCGCCTGCTGCGGTCAGAATCCGTATTTGCTGCGGTACTGCGTGGCGGTGATCTTTTCGCGCTGCCGGAAGAAGGCCGAAAACTGGCTGACGTTCTCGAATCCCAGCTCGGCGGCGATTTCCGAAACGGTGCGGTCGGTCGTGGTGAGCAGCTCCCGGGCCTTGTTGTGGCGCAGTTGCAACTGGTATTGCGCCGGGGCGATGCCCACGTAGGCGCGGAACGTACGGCGGAACCACGTGTAGCCGATGTTGAGCCGCCGCGCGATCTCTTCGGGCGGGAGGTTGTCGCCGATGTGGCGGCGCATCATTTCGCGGGCGCGGTTGATCTTCTCGACGATCGGGTTGTCGAGGTATTGCAGGTTGTCGCGTTTGAAGAGCACCGAACCCAGCAGGTGAAGCACGATGCCCGTGACGAGCTGCTGGAAGCCTTTGCGCTCCTCCTCGGCCGAGCGGATGATCTCCTGATAACAGCTCACGATGCCGGCGCTGTGGCCGATGTGCAGCAGCGGCGTCTTCGGCGAAAAGAAGCCTTCCGCCACGCGGCGGTCGATGTTCTCGCCGCGGAATCCCACCCACCACTCCTCCCAGCCCGTTTCGGGGTCGGGTGCGTAGGTGTGCCATTCGTCGGGGAAGAGCATCACCACCGTGCCGGCCTTCACGGGCGCGGCGGGCGAGGAGGCCGAGCGGAATTCGCCCTGTCCCGAGACGATGTAGAGCAGTTGGTATTCGCCGAGCACACGCCCCCGCGAGCGGGTGAACGAGTAGCTGTCGGGATGCTGCGTCAGGGGATAGGGGCTGCCGGGCGGAACGTTCTGGTACCCCGCCGTGGTGCAGACGATGCCCCACCGCTCGTCGTGGTCGGTGACGGGCAGGTAGTGGACGATGCTTTGCGGGAAAGAGCCCATAACGTGTCAGATTTGAAAAGTAATTTGTCAAATGTTATAACAAAGATAATACTTTCTTCGGTATTTTTGTATCAAATAAAGACTCTAACCTCAAACCGCTTTTTCACGTTATGCAAAAAAATATAATCGGTGTCGACCTGGGCGCTACCAGCGGTCGGGTGATTCTGGCCCGTGCGGGGGACGACCGGCTCCGAATGGAGGAGCTGCACCGTTTTCCGAACCGTATGCGGGAGATCGACGGCCGCTTCTATTGGGACATTCACGCCCTCTACGAGGAGATTCTGAGGGGATTGAGCGTCGCGGGCGGCCGCGGCGAACGGATCGACTCGATCGGCATCGATACGTGGGGCGTCGATTTCGCCTGCGTGGATCCCGACGGCGATCTGCTGGGGCTTCCGCGCGCCTACCGCGATCCCTATACCGACGGAGTGCCGGAAGAGTTTTTCCGTACGGTGCCTCGCGAAAGCGTCTATGCGAAGACGGGCATTCAGGTGATGAATTTCAATTCGCTCTACCAACTCTACGCACTCAACCGCGAGCACAGCCCCGCGCTGGCGGCCGCCGAGCATGTGCTCTTCATGCCCGACGCGCTGTCGTACCTGCTTACGGGCGAACAGGTGTGCGAATATACGATCCTCTCCACCTCGCAGCTGATGAATCCCCGCACGCGGGAGCTGGACGGGGAGCTGTTGCGTGCGGCCGGCGTCGACGCATCGCTGTTCGCCCGGCGTGTGATGCCCGGCGAGCGTGTCGGCGTGCTGCGCGACGAG
>ERZ857922.2527-NODE-2527-length-18318-cov-5.064612_pt1 | contig 18318 bp, 17 predicted proteins | sample MGYA00519579_ERZ857922 | MGnify/ENA primary metagenome ERZ857922 (study PRJEB31778, sample SAMEA3449375) | human gut metagenome | biome: human gut; feature: human-associated habitat; material: faeces | place: United Kingdom | collected 2010/2012 ... | reverse complement strand
TTTCTGATATTGATCAGAAGATCATTTCTATGTATGCAAAGGGAATGACCACTCGCCAGATCTCGGAAACAATCGAAGATATCTATGGTTTTGAAGCATCAGAAAGTTTCATATCTGACGTGACAGATAAAATACTTCCTCAGATTGAAGACTGGCAGTGATTATTCCGGGGATCTCTGAGCCACCTGTCCGGACTTTGAGAGCCACCATTCCGGAGAATGAGAGCCATATATTCCGGTAATTCAGAGCCGCCTTATTGGGCTCTATTACATATATTTCCTTTATACTGTAAATACACACCTTTGGTGTGAATACAGATAAAGGAGGTCGTAAGTTATGACCAAGTATCGTGAAATCCTACGCTTGAAAAGCTTAGGATTCAGTGAGAGGAACATCGCACAGAGTTGCGGTGTATCCAGAAACACAGTCGCTAAGGTTTTGAAAAAGGCAGCGGAAATCAATCTTTCATGGCCGCTGGATTTCGACATGACCGACAGCGCACTAGAGGAGCTGATGTTTCCTAAGGATAAGTCGGCAACGAATAAACGCATGCCAAACTTTGACTACATCCGCAAAGAACTTCTGCGGAACGGCGTAAACAAAAAGCTTCTCTGGGTAGAATACTGCGAGGAGTGCCGCATGAGCAGCGAAGAGCCTCTAATGTATTCTCAGTTCTGCTACTACATCCAGAAGGATGAAGAAAAACGCAGGGCTACCATGCATATCCCCAGAAAACCAGGTGAACAGATTGAAGTTGACTGGGCCGGTGATCCTGCTCACATCATTGATCCGGACACCGGGGAAATCACGGATGCATGGATATTTGTAGGTGTATTAACTTACAGTCAGTATGCTTTTGTAAAAGCATATATGAATGAGAAAACCGACAACTGGATCAAAGCTCATGTCCAGATGTTTGATTTCTTTGGCGGTGTCACACCTATGCTCGTTTCTGATAACTGTACAACCGCAGTGAATCATAAAAAGAGTGACTGGTACAACACTGCCTTAAACACAACTTATCATGAGATGGCAGAACATTACAATCTCGCCATCCTTCCGGCCAGAGTCCGGAAACCCAAGGATAAACCGAATGTAGAGGGATCAGTAGGAAAGATATCCACATGGATAACAGCAGCCCTTCGCAATGAGCAGTTTTTCTCTCTTGCAGAATTGAATGCTTCAATCCGTGAAAAACTGGATGCCTACAATGCCCGTAAATTCCAGAAAAAGGAATGTAGCAGACTCAGTTTATTTCTTGGGGAAGAAATGCCATTACTGGCTCCGTTGCCTGCTACACCTTTTGAACTGGCTGAGTGGAAACAAGCCACCGTCCAGTTTAACTATCACATCGCAGTAGACAGAATGTTCTACTCCGTGCCTTATCAGTATATCAAAAATAAGGTTGATGTGCGTATAACAGATACAACGGTTGAAATATTTTATAATCACAATCGTATTGCCTCTCACAGACGACTCTATGGACGAAGCGGTCAGTATTCTACAGTGACAGAACATATGCCGCAGGAACACCAGAAATATCTGGAATGGAACGGTGACCGGTTCCGTAAGTGGGCTGATTCGATTGGAATTAACACAAGTAAGGTTGTCGATGCAATACTTACCTCCGGCAGGATTGAACAGCAATCCTACAGAAGCTGCATGGGATTACTGAAACTGGCAGAAAAATATTCGCCAGAAAAACTGGAACAGGTCTGCGCTAAGGCGCTCTCTTATTCCGGTAAACCCAGCTATAAAAGTATCAAAAATCTATTGGCCGCAACAAAGGATGAACCTGATACCGGATCAGAATCATCTCAGGCAGTAAAACCACACGGCATAACCAGAGGAGCCAGATACTATGGAGGTAAACAAGCATGACAAATCAAAGTACAATCGATAAACTTATTGAAATGCGTCTGACTGCTATGGCAGATGCATTCCGCATCCAGATAGATGATCCTGCAATGAAGGAAGTTCCATTCGAAGATCGGTTCGGCATGCTTGTTGATGTCGAATACAGCAACCGTAAAAACAATCGTCTGAAAAGGCTGATCCGCCAGGCTGAGTTTGAACAGCCAGATGCCAGCATTGCAGCGATTGATTACCATTCTGGACGAAAGCTGAACAAAGCACTGATCAACCGTCTGGCAACCTGTGAATACATTACAGAATACCGGAACATCTTTATTACTGGAGCAACCGGAAGTGGTAAAACTTATATGGCCTGTGCCTTTGGCATGGAAGCATGCAAGCACTATTACTCACAGTACGGTATGTACGACTTCCTGATCTATTATTGGACTTACAGGCTGCCAGGGACAATGGAACTTTCTCGACTGTCCTGAAGAAATACACCAAGCCAATAGTACTGATCATTGATGAGTGGCTGCTTCTTAAACTGACAGAAGCTGAAGCCAGAAATCTTTTTGAACTGATACATAAAAGACGTAAAAAATCTTCAACGATCTTTTGTTCTCAGTTCCGTGAAAGTGAATGGTACCAGCAAATCTGTGATGGTGAAAGTACTCTTGCCGATGCCATCATGGATCGTATATCGTATGATTCCTATAAGATCGATATTGAAAGTGTTGACCCATCTAAAGACCTCTCTATGAGAGAAGTATATGGACTGGATCCAGCAATGGCAAAGTAACTTAATAAGCAAACTGAGGTGGCTCCGTTAGTCCGGACAGGTGGCTCTGCCGCACCATAATATTCAATGCAGCCTAAGAAGGGATTTTCTCTCCTACCCAGTTACACATATCAGTTCATTATAAAAAGCTTAGATTTTTGTCTTGACAACTGAGCCACAATACTTACGTAAGATATACTCACATCCAAGAACTTTCCTAATATATTAAAAACCAGTGGAGCTAAGCAAAGCTTAGCTCCACTGCTCCTGATGTGAAATAATCAATTGACCGGTATATCAATGCAAGCCAATAAATTTTAATACTTTCTTTAATCCATTTTTTCCTTTTCTTAAATACAATTGCTTCCTATAAATTTTATCAACACCACTATATCCTATTTTTTTATATATTTGAACTATTTTAATTCTGAGATTCGTATGTTGAGTTGGATGTTTTAATTGGGTATTAATAATTTTCACTTTTTCAATGTCTACAGGTACCTTATTAATAAATTCCCCGTACTTTTCCAATATCTCATTCCCTCTATTTGTATTTACTAGTAAACAGGATACACCTTTTCTTTTTGAAAAATCTCCTCCATTTTCTTCCATAATTTCAGAACTATATTTTTCTACCCCCCAATAATCTCCAATGGTTAAATCGCCGACTCTTTTTTCTTGTGCAAAAGGGCATTGATAACAACAATCACGATAAATTTCTCCATCAAGAAAAAAACTATAATAAGATGATGTTCTGGAATTTATAGGTTCAACAATCATGTTTCCATCCTTTATTCCTAAAATACTCCCCTTTGTTCCCCATCCATATTGTTTGTCTCGAAATATAAATTTCTTAATATCTATCCCTTTTTTGTTTTTTTCCGCTTGAAGATAATCATTAAAAAACTTCAAACTTGGAACACCATGACAAATAATATCTATTGTAAATAAATTATCTTCAAACCTTCCTCTAGTACAACTTTTAATAGCTGCAACCTGACACGGTGTCCCTGAAAAAAGTACTTTTTTCCCCTCTTTTAAATATGAAATCATTTCATTAAAGCACTGCTTTACATCGCTTTGAACATACTTTGAACCTTGTAATTTTTCTAATTCAACTTCTGACTTAATTAAAATATGTTTTACTTCAGCACAGTTATTCTCAATTGACATTTCAACTCCACATACAATTCCACCCGCGTTTAGAAAAGATCGTGCTATCGCAGAAAATATTCCTCCAGAAGCTGATTTTTGTAAAAAAATATCACTCGTATTAACGGCTGCATAACTTTTTTTTATAATATTTGCACTGTCTGCATTATAACCACATATTTTTTTACACGCTCCACAATCTATACACTTTTCTTGATTAATTTTAGGATATATAACCCCAATTTCATCCATCTTCATTTCTATAGCATTTTGTGTACAAACTGTTTCACATATTCCACATCCACAACATTCTGATTTATTGTTATAAACTTGAATCATATTAAAATGTCCCTTCATTTTCTCGACTTTAGTTCACTCTTTATTAATATAAAACGAATCACATTAAAGTTAACAATTAAAGCATAGCATATTGATACTATACATCCTACTATAATACTTGTTTTACTTTGTACATAAAATAAAATAATAATTAGTATACAAATTATCAATGAAACTATTCTATTTTTCCAATTCTCTTTTAATTTAATATATTTTCCAACTTTAATTCTTCTATAAATATATACTGTAAAATTTGCAACTAGTGTTGATATTGCAGCTGCATATATCCCCAAACTTCTAATCATAATAATATTAACAGCTAGATTTATTATAGCAGCTACAACAGTTGTTGTCCCCATAATTTTTGTATCCTTATACGCTGTAAAAATCCCACCATAAAATCCTGAAATATTTGCGAAATACGTAGCCAGCAAAAGAATCGGCACATAATAGATTGCACTGTAATAATTTTTGTTAATTAATATTCTAAATATGATTGGCATAAATGCTATCATTCCCAAAACAATTGAAAATAGAAAATTTTTCAAATATTCGTACACTGAATTATAAAATTCATCTTGCGACTCACCTCCAAGTACTCTAGCTGAGCTTTCTTTCCAAGACTGGTAAAAGAAACCATAAACAGTATCCATCAAATTAGGAAACTTATACGATACAGCATATAAACCAGTAGCTTCACTTCCAATCATGTTCATCAAAATAATACGATCCGAAAGATTAATAATTGTCCAGGACACTTTATTAGGAATTAAAGGAAATGAATACACTATCATTTCCTTAGCTAATGATATCTCTACACATTTAATATTAATAAATTTCCATAACTTTATTTTCAAAACAAAAATCGTAGCAACAATTAATTGTGCTAAAACTGAGGCCAACAACATACCCTGCAACCCCAATTTCAACACAGCTATAAAGACAACATTTAAAACAATTTGAAGTGAACCTAACAGAAAATTAAAAAAAGCAAATTGATCGGTTCTTCCAATCCCCCTTAAAAGAGCACTTAACATTCCACAAATAACATTTAATAAAATATAAATAATAGCATAAACCGTATAGCTATAATGCAATCCCTCCATAATAGGAATTCCAAGTACTGTAAATAAGGTCATTCCCACAGCAACAATCATTACAGCTGTAGAAATTATTTTCTTTTTATCAAGTTCTGTTTTACAATCAATTAAGAATCGAAATATAGATTCATCCATTAATACTGAAACAAACGGAACACAAAAAGTTGCTATACTTATTATGTAATCATATGCACCATATTCGGCTGTAGATAAAACAGCTGTATAAAGTGGTAATAAAAAAAAGGAAACCAATTTAGTGCTAATATTTCCAATGGCAATAATTCCAGTATTTTTAATCAGTCTCCTTCTTTCATTCATTTGAATTAATCCCCTCTACGTTCAATGCATTCTCTAAATATATCATTGATTCTATTTTCATGTTAGCTAAAAGCTGATGAACTTTATCATATGAATTTATCGCAATAATACATCCATTACTCTCTAAGTTAAATCGTTCCTCTAGTCCTAAAGAGCTCAATAATTCTGTTATTCTTCCAGATGATTTTCCTCTTGCATATGATGTAAAATTTTTTTTGAATATAATAGAAAAAACAGTTGCATGAAACGAGTTTGTCAATACATATTCTGCATTATAAATCATACTAACAAATTCTTTGGGATTACACCCGCTACAATCAAAACCTATATTTTTAATCATTGCATTATTATTATCAAAAACATATTTAATTTGAAGTCCATTCTGTTTGGCTATCTTTTTAGCCTCATTTACGATATTGCCATAAGCTTTCGTACCACCAAGTATATATACAAAAATATACTTTCCCGCTGATACCATTTTCTCCAGTTTTAGTCCTTGAATATAATCTTCCTTTTTCAAAAGGAGTGTTGGATCTACTACAGTTTGAATTGAAATCGGCAAATTTAACTGTTCTAACATCTGTATCATCGAAGCTTCTCTCACAGAAATAGCGTAAAATTCCTCAAGTGCCTTTCGCATTTTTTCCCTATCATTATCCAACAGCAAATAATCTCCCATACTTGGTGCATAAGCTATTTTTCTCTTCCCACTTACAAAGTCCAAAAAATATGGTCCGCAAACACCATTTGTACAATTCAAATTCCAAATTTGATCACTTCCGCAAATAAAACAATCATAATATGATGCTATCTCTTGCCAGCCATCCGATGCCCCAATCCGCACAGATGATAATTTCAAAAATTCTTTACGGAAATTTTGAAAATTTCTAATACGCTTACAATGTACAGAATATGAAAAAACATCAGACAAAAAAGCCTTTGGTTGCCGAGAATATAAATAGGTTCTAAAGGGTTTGTATTGACGATAATCATGCTCAAAATAATAATCAATTATTTCCGCATCATATCCCTTGTCATTTAAATATTCTGTTAGTGCATAAGCTTGCAGAACAGATCCGTAATTATCTGCACCATGAAATGTAATTACTCCAATCTTCATGATTTACTACTCTCCCTTTTTTAACATGTAATTTATTGGAATTACCATAATAATTTGCAAAAATAAATAGTAATGTAAAATTAAACTGTATCTTAAAAAAGTAATTTTCAAACAAGCCATAAACTAAAAATGTTAAAACACAAATAATAATCCTAGTATCTCGAATCTGTATTGCACGTTTAATCACCTTAAAAAGTCCCATAAAATAAAACAGTGATACGATAATTCCAAATCTAATCAGAATATATCCATAGCTATTATCTAATGCAAATAATAAAAGTGATCGTCTTTCCATATCAAATATTATAGGATTACCCAATATTTTGACTCCATATTTTACAAAAAAAGCATTCATTGTCCGTAAACGTCCCGTGGTAAATAAATCTATAGCCAGCATAAGCGGATTTGAAGGAGTATACTTAACCATAAAATAATAACTAATAGCCGGACAAAAAATTAATAAAACTATAATTCCAAAATACCACACATTTAATTTTGACTTCTTATCAAACCATCTTTCTAACAATGCAATTACAGAAATAAATGCAATACATATAAAGGAAGATGAGCTATCAGTAATCTGCATCATACCATAACTAAGTAAATTAATAATGACAATATGGTATAGCTTAATTGATTTCCAGTGCAAATAACACCAACAAATTACAATTACTAACAATACAGCTCCAAGCACATTAGGATGAGTAAAACCATACGCATATCTTTTTCCAGTTATACCTACTGTATCCATGACCGTATTTGATATAAGTCCAGTTACAGCCATTAAAGGAATTAAAATCCCCAAAGCAATAAAAGTTTTAAAATACACAGAGACAATAAAATCACACTCGATATCTCGAACTGCAAAAATCATCAGTCCCCATGCCAGCAATGGTGAATAATTACTTGTATAAGTAACAATACTTATAACTCCCATTACCATTGCAAAAAGAAAAATTATTTTATAGTTCACATTTCTATAATAGGACACGAAAATTATGTATATAAAAAGAAGTATACTAAAAAAATACCAGATATTACTAAATGTATCATTAACTGGTGTAGTAGTTCCTCCAACTATAATTGAATATATAAGCCAATTTACAATAGCAATTGTATATTTTACTGATTTTTTAGAAAACCTAACTACTTTCTCCATCATTCATTTCTCACTTTATACGATTCACAATTTTAGAACAATAAACAAACAAACAATTTCCATAAGACATCTGAGTCAAAATAAATTTTTTAAAATATTGTTTTACACTTCGATTATTTTTTATCAATTCAGTTCTATAAGGCATTGCTTTTTTGGCAAGCTGCCTTATCGCGTCCATATAACATTTTTGTTTATTAGTCTTATTCATCAAAGCAGCAACTCTGATGCCCACATCAACCACTCTCTCAACGCCCACATCAACAGAACCATTTTCTCTCAAAATATCAAAAATCAACGCAGTAGCATAAAGATAATCTAAATGCCTTGAATTAAGACCTCCAGAAACTACATTTCCTAAGCGATTAATGCGATAATAATATAAGGGGGTTTTGGTTACAGCGACGCAATTAGCTTTTAATAAATATTCAGATAAAAATAAAGTATCTTCTGCATATCTGATTCTTTCATTAAATCGTATACAACCGATAAGTTCCCTTTTTAAAAGCTTATTCCACAATGTCCCAGATTGTTCAATTACATTTCCTAATGCAGAACCGCCGTTATAACACACTTCATCTTCTTTGAATCTCCGCCATATATTTCTTACTATATAATTCTCTTCGTTTCCCTGCCAAGCTCCACAGCAAGCCGTATCTGCCTCAAATTTATCAGCCAGTGCAAGCAATATCTCATACATATCTAACGCCAACCAGTCGTCCGAATCTACAAAACTAACCCACTCTCCATGGCATTGTTCAAGTGCAAAATTTCTTGCTTTAGATACTCCTCCATTTTGTAAATGAAAAACCTTAATACGAGCATCTTTTTGAGACCATTCGTCACACATCACAGATGTTCCGTCAGTGGATCCATCGTCAATTAATATAATTTCAAGATTCTTATAACTTTGCTCAATGATTGTTTTAATGCACTTCCCTAAATATGCTTTTGTGTTATAAACAGGAACTATAACTGATATAAGAGAATTATTTTTCAACACAATGTTTCTCCTTCACATTCTTTCAAATAAGCGCATAATCTTACATAAGCCTCATTCAAATCAACTTTTGCATACCAGCCTAATTTATTTATTTTTCTTGAACTCATATATAATTTAGTGTCTGGTGCATATCCAAGCTTTTCAGCATTCTCAGGAATATCTACGACTACTTCACAAATGTCTCCTCCAATTGTTTTTGCAACAAGCTTTGCCATATCATAAATTGTCATATGGTTGTTTTCATTTGTAATGTTATATGTTTCTCCCTCAATTCCATGCAACAGAAGAAACAAAATTGCTTGAACAGCATCTGATGTATATACATAATTTCCTTCTGATTTACCTGCCGTATGTAAAACAATAGGACTCTTTTTCATTGCACTTCGTGCAAATTGTGCAAAAACCCTATTTTCTTCATAATGTATACCTGCACCAAAAGTTTGTGCAAGACGTATCTGAATTGTAGGGACTCCATATTCTGCATGATAGCCTTTGCATAAACATTCACATGCTCTTTTTCCCTCTGGGTAGCAAGAACGAATATTATCTAGATCTAAGTACCCCAATTCGTTTTCTTTTACTTTTTCACTTTTACCAACAATGCCATATGCTTCCATTGAGGACAAATAAATTATCTTTTTTACCCTTTTTTCCTTTGCAAGCTTAAGCATACATTTAGTTCCTTGTATTGCCCCCAACAATGTCTCAACTGGGGTTTTTACCATTTGCTGGGAAGTTGTAACTGCAGCTGTATGAATGATATAGTCAATATCACCTTTAATTTCGAAAGTTTCTATTTTTTTATCATCTAAAAAATCTATCAAAACAAAGTTGATACTATCACAATCATACTCAGCAAAATAACTTTTGGCTTTATCAAGATTCCTCACCGTACCATAGATTTTAATTCCTAAATTTTGTGTTCTATTCAAATATATAAAAAATTTTATAAGAAGACTTCCAATTAAGCCCGTAGATCCTGTAATCAAAAATGTTTTGTCACGAAATTGTTCCATTCCTTCCATATCTGCAATTTCTGAAAAATCTTTTTTCAAACTTTCATGAATCATTTTCTCACCTGCTTTCAAATGAATAAATTTGAGCATTTTCTTTTGCCTCAAGTAAAGCTCGCATAGTATAAAAATCTTCTGGTGTAGTAATTTTTATATTTTCGTCAGATCCAGTTACAAGATGCAGATCCCTTCCATAACTTTGCATCATTGTACATGAATCAATACAATCTGTTACTCCCTTTTTTAGAGCATCCTGATGCGCATGCAAGATATCATCAAGCCAAAAACTTTGAGGTGCTTTTGCCACGCGCGAATTTGCTCTGCTTGGAACATAATCAATTTTCTCTGCGTCTGTATCAACTACTAAAATAGTTTCCTTGACAACCGCCGTTGTAATTGCTGAGCCATACATCTGTACACTTTTAATATTATCCGAAATTAATTTTTTATCTATTAATGGACGAACACCATCATGTATAAGCACTATAGATTTTTCATCACCACTAATTTCTTTCGCAGCACATAATCCATGATAAATAGAAAGTTGTCCTGTTTCCCCGCCCGGAACAATTTTTTTCACTTTTTCAAGCCTATACTTATAAACCAAATCATTCATATAAGAAATCCAATTTTCAACACAAACAATAATAATTCCATCTATATCCTTATGCTTCTCAAATTTCTCCAAAGTATGTACTATAATCGGTTTATTGTAAATTTCCAAAAACTGCTTTGGCTTTTCTTTCGTATGCATTCGCTTTCCAACACCGCCTGCAAAAATTACTGCAATATTCACAAATCTATCCTCCACACATTAATTTTTTCTATCATTGAGTTTTTTAATTTAAATATACTTTCTTATAATAGGTATTTTTTTCATTATGAAAACAGTTACATATGTCAATATTATTACAATTATATATATTGGTATAAAAATCCATATACCATATTTTGCAGGATTTAATTTAAATACCTTATAGAGAATATTAATCCAAAACATATGCATTATGTACATTCCAAAAGAATAATCTGCAATTGATAAAATAATTTTGTGTAAACGCCCATCTACTGATATTTTTATATTCCCTATCAGAGAAAATATCAGAACTGCTTGCAATACAACCACCATAGAAGAATGAGAATAAAAAATCTCCGGAATTTTATAATCCTTCACATCTGATACGTAAGCTAGTATTACAAAATAAAGGCCTGTTCCTATAAAACCCAATATAGATAAAACCTTCGGAATTTTTATTTTACTTTGCCGTACCCAATATCCCAATAACATATAAAACAAATAAATTGAAAAGGAAAGATAAGCAATCCCAATTGTTACACCTAGTTCTTTTAATGTCGGAAATACACTCGAATATATCAAAAAGACAATAATTATATATGTAATCTCCTGCTTGCTTAAATATCCAGTTATGCTTTTTAACATGGGTAAAAATAAATATAACGCAATTAATGCATATAAATACCAAAGATGATTCCATGTGTTGCCCATAAGCATATTTACAAACGCTCTAAAAATAAATGTAAAACAGACACTATGTTTTTTAGATATTAACTCAATAAATGCAAATCCAGTACCAAATATCCCTAAAACAATAACAATTCTAATAATATATTGTTTAATTTTAATCAATCCAATTTTCTTTTCAGGATCTAATAAAAGGTATCCAGAAATCATCAAAAAAACCGGGACACACCATCTTAAATTATTCACAAAAGAAGTACATATAAAATATATTTCTGGTGTCATATTATCGAAAACGTCATGTGCACTTTTCATAATATGAATCAATATTACTCCTAAACAAGCAATTGCACGCATATATTCTATATTTAAATTTTTCTTCATTTTCATATAATCAAATTATTCCTCATAATTAAATTTAATCAGATAAGTTTTAAATGTTTTAAAAATGCCTCACGAAAATGAACATGTAAATCATCATTTGCCTCATCATGAATCGGAGTCATATAATTTGCCCCATAACTAATAGTAAGAACTTTATCATAATCTTTCGTAATCATTAACTGCTTACCCTCATAAGAAATATCAATATATTCATTCATGCACTCCGCTGGTACTAACATTTTCATACCACGTAACTGATCATTTGATCTATGAATATACTTTCTATTTCCGCACAAACAATTCTGGCAAAATTTATTATACCAATTATATTTTTTTTCATAAGAAAAAGGACGACCAACAAAATAGGCAAATTTAAATGCTGCCATTTGCAATGCAGAATGAGTTTTTCCTTCAATTAAATGAATCGTAACCTCATTTCTACACATTGCCTGAAATGCCAATATCATTCCAAACTTAATTTTTTGAGGAATATTTTTTTCTGTTATAGGATCATAAATCATAATATCAATCCATGCAAAAACAGTGTCCTCTTCAAATTTTCTTCGAACTATTCTAGGCATATGTAAAAAGCTTTCAATAAGCATAAAATCTTTAGATTCTTTATTAAAACATTCTATAAGTCGATTGTATTCTTCCCTCATCATAGTAATATCAGCATCATCATCCCACGGAATAAATCCGCTTTCTCTAACTGCACCGAGTAATGTTCCTCCATGCAATGAATATTTTATATTATTCTTTCTGCATACTCTGTCCAATTCAGAAAGCAAAATAAGTATTTCTTCTTGTATTTCTTTTACAGTTGGCTTTTGATTCATTATTTCCCCCTCAATTCTTAAGTAAATATGCATGTAAAATAAATTTTATATTTGTATGAAAATATCGTTTAAACAATCTTTTTGGATCTTGCATCAAACGATACACCCACTCCAAATTACACTTCTGCATCCACTGTGGTGCTCGCTTAATATTTCCCGCGTAATAATCAAATCCTGCTCCTACGCCAATCATCAATCCATTAATACTGCCTCGATGATTAGACATCCATTTTTCTTGTTTCGGAGCTCCTAAACCAATCCAAACAAAATCCGGATTTGTTTCGTTTATTTTCTCAATCACCTCATTATCTTCCTCCATAGATAATGCACGGAAAGGTGGGCTATACATTCCAGCAATCTGAATTCCTGGATAATACTCTTGAAGTCTATTTTTTAATTTTTCTAAAGTCTCATCTGTACTTCCATAAAAATAATGGCGATAGCCTCTTTTTGCTGAAATTTTAAACAGTTCTCCCATCAAGCTTGGACCTGTTGTCCGCTCCATCGTAACAAATCCACGTTTTCGTCCTAATGAAGAAAGTGGTCCACCATCTGGTATAGCCATAATACCTCCATTTTGAATTGCACAATAAGAAGACTCCTCATAACTCATTACTGTTGTATGAACATTAGAAACACAGATGTAATCACCCTTCAAATTTGAAAGATTTTTCTCCAAATAATCCAATAACCACTTCATATTAATTGCAGCAATATTTACACCCATAATATTACAGATTGGAATCTCTGCTTTATCAACCTTTCTTTTGTATGTCATTTTATCCATCTTTTTCTCCTGTAGTTATACGTTCAACATTGGAATAAGAAAGAAAACTTCCAACCATATCTATCCCAGTCTTCCCTCTCCGTTTATTTCTGCCTATAGCTATACGTTCAATATCAATAACACCTGCAGCTTCCCATCCCGGTTCCACTGCAGATCATCATTCATTCTATTTCATCTCTTCCATCCAATCCATCACTTGGATCCGCTGCCCTTAAGCACGACCCCGACGGTCTTGAGCAGAATCTTAATATCCATTCCGACATTCCAGTTCTTGACATATTCCATATCAAGCTTCACAACTTCCTCAAAGTCAGTGATATCACTTCTTCCACTCACCTGCCACATTCCGGTCAGTCCCGGCTTCACGGCAAGTCTTCCGCGGTGATATGGCTCATACTGTTTCCACTCATCTACTGTTGGTGGACGGGTTCCTACGAGACTCATATCTCCTTTGAGCACATTCCAGAATTGCGGGAATTCATCCAAAGATGTCTTACGGATAAACCAGCCAAGTCCATGCTTGCTTCCATCCGCTCCGCTTCCGATGATTCTTGGGTCATTCTCCATCTTGAACATGAGCCCCTTCATCTCGTTCTGTTTCATCAGTTCTTTCTTGCGTTCCTCTGCATCCATATACATGCTTCGGAATTTATAGATTTTAAATAATTTTCCGTTTTTTCCTACTCTCATCTGAGAGAAGAAGATTGGCCCCGGTGAAGCAATATAGATTGCCGGAGCAAGGAATATTGTAATGATACCTGTCAGAATCATTCCAACGATTCCGCCACAGATGTCCATCGTTCTCTTCATCACGGCCTGTCGTGAGGAAATCACTCTGACGCTGGAAGTCAGGACTGTATATCCACCCATACGGTTAATAAACTGATTTCCTGCCCATCCTGCTCTGTCTTCCAGACATTCGTGAACTGTAATTCCCATATTCACACATGTGTCAAACAGATCTTCCGGTATCAATGTTTTCTTCTTAATTCCAACAAGAAGAGCATCAACCCATCTTGTCTGTATGTATTCAGTTAATGTATCAATCTTGCTTACGACCGGAATTCCTTCGATAGATTCATTTTCTTCCGGTTCACGGTCTGCAAGTACGATTCCAACAATATCGAATTCATTAAATACATTCTGTTCCACCTGTCTTAACATGGAATCTATTTCATAACTTGTTGAAACGAGAAGCATGTTCATTTTTGCATAAATCATATTGCCATGTTTCAGCAAATATTTCTTCCATACGATTCGCACCGCATAAAGCAGAACCACTGCCATTGGAATGAATGAGCTGATCACAAGACGCGAGGTCATGCTTCCCTGTTTGCTCATAAAGAGATATACGATCACAAGCACACTCACGATAAACACATGCTTCAATACATTCTTAAACTCTACAAAATATCCTCTTCTCATGATCCCATGATATGGCTCTGTAAAGAAAGCTGTACAAATGTCTATCAGTATAATAATAATCCCGATATTCAGATATAATCCGTTATGATACAGATCACTTGTTCCCATGCGCAATACATAACTGCTTATATAAGCCAGCTGTAATGCAACAAGATCCAGTATAATGAAATCCCAGTGCTTCAACCAGCCGTTACTGTTCTTCCTATACATTCGCGTACACCCTTTTCCCCTGATAATCTTCTGTCTGACTACATAACAAAACATCTGATTTCATTTATCTTAAATGCTTTGTCTGTTTTTCTCTGTAAAATGGAATATGCAGCGGATATTCTCCACTGCATATCCAGCTATTCCTGTTTGCTTTTACCGTAGTAGTATGAATTATACTTACTATAGTATTTTTCTTTCTTCATATCCACTTTATTCAGTACTGCACCGAGAATCTTACATCCACTCTTTGTAAGCTGTTCTTTTGCTTTCATTGCATCTCTTCTGCTTACTGCTTCGCTCTCGATTACGAGGATTGCTCCATCACATTGTTTTGCTGCGATTGCTGCATCACTCATACTGATGATCGGTGGTGTATCAATCAAAATATAATCATAAACTTTTCTTGTCTCTTCGATCAATCTGCCGAAACGTCCCTGCTCCAGAAGCTCTGACGGGTTCGGAGCATACGGACCTGAAAAGATAATCTCAAGATTACGGTAATTGGTAGAATAAATTATTTCTTCTAAAGAAATCTGTCCACTTAAATACTGTGACAGTCCGTTGGTCTTTTGTTTAACCTGGTAACGTTTGATATAACTGGACTTACGAATATCTGCATCTATGATCAGAACTCTCTTTCCCATCTTTCCAATCTCTACTGCAAGCTGGAAAGCCACGTCACTTTTTCCTTCATTTGGATAACAGCTTGTGAGAACAATACTCTTCGTCTCTACACCACTGAACTGCATATTTGTACGGAGGGTTTTAATAGCCTCTTCATAGAAGACATCTTCTTTTCTGGAATCTGTCAACATAACTCTCTGAATTGCCATTTATTTTTTCCTCCTTTTCTTCTTTTTCTTCGGTGTTGTCTTGCTTGAATTACGAAGTCCTTTTCCCGTAATGTAGTCTTTTCTATCCGGGATACTTGCCAGTGTTGTCAGACCGAGATAATTCTCGATATCATCCTCTGACTTAATCGTATCATCCATCAATGTGAGAAGGATAATAACACCTGCGGAAAGAACCAGTCCTGCCAATGCTCCGATCAGCACATTCTTCTTTGTACTTGGGCTTGTCTGGATTGTCGGCACTTCACCTTCTTCAATGATCTTCGGCGGTGTTACTTCCATCTTGTCTCCGATAAAGTCAGCCGATGTCTTTGCCAGTGTATCCGCAATCTTCTTTGCCATCTCTGGATCTTTATCTATCGCTGTAATGGAAAGAATACGTGTATCACTCGGATTCTCTACTGTGATACATTCTCCTAACTCTTTATACGTCATATCCAGATTCAGTTCATCTACTACGTCCTGCAATACTGTACGGCTTGTGATCAGGATGTTGTAGTCTTTCGTTAACTGACTGCCAATCTGCAGATCAGCCAGTGAAGAAAGTGTTGTTTCTTTTGTGAGAACAAGCATTGTAGCTGTTGCACTGTAAACAGGTGTTATAAAAAGCTTTGTTGCTGCTCCGGCAATCACTGCTCCCGCCAGTACGGCCGCAAGGATTACCAAAATACGCTTTTTCAATGCGTAGTATAGTTCTCTGAGGTCAATCTCGACCTCGTCGTCATCATGCGTCTTTCCCATCTTTGCTCCCCTTTATTTTATTATTTTGTTTTCTGTAATGCGAAGTGCATTCTCTCTTGTTATCTGTCTGAGGTAAGTACTGTCTAAATGCTTCCTCATCCAACCCATTGCCTCTTTTGTATCAGGCATTCTGCTCCCGATATTGTGCATATCAGTTCCCATAAAATGGATATTCCTTTTTTTCAGATTATCCTTACACCAGCGCGCTGTTGCATCATGCCAGCCTCCACTGACGGATCTGTAATTCATCTGGATCAATGCTTCCAGATCGATCAGTTCTTCCACACGCTTACCTTTTCTAAGGCAACGATACCTCTCCGCATGAGCAACTACCGGAGTATATCCTGCTCTTGACAGATTCCTCACCGCTGTACATATCTCTGAATAAGGCACTGACGGCATAAACTCAACCAGTACGTAATTACTGTCTGCCAACGTAAGCAGTTTTCCCTCTTCAAGCAGTCGTATAACACTATTAGAATAAAAAATCTCCTGGCCTGTCCAGATTCGAATTGGTCTTTTGCACTTCACCTTTCCCTCTGGTCCTTGCACCGGACGATTTGCACGGCTCATCAGCTCATCCCGAAGCCGTCTCAGCTTCTCCGGATCTCTGTTCGGAAACGCTTTGGAATAATGTGAAGTTGCAAACACGTCTGTGATTCCCTGTCTTCTCGCCATAGAAAGCATATGAAGACTTTCTTTCATCGAAGACGCTCCATCATCAACTCCAGGCAAGATATGGCTATGTATATCAATCATCTTTAACTCGTCCTTTTACATAATGAAAGAGACACCTGGGATAAAAACCTGTCCTGCGTGCCTCCTTGTTCCGTCGTATCTTATTGCCTTTAACACCCAAATAATGATATTTCATTTTTCTTTTACTGTCAAGTTATTTTCATGTATATTTTTATCAACCCCAAAATGAAATTTTAAATTCCACCGTCCGCTTATGCGGTGGAATTTACTCTAACACAGTAGATATTTACTATTTCATATAATAATGTTATTGTTATAGCTCCTTCTGACAGCAGTAGAAGGAGAATTATTATGAGTAAATATATACCTGGAAATCAGAAACACCTTACTTTAAATGACAGAATCTATATTGAAAATGAATTAGCAAAGGGAACTACATTCAAAGACATTGCTGCTTTCCTTTGCAAAGACCCTACTACGATTTCTAAAGAAGTTCGTTCCCACAGAGTATCCGATTGGTATCATAAAGGTACTTTCTATAACGCAAAGAACTTTTGCATTCATCGCTATCATTGCAAGAAAACGAATGCCTGTGGAAAGATCTTACTCTGTGGCATAAAGTGTACGTCTTGTCCTACTTGCAATCAAACATGCAAAGACTTTGAAAAAGAACGGTGTAAACGACTAGATAAAGCTCCTTATGTATGCAATGGATGTTCTAAGAAAATCAATCACTGTACTATCGCACACAAATATCGCTATGACGCTCGGTTTGCTGATCATAAATATCGTGAATTATTAAGTGATTCTCGTGCTGGAATAAATATGACAAAACGGCAGTTACATCAAAAGGATCAAATCATTACACCTTTGATCGAACAAGGACAATCACCTTATCAAATCCTAACGAATCATCCAGAGCTGGAAATGTCTGTTCGCTCCATGTACACATATATCGATAAGGGCCTGTTTACTGCCCGAAATATCGATTTAAAACGACAACCTAAATTTAAGCCACGCAAGTGTCATAAAACCCAAATCAAAGACCGTACCGTGTTTATTAACA
>ERZ857922.2517-NODE-2517-length-18374-cov-53.369671_pt1 | contig 18374 bp, 8 predicted proteins | sample MGYA00519579_ERZ857922 | MGnify/ENA primary metagenome ERZ857922 (study PRJEB31778, sample SAMEA3449375) | human gut metagenome | biome: human gut; feature: human-associated habitat; material: faeces | place: United Kingdom | collected 2010/2012 ... | reverse complement strand
CTCGGTCATCACGGTGACGCCGAAGCGCCCGCTGCACGGGTGCGTGCACCGGGTGATACCGGACCGGATCGTAGCGGCCACCTATCTGTGCGCGGCGGCAGCCGCCGGCGGAGAGGTCACGCTGCGGAACACGGAGCACCGGCACCTGGCTGCGGTGACCACGGTATTGGACCAGGCGGGCTGCGGCGTCCGCTGCGGCGAGGGGTACATACAGTTGGTGCGGACAGGGCCGCTGCGGGCCGTACCGCCGGTGCGGACGGCGCCGTATCCGGGGTTCCCCACCGACTGCCAGGCCATACTGATGGCGGCGCTGCTGCGGGCGCAGGGCACCACGGTATTTGTGGAGAATATCTTTCAGAGCCGGTACCGGCACGTGCCGGAGCTGGCACGCATGGGTGCGGACATCCGGACCGAGGGGCGGGTGGCAGTGGTGTGCGGCACGGAACGGCTGCACGGCACGGAGGTAGTGGCCACCGACCTGCGGGGCGGCGCGGCGCTGGCGGTAGCCGGGCTGGCCGCCGAGGGCGTGACCACGGTGCAGGGCATCGGCCACATCCAGCGGGGTTACGCGGACCTGGCCGGGGACCTGCGGGCGCTGGGCGCCCGGATCACAGAGCAATAGACGAGACAGCAGAAACAGCGGAGGAGCACGGACGATGGCAAGGCGCAGACGGTACAACCATAAGCGGCGTAGAGGAAGCCTGAGCTTCCTCTACAAGCTGCTGGCTTTTGTGCTGATCTGCACCGCCATCTCTCTGGCTCTGACGCTGTTTTTCCGTATACGCAGCATCGAGGTCAGCGGCAACGACCGCTATACCCGGCAGGAGATCATCGACGCGGCGGGCGTCAGCGAGGGGGACAATATGTTCCTGATGAACAAGTACAGCGCGGCGGAGCGCATACGCAGGGCGCTGCCGTATATCGAGACGGTGCAGTTCCGGCGGTCGCTGCCGGACGGGCTTTCCATCATCGTGACAGAGTGCGCGGACCCGGCGGCCATTGTGCAGGACGGGAAAGCGTACCTGCTGTGCGACACGGGGAACATCGTGGACGAGGTAACGCCCGCTGCCGCGAAGCAGCGGATGCAGGTAAAGGGCCTGACGCTGACAGACCCGGCGGTGGGTCAGCCGGCAAAGGCGGCAGAGGGACAGGAGCTGGCGCTGGAGCAGCTGCTGACGCTCATGCAGGCGCTGGACCAGCGCGGCATGACGGCGGACGTATCGCTGCTGGATATGAGCGACCCGGCACAGCTGACGCTGCGGTATCTGGAACGGTTCGACGTGCAGCTGCCCCGGGAGGCCGACTACGGCTACAAGCTGGACTATCTGATGGCCGTGGTGGAGAAGCTGGAGGTCAACGAAAAGGGCGTTATCAATATGATGCAGGAGGGGAAGGCACGGTTCATTCCGGAGTGATGCCGCGCGTACCGCACCGCATCGGGGACGCTGCGTAGGTGCTTCATGCTCCCGGCACAAAACTTTTTCGGTAAATTAAGTGCTTACACTTGACGCTTGCGCCAATTCGTAATACAATACAAGATATAGCATTTACCAGGAGATAATCCGTCATTTTCATACAAATTATGGCAGGAGGAGCAGACATGGCTTTTGGATTGGAAACCGGCCCGGAGAACGTTGTCAGCATCAAGGTCGTGGGCGTAGGCGGCGGCGGAAACAACGTGGTCAACCGCATGGTACGCGGCGGCGCGCAGGGCGTTGATTTTGTGGCCGTGAATACGGACAAGCAGGCGCTGAATGCCTCCAGCGCTACCTATAAAATTCAGATCGGCGAGAAGCTGACCGGCGGTAAGGGTGCGGGTTCCAACCCGGATGTGGGCCGCAAGGCCGCGGAGGAGAGCCGCAACCAGATGGCCAAGGCGCTGGAAAACACCGACATGGTGTTCATCACCGCCGGCATGGGCGGCGGCACCGGCACCGGCGCGGCACCCGTGGTGGCTGAGATCGCCCGGGAGGCAGGCATTCTGACCGTGGGCGTGGTGACCAAGCCCTTCGGCTTTGAGGGACGCCGCCGCATGACCCAGGCGGAACAGGGCATCGAGGAGCTGCGGAGCAAGGTGGACTCGCTGGTCATCATTCCCAACGAGCGTCTGAAATACGCCACCGACCAGAAGATCACCTTTGCCAACGCCTTTGAGATCGCGGACGACGTGCTGCGTCAGGCGGTGCAGTCCATCTCTGACCTGATCCGCGACACCGGGTTCATCAACCTGGACTTCGCGGACGTGACCGCCATTATGAAGGACGCAGGTCTAGCCCACATGGGCGTGGGCCGCGCGGCTGGCAAGGGCAAGGCCGAGGAGGCCGCCAAGATGGCCATTTCCTCCCCCCTGCTGGAGACATCTATCAACGGTGCGCGGGGCGTGCTGATCAACGTCACCGGCTCCATGGACATCGGTCTGGAGGAGGTGGAGCAGGCCGCCACGCTGGTGCAGCAGGCGGTGCATCCCGACGCGCTGACTATCTTCGGCGCCGCCTTCGACGAGATGCTGGACGATGAGATCCGCGTGACCGTCATCGCCACGGGCTTTGACGAGGCGCAGCAGGCCGCCAATGCCGCCGCTGTGACCCAGCCCGCACAGACGGAGAACAGCGGCGCGCCCCAGCCCCTGGACGAGGTGAAGGGCGAGCAGGGTCAGGACGAGATGGACAAGTCCTTCGACGAGATCCTGCGGATATTCAATAAGGATAAGTTCTGAGAAACAGGCCCCCCGGCTTCGCCGGAGGGCCTGTCTATATAGAGCAAATAGCCTCCCCCACAGGGGAGGCTTTTGTATCACCATTGTGCAAGGTCAACGGGAACGACGACCTCTTTATCCATGCCGGAGAAGATCAGGTAAGTCTCCTCCGTAAGCTCCTCCATCGGCGACAGGTCATACGTGCATATGAACACATTGTCGTCGGTGTCTGAAACGACAACATCCTCGGGATAGCACCAGTTTTCAAAGCCGTCATCGTCCACCCAGATAAGGTCGGGGAAGGTCTGGTAGTCCCCCTCCTCCACCACATAGGCCAGCAGGGACAGGTTCTCGTGGTCCAGCTCGGTATAGGCCACCACGAAGGCACCGCCCTCCAAGGTGAAGCATTCGCCCATCTCCGCATACTCCCGCGCCGACGCTACCGCCTCACCGACGTACTCCGGAGTGCTCCAGTCGTAGTCGGGCATCGGCTCATTGCGGTCAAAGATGTCACCGGACACGCCGCGCAGCGTGTTGATGAGCACGATGACAATGGACACGGCGATCACGGCCCCTATCACGCCGGAAGCGGCATTCTTCTTCGGTACGTGCCACTGGATATGGGGCCGGGGGCGGCGGGTCTGGTTTTCATAGCAAACCTTCTCTTCGTGGCACTCCTTCTGCTCGTAGCAGACCTTCTCCTGTTCGGCGTAGTGGACGTCGCCGCCGGCGTCCACCCACTCCCGGCGGGGCGGGCGGTTATAGGCACCGCATTTGGGGCAGAAGCCCTCACGGGAATCATAGGTCTTGCCGCAGGCCTTGCAGCGGATAGAAGCCATAGGCGGTCCTCCCTTCTGTGTTCTCACCGCCATTATACAGGAGAAGCGGCGGAATGTCTATCACCTTTCGGTTGCGGCGAAAAAAAGGTGGGAAACCTGAAGTTGCACCGCGCGGACGCGCCCACCCCGTCGGGATGGGCGCGTCTGCTTATTCCACTAGGCCGTATTTGATCTTGATGCGGTCCAGCTTCTCCAGCATGGGCTCCGCCAGCACCAGCAGGAAGAAAACTGTGGCTGCGGCGTGGACGCAGTCCACGGGAAAGCCGGTGACATAGTAGGCGGCGATGACCTTCCACTCCAGCGTGCGGGCATAGAGCAGGGCGGAGACGGGGTTCATAATGCCGCCGTAGATGAGCACGGCGGAGATTGCACCGAACACGCACAGGGCGGCGCGGCTGCGGCGCAGCCAGCCCCGGCGGAACAATACGCCCGCCAGGAAGCCGATGATGCCCATGGCGAACATCTGGAAGGGTGTCCAGGGCCCCTGAGAGAACAGGACATTGCTGGCCAGCATGGTCATGGCGCCCACCAGGAAGCCGGTCTCGCCGCCCAGGGCCACGCCGGAGATGATGGTCAGAGCCAGGACGGGCTTGAACTGAGGCAGCATGAAGAAGGCGGCGCGGCCCGCCACGCCCAGGGCGCAGAGGGAGGCCACCAGCACCAGCTCACGGGCCTGTGGCTTCCGTCCCTCGAACACCAGGAAGAAGGGCACCATGCATTCCAGCAGCACGGCGAAGGCGATGGGGTAGTAGGCAGTGTTGCCCAGGTAGAAAAAGCCCAGATACAGCGTGGCGGGGATACACAGCAGGATCAGTGCCGCCGCCAGACGGGTACGGTGGGAGAGCTTTCGCTTCTGCACCGGGGTCTGGAGCAGCGTCAGGGGCTTGGAGCGCCGGCCGATGGCGGCGATGCAGCCGAAGAGCAGGGCGATGAACAGGCCGTAAAGGCCCAGGGCCTGCCAGCCGGCCTGGGAGAGCGTGCCGCCGCCCACCAGGGCGGTGAGGTCGGTGTGCTTGGCCGCCAGCCAGAAGATCGCCAGCGCACCCGCACCGCATACGGCGGCGATGGCTCTGCGCCACCAGGGAAGCTTTTTCGGCTTCCAGGCGGTGGACTCCTCCGCCACCGGAGGCAGAGGCTGCCAGGCGGCAGGCACCTCCGGCTGGGGCGGGACGGTCCCGCCGATGACCGCGATCACGTCCTCCGGCGTGACGGCACAGGGGCAGAAATCCCGGACCATACGGTTAGCGGAAGTGGTATAGAAGCTGTTGCCGGAGAAGAAGTCACGGGGTGTGCCCTCCGCGACGATGCTGCCGTCGAAAAACAGGGCGCAGCGGTGGGCATACCGGGCGCAGAAGGCCACGTCGTGGCTGACCATCACCACTGTCGTGCCGGCGGCGGTCAGCGCGGAAAGAATAGCGGCAAAGGACTGCTTGAAGGCGGCGTCCAGGCCCTTGGTAGGCTCGTCCAGCAGCAGGATATCCGGCTGGTGCAGCAGCACCTTACCCAGGGCGGCCCGCTGCTGCTCGCCGCCGGAGAGGTCATAGGGATGACGGTCCAGCAGCTCGGTCAGGCGGCAAAGGGCCGTCACCTGCTCTACCCGGCGGTCACGTTGGTCTTTGGGGAGGTCCGTGCCGTCAAAGGACTCGTACAGGTCCTGACGGACCGTGTTTTTCACGAACAGAGCCTGTGGGTCCTGGGGCAGAACGCCGATGCGGCCCGTATGGGTCACGGTGCCCCGCTGGGGCGTCAGCGCACCGGACAGCAGTCCCAGGGTAGTGGACTTGCCCGCGCCGTTACCGCCCAGCAGGGCCAGCAGCTCTCCCCGGCGGACCTGAAGGTCCAGACCGCGGACCACGTCCGGCTGGTCCGGCTCATAGCGGAACCAGAGACCCGCGCCGGCAAGGGCGGTATCCCCGGCGGGATACACCGGCTCCGGCGGCAGCGGGCACAGGGGGTGTTCATCGCACCAGCCGGACAGGAAATCGCGGCCCTCGCGGACGGTGATGGGGCAGGGCGCGTCGCTGTCCACCCCGGCCCAGATACGGACGGCGGCGGGCATGGCCAGGAACATATCGTGGCCGCGGCCCCGCAGGGAACGGCACACCGCCTCCGGCGCGCCGGCACAGAGGAGATGGCCGCCGTCCAGCACGGCGGCGTGGGTGGCCAGGGGCAACGCCTCCTCGAGACGGTGCTCCGTCAGGAGGACGGTGATGCCCAGCTCGCGGTTCAGGCGGCCCACAGTCTGCAAAAAGTCGGCGGCGGCAATGGGATCCAGCTGGCTGGTGGGCTCGTCCAGTATCAGCAGACGGGGCTGGAGCACCATGACCGAGGCCAGGGCCAGCAGCTGCTTCTGGCCGCCGGAGAGCTCGTCCACTTTCTTATGGAACCAGTCCTGGATGCCGAAGAAGGAGGCCATCTCCGCCACGCGGCGACGGATGGAGGGCGTGTCGCAGCCCAGGCTCTCCAGTCCGAAGGCCAGCTCATGCCAGACCTTGTCGGTGACGGTCTGCTCCTCCGGAGACTGGAGGACGAAGCCGATATTGGCGGCCTGCTGATGGGGCGGCAGGTCATCCAGCGGCTGACCGTCGAAGAGGATACAGCCCTCGGCCGCACCGTGGGGACGCAGGGCGGGCTTCAGCTGGCGGAGAAGCGTGGTCTTGCCGCAGCCGGAGGCGCCGCAGAGGACCCAGAACTCGCCCTGACGGACCGTGAGGGACACATCCGCCAGCGCGGGGCGGGGCTGCTGGGGGTAGGTGAAGCCAAAATGCTCCAAACGCAGCAGTTCAGGCACGGGGAGTCCCTCCTTTCCGGACGAGATAGCGGCGCCGGGACAGGGCGTCCAGCAGCACCGGCGTAAAGCAGAGCAGGCCGTAAACGGCGAAAAAGCTGACCGTCAGCGGTGTGACGGGGCCGCTGAGCAGCATGGGGTAATACTGAAAGCGCAAGCCGCCGGCCAGACCGCCGCCCAGCAGATACAGGCCGCAGAAGGCCAGCCAGAGGGCGACGGCACCGTCACGCCGGTCAAAGCGGTAGAGCGAGAAGGAGGTCCTCCCCGGCAGGCCATAGCCCCTGCAGCGCATACTATCGGCGGTAATGAGCCCGCTTTCCAGGCTCCAGGTAACAACGATGGAGAACACACGAAGGGCGCTTCTGACGCGCCGGACCGGGGCGCCGGTCTGGGTATCACGGCCCAGATGCCGCTGGGCCTGCGCCACGGCGCGGAGCCGGCGGACAAAGCGGGGTACAAAGCGGAGGATCATGCTCAGCAGCAGGGACAGCGCCGGGATGACGCGGCCAAAGAGGTACACCACCTTGTCCGAGGTGATGACATCGGTGACGCAGACGAACCACAGCGCCACGGCGCTGAGCATGGCGCCGGCGGCCAGACCGTAGAGCAGGCTCTCCAGCGTCAAAGGATTGCCGGAGGGCAGATAAGCCAGAATGGTGACGCCCTGGTGGACAAAGGCGGGGTTCACCGCCGCCGCCAGGAGGGCCATGGGCAGCAGCCACAGCAGGTGGCGGCGCAGGCCCTTGCCGCCCAGCAGACGGGCAACATACCACCCGCCGCCCAGCGTCGACAGAACCAGGCACACCGGGTGCATCAGCAGCATCGCGCAGGCGATGACCAGGGCGAAATAGGCAAAGCTCACCGCCGGATGGCAAGTGCGCAGCGTATCGTCCATGGGATCACCTCCTGCATACATGATGTCTTAACCTTTTAATTATACCCTGCCGCCAGGGGATACGTCAATCCTGCGTGCGGAAAAAGGGCGGCAAAAGCCGCCCTTTTGTCAGCCCATGTAGGTATTGCCCACGTCTGCACCCATATTACAGGTGTAGAGCCACTGGATGTTCTCGCCGCCGGAGAGCGTATAGCTGTCCGCGCCATAGCTGGGGAAGGTTCCCCCCACGCAGTACATCCAGCCGGAGCTCCTGCCTACGTTCTTTTCGAACAGGCCGTTGATGCCCCTGACATAGTTGCCGCTGGAGCTCACCGGGATACCCGCGTCACCGCAGGCCCGCTTCAGTACGGACATGACAGACTCACCCTCGGTGATGGTCACCGTGGCGGACAGGATCACGCCGTCGGCGGGGATAAGGCCCTTCACGCTGTCGGAGCACTTGTCCATATTATTGAGCACCGTGGCGCAGGAGATGTACAGCGATACGGATGCCGCCGGCGCAGGGTCAGGTGCAGGCGCAGGGTCCGGGTCCGGCGCAGAAGGCTGCTCCTGTTCCTGCTGTTTCTTCTCTTCTTCCAGCCGCTTCTGCTCCTCCAGGCGCTTGGCTTCCTCCTGCTTTTTGGCGTCCTCCTCGGCCTTTTTGGCATCATCAGCCGACTTCTGCTTGTCAGGCTTCTTATCGTCCGCGGTCTTATCCTCAGTCTTTGCCGCGTCCTGCTTGCCGTCAGCCTTGGTGGTGCCCGTTTCAGCTGTGTCGTTCTTCCTGGTGTCCGTGGTCTGCTCCTGCGTTGCCGTGGGAATGTTGCCGGTGGCGTACGATACGGTCTTTTTCCCGCAGGCGGCGCAGGTCAGCAGCAGGGACAGTGCCAGCGCCAACAGCCAAAATCGGTGGTTTTTCTTCATATCTCTCATTCCTCATAAAAGCGCCATACGCAGAGGCGCTTTCGCGCCTCTGCGTCGGCTGTTCTGTTGTTACTTGGAAACGCGCTTCTTCCGGGTCAGCACCACAACGGCTGCCGCCGCCAGGGCTGCGCTGCCCAGCCACAGCACCATCTGACTGTCGTCCGCCGTGTTGGCGGAGTCGGTCTTGTCCGGCGTCGCGGTGGGGTTGTAGTAATAGTGGTTGGTGGACTCCGTCCAGCTGATGGCCACAGGAGACAGGCCGGTCAGCGTCACCAGCAGGCCGCTGGCGGTTTTGGTAACAGCGGGGAATTCCACGGTGCCCACATCCAGGCCGCAGTCCGCCATAGTCACAAGGTGTGCCACGGTAAAGCTGTACTTGCTGTAATTGGCCGCAATAGCCTCAGGATAGGGCAGCAGCACGGTGATCCTGCCGTTTACCAAGTCCGCCTTGGTAGCGGGAGTCTCCACCTGCTCACCGTCCACGGTGGTGATGATCATCAGCCGCACATCAAACACCGCGGTGTTCTCCGCTGTGTTCTTGCTGTCCTTCCTGGAGATCTGCAGCTGCAGCTCGGCTTTGATCTTTTCCTCGCTGTTCAGCTTCTCGTTATCCCGCAGGGTATCGGGCACTGTAATAGTGTCAGATACCTCGATGCGCTTCAGTGTACCATCCTCGGACTTCACCACACCGCAGACGCACTGGATGCCGTTCACATAGGTGTGCCCGGTCTTGTTGACCACCGCAGGGCAAACCTTGCAGACGTTCCAGTGGTCATCTTTGTCTGCGAGCATCTCCGTGCCGGGGGTGTGGCCCAACGCAGCGATGACGCGGGTCTCCTCCTTGGAGCAGACGGTGCAGATGCGCTTCTCCGTGCCGGTCTCGGTGCAGGTGGGTTTCTTGGTGGTCGTCCACTCACCGAACTTGTGGCCTGCGGCAGGAAGCGTCTGAACCTCCACCGCGCCGCAGCGCGTGCAGACGCGCTGGCGAGAGCCGTCCGCCGTGCAGGTGGCCGGGGAGACTACCTGCCAATCGCCGAAGCTGTGGGCGCAGACGGCGTCGGTCATATCGTAGAGGGCATTGGTCCTCCGGCAATAGCGCTCGTAGGCTGCCATGGCATAGAGGGCCTGCTCGGTGGCCTTCTGGTCAGCCGTCTTGCCCGAGGCCGCATGCTTAAAGCCCTGACTCTCGCCGAGGTAATACCGCAGCAGATCGCCCAGCACGCTGGTGGGCGCACCATCCACGGTCTTGACAAAGCTGCTGTCGCTGTTGGCGTTCAGCTGCAGAGCGGACAGGGCCACCACCACCTGGGCGCAGCTTTCCGCACTGGTATAGCCCGTGCCCTTGTACTTAGCGGACAGCCATTGCAGCGCTTTATCGACGGCGGCGTTCACCGTGGTATCGTCGCCCTCGTTGTAGTAGGGCGCCAGCGCCTGCAGCGCCATGGCGGTCATGTCCACGTCGCCGACGGGTTTTGTGTCGGCGCTGGAGCTCCAGCTGCCATCCTCATTCTGCTGGGTCAGGATGGCCTGTACCAGCCAGTAGCTGTCCTGGGTATAGTTGCCGCTGTTGAGGGCCAGCAGGCCGAATACCAGGCCGTTGATATCCGTGTCACTGGTATTGGTGACCTGCATGATATTCCGGTCCTGCAGCGCCGCCAGCAGGTTTTTGTCGCCCACGTTGGCGGGGTCCTTGCCGATGGCGGTAAGGGCCAAGATGATGCGCTCGTTGTCGGTGACGGTGGGGTTATGGCTCTCGGGATCGACAAGAACGCCGTCAGAGCCGATGTTCGCCTTTACATAGGCCACGACCTTCTCATAATAGGCCGCGATATATGCCTCGGACAGCTCCACGCCGGCGCGGGCCAGGCCCAGCACCGCCCACTCGCCGCGGTCACTGGCCACAACGGGTGCGGGCACGTTGTTCTGGATGTACTTCTTGGTGTCGGCGTACACCTTGTCAAAGTTGGGGACCTCCGTGCCGGGATCCACAGGCTCATCGGGGTCCACGGGAATATACTTGTTCGTGAAGAACAGGCGGACAGTGTCGCCGTCATGGATAAAGGTCGCATCCAGCGTGGTGTTGGGCAGCGTCTCCTCACCCTGGGCCGGCGTGACGCCGAACATCCAGCCGGAGGACTTGCCGTCATCCTTCTCGCCCAGTGTTTGGTCCTTTGTGTCCGTAATGCTCTTGAGATACGCACCGCTGCCGGTATATTCGTACTTGGCATTGTCCAGGCAGGCCTTGACGGCATCCCAGGCCGTCCAGTCATTGCTGGCCTTCCCGGTAAAGGTGTAGTTGGTCCCGGTAAAGCTGTGGCCGTTTTCGCTGTAGTCGTCCACCTGGACGATGACGGTGATCATTGCGTTCTCGTTGGGATCATCTTTTTCCGTCAGGCCCGTGACCGTCAGATCAACGCTGACCGGCTGCTTGTAGAACTGCTCGAAGAGCTTGTACTTCTCCTTTGTCTCCTCAGTGCCGTTCAGGCCGAATTTCTCCCAGTACTGGGCGTACTTGGTGTAGGTCAGGACGCTGTCCAGCGTAACTGTCGTATTGTACTCCGGCCGGTGCACACGCAGGAGCTCATTCTCGATGACGGAGGGTCGGGAGGATCGGAAGCAGCGGTACTTCTCCGTATCGAGCCAGCCGGGGATATCGTCGGCCTCGATGCCGTCGAAGGTCATATTCACCGTGCCGCGGACGTATTCCAGCGTGCCGTCCTTGTTTTTGCAGATCTCCGCGAAGGGATACAGGTCGGAGGTGACATTGGTCTTATCCGTATTCTTGTTCTTGATACCGTCCCAGTAGGCGTTCTCGGTCCGCGCCTCCGTCATAAAGGCGGCAGCGCCATCCAACTCCTGCTGGGTAAAAGGCTGAATGGTGAAGTTGAACTCCTGACGGGCCAGCAGCTGGCCGGAGCTGCGGGTGGTGATAGTGACCACGTATCTGGCCTCTGCCGCTTCCTCACCGGGCAGCGGGCGGTAGACCATGGCGTGATAGCCATTGAAGCCCAGCACGTCCGGGGTGAGGCTCACCATCGTGACCTTCTGGTTATAGCTGTCGGTCATGATGCCCTCCTGCTGCAGCAGATAGGGCCGGGGCATCTGCAAATCGGCATCGACTTTGCTGAGATCGGGCTTCGTCGTTTTGTCCACGAAGTCCACCAGCAGAGACTGATAGTTGTCCGTCAGGGCCGTCTGCATCTCGTTGGTGGCGTCGATGTCAAAGGGCGCTACCGTGATGTCAAAGAACACGTCGGCATAGACCTCCACACCGTTCTGCCCCGTGATATGCTCCTTTATATACGGATCGTCGTCAAAGTCGGTATAGGTCACGCGGGCGATCAAAGTTTCCTTGCCGGCATCCTCGGGCAGCTCACCCTCGGCAGGCCGCACGGGGCGGACAATGTTGCCCACGCCGGAGGCGCTGTCTTTATCGCTGCTGATATACAGGCAGTTGGAGTCTTCCGCGACATCCACAACAGCCCACTGGACCTGCATATCGTAGCGGCCGGAGATGCTGTAGGGCAACGTCAAATTGGAGGTAATGCCGCCAACCACGGCGTGGCGATCCCTGGCGCCGGTGGTGTTCGTCTCCGCTTCGTTGGTGTTCTCGCCGCGGATCATCTCCCAGGTCAGCGTTTTGGCAGCTTCCGTCAGCTGTTCCTGCACATCGTCAAAGCTGCGGCCCACGATCGCGCGGGTGGTGATAGTCTTCTCCGCACCGCCGTAGGCGACTTTGAACTCCAGGCCGGCGTAATACGCCTCCTTCAGCTGGACAGCGCCGTCAAAGAACTTGACATCGCCGTTCGCGGTGATGTACTTATGTGCCGCACCGTCAAAACCGCTGGCTTTAGCGCTGCCGTCCGTATAGGTAATGACAGCCTTGTCTGCCACATCCTCGTAGCCCATCTCCTCCAGCAGGCGGCGGAAGGCTTTTTCAACACCCTTGCCGTTGGCGTCGGTGGTGTCGTTGTAGAGGCCCACCCCCTGCAAAGGCCGCACCGCCGCATTGCGTGCGGTGATCACGGCGGCGATGTCGTCCAGTGTCTGCTGTTGCTCCGCCGCTTTGGACCACAGGCAGAGGGTAAAGGTCTTGACCTTGCTCTCGCTGCCGGAGGTCAGCGTGGCCTTGAGGGTGACAGTAGCCTTGCCGCCGGCAGGCGCGGTGATGGCGGCAGTCCCATCGTCCTTCACGGTCACCAGGCCGTTGTCGCTTTTCCAGTCAATGTCAACAGTCTTTTCCGCGCCGTTCACCGTTACCTGTACGGTGGACGGCAGTATCAGGCTGGTGGTGCAGTCGCAAGGCACCTTTTCGTCGCTCTCCATATCGTCCAGCATGACTGTGACAGCCTCGATGCCCTTGATTTGGTAGACGCCGGTGGCATCGGCCTTCAGAAGGTCTGCATTCTCGGCATCGAGCCCCAGTTCCTTATAGAAGTGCTTTTGCAGGGCGGTCAGGAAGTAGTCGTGCAGGTCCGTGACCGCTTCGCCGGGCTCTTCGATGCCGTATTGCTCACAGAGGTCGGCCTTATCGTTATAGTTCTCAAGGTCATAGAGTCCCAGCACATTCTCGGCGTACCAGTCGGCCTTGGCTTTCTTGGCGGCGTCGGCGGCGCTCATGCCCCGCAGGGACAGGCTCTGCTGGGCCTGGCTGACGGCCCGCAGGTCGTCGGCGGAGAGCACGGTGCCGCCCTGCCAGGGCAGAACGGGGAAACCGCCGTTGAGGGTACCGTCATCCTGATTCATGCCCATGTCCACGGCGAACTCCGCGGAGCGCATATAGTCCGCGGTATGGGCGGTCATGCCGCTGGTGGTGCCATCCGCCGCGGCCTGTGGTGCGACGGTGTCCAGATAAGCGCAGTTGGTGATGGTGGCGCCGGAGTTCACCTTGCCTACCACCGCACCGAACTTACTCTCATCTGCTATTGCGAACTCTCCTGCCACATAGGAACCCTTGAGCTCTGCATTAGCGTTCAGTTCGCCTACAAGGCCGCCGCGTTTTTGATTGATAATCTTATTCGGCTGCGTCTTTTTTACCGCGAGAGTACCGGTAAAATAGCAGTTCTCGACAACACCGTATGCATATCCGGCAATGCCTCCCAAAGATGCGGATGTACCATATGTACTATTATCGTAAGCATCCTTGACGACAGCCCTACTAACGCAACCACTAATCACACCGTTGCCGGTATTCCGTCCAGCAATGCCGCCGATTGCCGATGCGCCATTATATCCCCCGCTGGAGAACGTGATACTACCACTGACCATGCAGTTCCGTATCGTTCCTGCACTGGAATTGGCAACACCTCCCAAAAGCGACGAAGTACTGACAATCGCGCAATTCACACGCAGATTTTCAACTACGCCGCCCTCTGCAAGTTCCCCCACAAGGCCGGTTGTAACGAGTCCACTAACGGTGTAATTATCGCCGTCCAGGGTGCCGGCGAACTTATTGCTACTGGTGCCGATGGCCGTCCAGGTCTTGCCGTTGAGGTTGATGTTGGCGGTGAGTTTGGCGCTGATATCTCTCTGCCCGTTTTGGACGGCATCGGCAAACCAGGCCAGCTTCGCGGCGGTATCGATCAGGTAGACACCGCTCTCGTCCTGCGTGGGCGCGGTCTTGGTCGTGCCGTCCCATCCCTCACCGGCATAGGTCAGTGTTACCGTGATGGTGTCGTTTTTGGCAGCGGTAAAGCTGCCGCTGACCGTGATATAGTCCGCCTTGGCGACGGTATAGGCATACGTCTCGCCGGCGTAGACGATGTATGCGCCGTTCTCGTCTGCTGTGATCGTGCCGCCCACGGGGTGGGTCACGGTCACCGTGGCGTCCGCCGGAGTTACGGCAAAGGTCAGGGTACGGGTGGCAAGTTCGCTCAGCGTGATGGTCTCGTTCACATCGGCGCTAACGGTGATGTTCCCCGTCTTGGTCTCGTAGCCGAACTTGCTGACGGTGTAGGCATAGGTACCGGCGGCAACGGTGTATGCGCCGTTTTTGCCGGTGATCTCCGCGCCGCTACGGTCCTTCAGCACCACCGTTGCACCGTCGGGAGTGTTAAGGGTGAGGGTGTGGGCTGCGGCGGCGGCAAAATCCTTGAGCCGGACATAGTAACTGCTGCCACTTTCGCTGAAAGACAAGGTGAGTTTTTCATCCTTATTCAACACCGTGCTAAAGGTTTTCCAACCGTTCTCCTCGTAGGCTGTCAGCAGAGTAGTACCCTTTTTCACGGTAAAGGCAGAATCGTCTTCCCATGAATATTCGGCTTTATTTCCCTTTGCAAGATACCGGAAGGACACCAAGCGGGACTCTGTCGCCGTCAGGGTCAAGGAAGTCGCACCGTAACTCCTTCTATTGCTCTCCAAATAGTTCCCACCAGCAGCCCGTACCGGTTCAAAGCCATATCGTGTGCCGTTCTCGGCGGTGATACCGTCCAGGCCGGCAAAGAAATCGTTAAAGGTCAGCGACTTGACGAACTCCAGGCCTATGGTCTTGGCAGCCTTGACCACAAAACTCCCAGACAAGGTATCGCAGCCATCCAACTTGGCCGTGTAGGTATAGTCCCCGGCGGGGAGAGTGCAGTTCGCGCCGCTGCCCGTGTAGGCGGTGATACTGCCGGACTTGACGGTGATGGTCGGTTCGGCGTTCACGCCCTCCGGCTTGGTGATGTTGAAGGTCACCGTCTGCTTTGCCAACTCGGTCAGCTTGACGGTCTTGTTCACATCGGTGGTCGCAACACTGATCGTGCCGGTGGCCGTCTCATAGCCAAACTTGCTGACGGTGTAGGTGTAGTCGGTATTCTTGGCAGCGATATAGACATTCTTGCCTTTTTCGCTGTCCGCAGACTCCTTGTAAACGGTGGTGTTTCCCTGTTTCAGTGTTACCGCCGCATCATCGGGGGTAAACTTCAGGGTAATGACCGGCAGCTTGACAAGGGTAACGGTAATGGTGTTGTTCCCCTCTTGGGCGGTAAACTCCTGCGTTACCTTTTCGTAGCCTTTCTTTTCCACCGTATAGGTGTATTTTTCGCCAACTGTCAGGGCATAACTTCCGTCTGTACCCGCTGTCAGGCCGGTGTAGCCCTTTTTCAGCGTCACAGTGGCATCAATTGCCGTTCCTGCCGCATCCTTGACATCAAAGCGCACGGTGGGCAGCACCTCGGCGCGGAAATTGCGCAGCCAAATGCAATCTTGCCCCTTGTCCCCGCTGCTATCTTTTCGGTAGTTTACGGTGACCTTATCCCCGGCATTTACAGCGATGGAAAACTCTTTCCAATCTTGCTTTTCACCACTGTATCCGCCGCCGGTTGAACCAAATTGGTTTCCCTGTTGATTGTTAATATCTACGCGCAGGCCATCATAATTTTTTTCGGAGTCGGTTTTGCAGTCAAAGGTCAACTGGGCAGCCTTGGCAAAGGTCAGGGTCAGACTGGAGGTGGTGTTGCCCTTCTTTTCATTGGTGGATTTCAGGACATAACCGCCATCCAGCAGCACCGGCTCAAATTTGTAGGAGGTGCTGTTTTGCGCTGTGGCAATGCCATTGAGTCCCGTGAAAAAGTCAGCAAAGAGCATTGCGTCCTTCACCTTGATGGTAAAGGTGGCGGTTTTGCCCCTGTACTTGACAGTGACGATTTGGCTATCTGTAGGATTTTCGGTGCTAAAGCCCTCACAGGTCACACCGGCGGCGGCATAGTCGCCTTCAATGGTGCGGGTTTCATTGGTGCCATCATAGTTCACCGTGAGGACCATGCCGGTCAGGTCAAGTTCGGCATCGCCCTTGTAGTACTCCGTCTTTGTGGGAGCCTTGGTCACCGCAATGCTCTGCACCTTTTTCAGCGCCACGGTTTGGGTGCTGTTCTCGTTGGGAGTCACGGTGCCGGAGGCGGGCTCATAGCCCTCCTCGGTCGTCTCGGCGGTGTAAGTATAGGCGTGACCCTTCAGCATCTGATAGGTCGTTCCCTCGGTGGGCGCAACCTGCGTCTCGCCGTCCTTGAGGGTGAGCGTGGCATTCTCCGGAGTCACGGTGAAGGTCACGGTGACCCACTGTGCAGCATCCTCCGCCAGCGTAACAGTAACATTGGCAGGATCAGCCACGGGGTTGTCCTTATCGGTCACGGTCACGCTGCCGGTCTGCTGCGTGTAGCCGGGGCAGGACACGGTATAGGAATACGGTGCATCGGCGGCAGGCAGCGCCACGGTGGTGGAGCCGGTATAAGTGCCGCCGTTGATTTCGAGCGTGGCATTCGCGGGAGCAATGGTAAAGCGTACCGCCGCGGTGGGGGTCTCCCAGCTGAGGGCGGGATAGTCCCCGCTCTTGACCATGAAGCCATCCCCTAACAAAGCCGCAAACGCGGGGGATTTCATTTCATCGGCGGTTTTTGACGTTGCCGTCTGGCTATTGCCGTTGGCACCGGCAGATGCCGTGGTATCCAGATAGTAGCAATTCGTCACGGTGGAGTTGTAGCACCAACCGGCGATAGCGGCGTAATTCGATGTATCCGCAGTTGCAGAAATTGTCCCTATGCTATAGCAATTTGTAACCGTTGTTCCTCCGCCGGTGTTATTTGTAGCATTTCCTACAATGCCGCCTAAGCACACGCCCTTATCGCTTCGATCGCTGGAAATCGTTCCAGTGTTGTAGCAATTGCTGATACTCGTATTCTTCGACTCAGCGACAATGCCCCCTACATAACGGTCGGTAGCCAGAATATCAGCTTTATTCGCGCAGCCAGTTATCGTTGCATCAGTAGCCTGTCCAGCAATGCCTGCTACACATTTCTTACCGGTCACCTTTCCCTCGACCGTAACGTTTTTCACAACTGCACCGGCAGCCAGCTTTGCAAACAGCGCCTGATAGTCGCTATCACCGCTGATCGCCAGCGTCACGGTGTGGCCGTTGCCGTCAAAGGTGCCGGAAAAGTCGCTGGCATAGGGCTCGGTGACGATGATATCCTTCGTCAGCGTATAGCTGCCGCTGGCGTCCATCGCCGCAAACTCCTTCGCGGAGCTGACAGTTCCTTCCGCCAGCGCCAGCGCCGTGCCGCCGCTGCGGGCAGACCGGGACACAGGCGTTTCCGGAGCAGGCTCCTGCTGCTCCTGCGTCTCCTCATTCTCGGCAGGGACGGTGTTCTCCGTGTCCACCGGAGCTATCTGTTCCTGCTGGGTCTGCTGCTCCTGATCCGCGGCCAGCGTGTCGGCCAACACGGAGGTGGGCAGCAGGCTGACGACCATCACGACGGTCAGCAGCCAGCTTATGACTCTCTTCTTCATGTCTCTTTCTCCTTTATGTAAATTTTTTGTCGACGTGAGGGGGTGGGCGGGGATGCGGCAACATCCCCGCCCCACTTATGGAAAAGCACGCGGCCAATGGCCGCCTCAGCTTGACAAAGGGGACTCGTCTGCACAGTTTCACGGTCAGATGGAAAGCGCACGGCGCCTCAGCTTGACAGTCGAGTTTTCCGCACCGCTTCGCTGTGTATGGCAGCGTGTCAGTCTGGCAAGGAGAGTATTTTTCATGCAGGGCATGAAAAACAGGACAGAGTGCACTCTGTCCCGCGAAAATGAAACGCTGCCCGGCGCAAAGCCGGACAGCGAACGCAATAGATACGACCCCTGCACCACGGAAAGACATCGCCGCCCCCGCCGCCCGCCCAAAAGGGCCGGCCGCGAAAAAGGTGGTGCAAAAAACACCGACCTCCCGTTCAGGAGGTCAGCGTGGTACATCTACATGGTGGTACAAGATTCCCGCACACGGAGAGCGCGCCCGCTGCAACTTTGTCCTACACAATGCAATTCTCCTGGCTCGCGCCGCGGGGGGCAGACATCCCTCCTCGTTTGCAGCCTACCTTCTCATGGGCTTACCCACAATGGCGGACTTTCGTCCCGGCGGCTCTCGCCGCTTCGGTGCATCCTTGCGCTCACAGTACCGGTCGTGCGGGGTTTGGCCACCCCTTTCCTTCTATGCCGACGCCTGGCCCGTGGTGGGCTGTACGGCCGCCGGCGACATTGGATCAACAGACTGTTTATTTACTTGTCAGCGACATTATATTACAGGAATTGGCCGTTGTCAACCCTCCTCCCTACCCCAATGCCACGTCCAGGATCATCATTACGGTAAAGCCCGCGGCAAAGGCCAGCGCCCCCGGGCCGGGGTCACCGCGCGTAGGCAGCAGCTCGGCGGCCACCACATAGAGCATGGCCCCGGCGGCAAAGCCCAGCAGCCAGGGATAACTGAATAACAAAAAACACTCCCGACCTTTG